>Ga0209172_10002484_pt1 | contig 32301 bp, 25 predicted proteins | sample LarsenN4metaG_FD_184113 | JGI IMG/M metagenome (GOLD analysis project Ga0209172, IMG submission 184113) | Hot spring sediment bacterial and archeal communities from British Columbia, Canada, to study Microbial Dark Matter (Phase II) - Larsen... ... | reverse complement strand
CCCGCCTCTCGCGCGGGGCGGGGCCGGCGTGGAGGCACGACCGCCCCTCGCCGTGTCTTCCAGATACCAGCCGCCCGCCCGGCTGGGCAACGCCAACGGGCTTGACGCTCACCCTCCCCCTCCGTCGCCCTCCCCCGCTGACCGCGCGGCCCCCAGCCCACGACCGCGCCCCAGGGCCCGTCGGGCCTCTATTGTCCGAATGCGACCTGGAAGCTGGCCAGGTCCGCCATATCGACGCTCTGGTTGCTGTCCGCGTCACCGTTCAGGCACAGGTGGCCGGGCGGGTAGGCCGCCCCTGGCCCCTGCATGCAGAACAGGAACAGCCCCAGGTCGTCGAGGTCGATGTCGCCGTCCTGGTCCATGTCGCCCGGGCCGGCGGGCGGGTCTACGGCGCACAGGTCGATGTCCAGCCGCACGACCTGCCCGCGCAACACGGTCGCTTCGGCCGACGCCGTGTCGCACGCAAGGCTGTCGGCCGTCACCGTGTAGCTCGTGCCGCCCGCCGCCGCAGGAATCAGCGTTACCACGTAATGACCGTTGCCGTCGGTTTCGACCGGGGCCAGTGCACCGACCTGCACAATGGCGCCGTCGACCGGCAGCCCGGTGGAGTCGTCCACGACCCGGCCCCACAGCGTGCCCTCGCTGGCAGTGGCCGCGTCGCGCCAGGGCATGCTGGGGATGGCGGTCGGACTGGTAAAGAGGTTGTTGCTGACGTAGGTGTACCAGGTCCAGTCGGTCTCCGGCGTGCCGTCGCGGTTCTGGTCGGCGGTGGCGTCGTAGGAGAAGTTCGAAGTTCCGTTCAGGCCGGCGTTGAGCGCGTATTGAAGCTGGGTGACGCTGTCGGCCATGGTGTTCAGGTAGTTGGCCTGGCCGCAGGCCATGTGGCGCTGGTAGCGCCACAAGACCATCGCGTTGACCCAGTTGCGGTACCACTGGCGCTGCTGCGAGTTGTACTCGCGCTTGTAGTTCATCGGGATGCCGAGGTCCAGCCAGCCGCTCTGCATCCACATCCGCCAGTTCTGGTGCAGGCGATACGCATCCGAGTTCGTGAAGTCGCTCGGCGCATCCCCGAATGCGATCAGGTCCGCCGAAAGCCGCAGCGGCTCCCGCGGGTTCGCGATCGACGGAATCTCCGCTCGCAGCCGGCGGACGAACTCGTCGATGGTGCGGCGGCGGAAGTCGTTCCAGGAGGTGACGCCGGTGGGGGGCGGGACACCGGGGTAGCCGGTGAGGGCCTGGAAGCGCGCCAGCGTGGAATAGGGGTAGTTCTCGTCGGCCGGATAGCCGGCGTCGGTCTGCACGTAGCGTATGTAGTCGAGGTTGAGACCGTCGATCTCGTAGTTGCTGACCAGCTCGCGCACGATGCTGACCAGGTACTCCTGCGTGTCGGGCGAGCCGGGGTCGAGCGTGTAGTAGCCGCCGACGGTGGCTGGCCCGTCGCCCATCGCCGCCTGCGGCACCATCAGCCATTCGGGGTGCGCGGCCAGCAGGGCGTTGCCGGCCGGGGGCCAGACGCTGCTGACGCGATAGGGGACGATCCAGGCATCGACCTCCAGGCCGTTGGCGTGGGCCAGGGCCACCAGCGTCCCCAGCGGGTCGATGTTCCCGCTGATGTCGCCGGCGCGCGGGACGATGCTGGAGTTCCAGTACGCGCCGTGGCCGCTGGCGCCGGTGTCGTGGAACGCCAGCACCTCGGCCAGGATCAGGTTGTAGTTGCCCGTCACGGCCCGCGACACCAGGTCGTTGATCTGCTGGTTGCTCTTGAACCCGACGCTGAACGCGTCCGCCCACACGGCGCGGTACGTGCCGCTCTGCCCCAGGCAGGCGCTGGCGCACGCGGAAAGCACCAACAGAGCCGCCGCCGGGCTGAGACGAGAGAGGTGCCGACCTTCGACCATTGTTCGCCTCGCGAGCACATCTGCTCCACGGAATCGGCCCCGCAGCTCAACGCCGGGTTCGCCCGCGGAGACCAGTCGCCATTCTAGCCGGCTTCAACGCCGGACGCACCGGAAACTACGGCCCCGGGCCGGTGAACGTCGCCTGGAACAGACGGAAATCAGCCATGTCCACGTCCTGGTCGCCGTCGCCGTCCATCTCCCGGCACAGGTGGCCGTCGGGGTACGTTCCGTCCGGTCCCTGGAAGCAGAAGAGGAAGACGGCGAAGTCGTCGTTGTCCACGTCGCCATCATTGTCGAAGTCGAATGGTATCGGGCCGGGAGAAGCCGCCAGGAACTCGATCACGCGGCCCACTGCGGCCGCCCGCACCGTCGCTGCGGAAATCGTTTCGAACGGGAAACCGAAGGCGACGACGTGATAGACCGGCCCGGCGAACTGCACGCCCGCGATGCCGCCCGTCCCGCCAATGTAGTTCAGGCACGCCTGCGCGCCCGTGCCCGCCAGCAGTACGTCCGGCTCACGGACCTCGTACGCCGCCCCGGCGGCCGGGTCGAAATCGAACGAACCGACGCCGTCGAGGATACCGCCCGCGGTCGGCGTCACATCGAACGTGCCCGCGTCGTGGGCGGAGAAGCCGATCCGCAGCGTGTTCTGCGCGAAGCTGACGCCGCCGCCCTGGTTGATCAGGTCATACGCCAGGTCGGCCCCGCTGACGAACAGTCCGCCGCCGTCGTTGAGGAACGTCGTGACGCGGTTCTGCTCGCTGACGGTGAAGGTGCGGTCCTGGTTGCTCTCCGTGCCGAGGATCCACACGACGATGTCGTAGTCGCCGAGCTGCACCAGCGAGTCGATCACCGCCTCGTTGCTGCACGAGGCGAAGCCGACATCGTTGGCGGCCAGCGCCTCGGCGTGCTCCACCGTGTAGTCGAACGCGTTCGCCTGCCGCCAGATCTGCCGCTCGATCGACTGGCCGGCGTAGGCCGGCGGCTGCGCGAACGTCTGGATCGGATTGATCTGCCGCCGCAGCCGGTCGAACCCGTTGACGATGAGCACGTTGGCGGTGCCACTGCTCGGACGCCGCACGGCCAGCACTTCGGACGGCATCGATTCGCCGCCGACGTTGGTCGCCGCAACGCGGAAGTAGCGCGTCTCGCCCGGGGCCAGGCCGGAGATGACCGTCGAGCTCACGTTGCCCAGCACGACTGGCGCGCCGAAGCCGTAGCCGTTGCTCGACTGGTACACGACGTAGCCCGTCGCCGCGTCGCCGCGGGCGCCGTCAACCAGCGGCGTCTGCCACGCGACGCGCACGTCGCCGTTGCCCAAATCCTCGACGCGCACGTCGCGGGGCGTATCGGGCGGGAAGGCGAGCGGCACCTGGCTGCCGGGCAGGCTGTTGAGGAAGCGGATGATGCCGTGCACGCAGGCGCGGGCCATGGCACGGCGTACGCGCGGGTCGCGCAGCAGCTCCGCGTCCTGCTGGTTGTCGTGGAAGGCCAGCTCGACGATGGTGGCGTCGAACTCGTTGCTGTTGTTGGAGGTGCTGATGGCGCCGTACGAGCTGGTGAAGGTCGGGGCCGAGCGGTCGAACCAGGCGTGCTCGAACTCGCCGCTCAGCAGGGTAAGGTCCGCGTCCACCTCGTTGGACAGGGTGGTGGCGTACTGCACCTGGTTGGTGGTCGGGCCGGTGTCGGTGATCAGGCAAATCTGGCCGCGGGCCGTGCCGGTCGAGGCGTTGCTGTGAAACTCCAGATGGATTCGCTTCCAGCGGTCCACCAGCACGCCGCCGGCCGGCTCCAGGTTCATCTCGCGCGCCATGCGCGCCCCGGCGCCGACGTTGTCGCTGAGGTCCGACGAGCCGGGCACGTCCCAGATGCCCGAATCGTACCCGACCGCGTTGTTCCCGAACTCGCTCTCGGCCCAGTAGCGCTGCGCCTCCTCGTCGCGGGGATACCCGCTGATCGCGCCCGGGCCGGGCCGCTCGATGTCGCCCGTCCCGCCGCCCCAGCGGACCGCGTCCGCAATCACGACGCCCACGTCCGGCGACGCGTTCGTGACTTCCACCCACGCTTCGCCGCCGGCCGCGAAGAAATAATCGCCCAGCCACACCCAGCCGTTGCCCGCCAGCCGGTGATCGACGGTCACCGCGCTCGTGCCGCCGCTGTGCCGGATGCGGTACGTCTGCCGCACGCGGTTCGTGCTGGTGACCGCGTAGCCGTAGACCGGATAGAAGTCCGTGACGGCGATCGTCGGCGTGAAACGGGCGGTCGCGGACTCAGTGACCGCCGCCGTGGCGAAGCGATACGAGACGCCGCTGAGCGTTACGCCGTTCTCGTAGTACTTGGGATTCGCACTGTCGCCCCAGGCTCCGGTGTACGACACGCCCGGATCGTCGTTGTCGAGCACGATCTCGATCGGCTGCCAGCCGGTCGGTCGCAGCGGCACGACGGTCGCGCCGGCGTTGAACGCGAAGTGCACGAAGTAGTTCAGCACGTCGAGGTTGCCGTAGTCCTCGTTCATGCTGAACAGCAGCGGCCGTTGCAAGACCCAGCTCGCGTTCGCCGTCCAACCGTGCCCGGCCGAGACGAACACCGTCACACCGGTCAGGGCGCCGAGCGGCTGCCGCGCGCCCTGCGCCGTCGGCCCCCCGAACGTCGGGTCGGCGGGCGGCTGCGGCGGCTGCGGGCGAAGCGCTGCGGCGTTCTCCTGATCAACGTTCGGCCCATCGGGGCGCGGCGGCGGCGACCGCGGCACGAACTGCTCCAGCGATCCGTACGGCTGATCCGGCCCGCTGCGCACGCGCGTCCGCACGCCGCTGAACGCCGGATCGTCCAGGAACGGCGCCGCCAGCGCCCGCGAGAGCGTCTCCATGTCCAGCGGCGACAGGCGCCACCGTGTGCCAGCGGTCGTGGGCTGGTCCGCCGGCAGCGTCAGGTGAATCTCCAGCAGGGCATCGCGCCACCGCACGTCCTCCACGCTGGTGCCGGCCGGCAGCAGCGGCTGGCCGGCCTCGCCGCGCACGTTGGCCGCGCGGACCGCGACCGCGCGGATCGCCTCCACGGCGCGGGGATCGCCGACGGGCAGTCGCTCCGCGTACGCCGCGGCCAGCAGCCGCTGCGCGTGCGGGTCGCCCTCGTGCCCGCGGGCCAGGCCGGTAAGACCCGCGACGAGCAGCACGAGCAGGACGAATCGCGGCAACAACATGATCCCTTCCCCCAATCCGGCGGTTTTCCGCAAACGCGCAGTACACGCAGTGTACTTGGACGGCAGGATCGGATTCAATCATGAAACGGGGTGGTCACATGTCGCAAAGAGGGGGACGCTTGACGTCGCGGATCGCGTCGCTGGCGGTCGTGTTCGTGTGGATTCACGGCGGGGCCGCCGGCTACGCGCAGCAGCCGGTCACGATCCCCCCGCCGCCGTCGCCGCAGGCAATTGCGGCGGCTGCGAGCTTCGGGCCGGACGAGCGCGTAGTCGCGACGCATTACTTCTACTGGTATCGCTGGCCGGACCAGCACTTCTTCGACGACGCGAATCGCCGGGATGATGCGCTCCGCCAGCACTTCCCCGACCATCGCAATGTCAGCTACGCGTCGAAGGACTGGCAGCGCCGCCAGATGGAGGACTTGCTGGCCGCGGGCATCGATGTGGCCCTGCTCATCTACTGGGGCGCGCCCAACCAGTACGACAAGCCCGACCTGCGCTTCTCCGTGGACGGCATTCCGCCGCTCGTGGCGGCGCTGGACGAGCTGGCCGCTCGCGGCCGCACGCCGCGCATCGGCATGTTCTACGACACCTCGACGCTGCTGGGCGAGCACGCCTTCCGCGAGCCGGGCCGCGGCAACGTCGACCTGTGCACCGCCGAAGGCCGCGACATCTTCTACCGCACCATCCGCGATTTCTTCCGCCTGCTGCCGCCGCGACACTGGGCCTGCCTCGATGGCCGGCCGATCGTGCAGCTTTACGAGGCGGCGTTTGCCGCCGGGCACGATCGGCAAACGATCGAGTACGTGTACGAGCGATTCGCGAAGGACTTCGCCGGCCGCCGGCCGTTCATCATCGCCGGGCCGTCGTGGAGCTTCCGGGCCGACGCGCGTACCGGCTGGGGCGCGGCGCTGGGCGGGCCGATCCTGGGCGACGGCTTCGCGCAGATCGGTCCGGGGTATGACGACTCGCCCGTCTCCGGCCGCGACACCCCGACGCGTGACCGGCTGGCCGGCGGGTTCTACCGCGCCTCGTGGCTGTTGGCGCTGCGGGTGCGCCCGCGGATGGTGATCGTCGAGACGTGGAACGAGCTGCACGAGGGCACCGGGATCTGCGAGACGCTGGAGGACGGCCGCTTCTACATCGACCTGACCCGCCGCTACAGCGAGCTGCTCAAGGCCGGGCGCGAGCCTTCCGGCGACGACTGGGCGGCCGCGGTTGCCGGCCTGCTGAACGCGCCGGCCTCCAATCGCGCCGGCCGCCAGTTTGCCAGCCGCCTGAGCCTGGAGTTCTCCGTCACAGCGAACGGATCCTCCTCCGGCCGGCTGGTCGAGCAGGGGCTGCGACTCATCCCCGGCGTCGCTGACGGCATGTTCCAGCCGGCGCGCGTCGGGGGCTCAACCTGCGTCGCGACCTCCCCCGGCGTGAGCGAGCATCGCTACCTGTACTTCGACGTCGCCGACCCGTACTACTACGACCATCGCGGCACGCTGACGCTGCGATTCGAGTACTTTGACTCTCCCGGCGAGCCGGTGGTCGTGCAGTACGATTCGACCGACGAAACCAGCGCGGTCGCCGACCGCTACAAGGAGCATCCGCAGCCCATCACCCGTACCGGCAGCAATGAATGGAAAACCGTCACGCGGCGCCTGCCGGGCGCACGCTGCGCCAACCGCCAGAACGGCGGCGCGGACTTCCGGCTGCTGTCGATCGGCGGCGAGCTGGCGATCCGGCGTGTCGAAGTCTCGAAGCTGCCGGACGGCTACGCGGATTGAGCGTGGGCAGCGGCACAGCACAGCCGAGGGCGGCTGTGCCACACGGCAGACTACAGCACCCCACGCCGCGGCGCGGCGAGGCTCCGCAGGAACGGCAATAGGAACTCGCGGCGCACCGCGCGGATGCGCAGCTCTTCCAGTGTCCGGCGGCTCAACTCGCGGTCGTCCGCCGACTCGAACAGCGACGAGTACGCGAACACGCAGAAGCTGCCCGTCCGCTCGCGGGCGACCTCGATCTGACGCCGCACTGCCGCCGTCGCCTCCTCCACCGGCTTGCCCTCGTGCCGCCCGAACCACATTCCGGGGATGACCGGCACGCGCGGCGGGGGGTCGAGCCAGGGCGTGAGCCGCTCGGCGAACGTGTCCGGGCTGTCGGTGTAGTTCATGAGAAACACCGCGTCGACCAGGCCGTCGTCGATCCAGCGGCGGGCGTCCTGAAAGTGCGTCAGTGCGTTCGCGCGAACCGAACCCACGGCGGCGGTCAGGGCGGCCCGCGGCCGCGTGCGGCGGATCATGCGGTGGATGTCCGCGACCAGGCGTGTGACGCACTCCGTGCGCCAGCGGTCCCAGGCGCCGCGGTCGTCGTCGGGGTGCTGCCCGGTCGCCTCGTGGTACAGGGCCAGCGTGCGCGCGTCGCGCGGGAAGTCGAGCCCGGAGCCGCGCGGCGTCGCGGGCGGCTCGTTGGGGAAGCGGATGTAATCCATGTGCAGGCCGTCGACCTCGTAACGCGCTACCAGGTCGCGGAAGACTTCGACCAGGTAATCCCGAACCTCCGGCAGGCACGGGTTGAGGCTGACGTAGAACGACGACAGCGCCTGCCGGCCGCCGTGCTGGTCGTACCAGAACCACTCCGGGTGCTTGTGATAGAGCTGGTCGGGGTGGGCGGGTGGCGTTGTGCCGCGCCAGGCCGGCATGACGTTCACCCATGCGTGCAGCTCCAGGCCGCGGGCGCGGGTCTCGCGGACCGCCAACTCCAACGGATCAAAGCCTGGATCGCGGAACTCAAACTGCTCAGCCCACGGTTCGTGCCGCGACCGGTAGAACGCCGTCCCATTCCCGCGGACCTGGAAGACCACCGCGTTGAACCCCGCGTCCGCGCAGTTCTCCATGATCTGCGTCACGTCCACGGCGGTCTTGTAATCAAACCGCGTCACCCAGATGGCCCGCACGGGCTGCGTGAGCCGCGGACCGCCGGCACAACCCGCAAGCACAACCACAGAGGCACAGAGCCACAGAGAGAGAAAGCCTCGAATCATGGCGGTGTCTCACCTTCGCCAGGAGCGGCGCTCGAGGAACGTAGCGGAAGACCTGTGGGTCGGTTTGGGGCCCGCAAAGCGCTGTGTTTGGACGATCGGGACCGCCCGGCCGCTGCACCACGGTCTCTCAGCGGAGCTGCAACCATCGGAGCCATAGTGTGGTCCGCCGGCCGGCGCTCAGCAACCACGGGTGCATCGCCGCGCCGCGCCCGCTACACTTCCTGCCATGCAAGCTCTGCGGCCGCAAGAGGCGATCCATGAAGGGTATGCGCTTACGGCGGATCACGTCGCCCGTTTCCGCGAGGACGGCTTCATCAAGCTGAGGGGGGTCTTTGAGGCGGGGACGCTTGATTACTACGGCGGCGAGATCATCCGGTTGACGCTGGAGCACAACCGCTACAAGGACGTACCCCTGGAGCAGCGCGACACGTACCATCGCGCCTTCATTCAGGTCACCAACCTGTGGTGCCGCAGCGAGCTCGCCCGCGAGTTTGGGTTCGGCCGGCGACTGGCGCGGATCGCCGCCGAGCTGCTGGGCGCGGCCGGCGTGCGAATGTGGCACGACCAGGCGCTGTACAAGGAGCCGGGCGGGGGCTTCACGCCCTGGCACGTGGACCAGCAGTACTGGCCGATGGCCACGGACCGCTGCGTGACGGCCTGGGTGCCGCTGCAGGCCGTGCCACGGGAGATGGGCCCGCTGTGCTTCGGCCGCGGCACGCACCGCATGCACATCGCCCGCGGGCTGATGATTTCCGACGAGTCCGAGCGGATCATCGCCGAGGAGGTGCAGCGGCGCGGCGTGGAGGTGGTGTTTGAGCCGTACGAGCTGGGCGAGGTCAGCTTCCACCTCGGCTGGACGCTGCACCGGGCCGGCCCGAACGCCACCGCCCGGCCGAGGGCCGTACACACGATCATCTACATGGACCAGGCCATGCGCCTGGCCGAGACGATGACCGAGACACAGCGGGTCGACTGGGAGGCGTTCACGCCCAGCACACAACCCGGCGAGATCATGGACGACCCGCTGAATCCGGTACTGTATACTGTGGGTAGCGACTCATGAACCACCATCCGTGACCGCGCGGGATCGAGGCACACGATGACCTGACAGGAGCGAATCGTCATTGACCCCGGGGGCCTCGCGGGTAAGCCCGTAATCAAAGGCACGCGCATCTCGGTGGAACTCGTGATGGACCTGCCCCCGCGTGGCTGGTCTTGGGCCCCGGTCATGCAGCAATGCGACCACATCGCCCCGGAGGACATCCGCGCCTCCCTCGCCCATGCAGCCCAATGAAACGTGCGTTGGCCAGCGCGCTTCCGATTCTCGCCGCCGCCGCGCTCGCCGCTTGTCGCACGCCTGAGCGCTACGACATTGTCGTCTACGGCGGCACGTCGGCGGGCGTGATCGCCGCCGTGAAGGCGGCCCGCATGGGCCGCTCGGTCGTCCTGATCGAGCCGGGCCGACATCTCGGCGGCATGAGCGCCAGCGGCCTAGGCGCCACCGACATCGGCAACAAACAGGCCATCGGCGGCATGGCGCGCGAGTTCTACCGTCGCGTGGGGACCCACTACGGTCAGCCGGAGGCCTGGACCTTCGAGCCGTACGTCGCCGAGCGCGTTTTCAACGAGCTGATCGGCGAGGGCGGCGTCCCGGTCGTCCTGGGCGAGCGGATCGACCTGCAGGGCGGTGTTCACAGACGCGGTGCGCGCATCGTCAGGATCCGGATGGAATCCGGCCGCAGCTTCCCTGGCCGCGTCTTTATTGATTGCACCTACGAGGGCGACCTGATGGCCCTGGCCGGCGTCACCTACACCATCGGCCGCGAAAGCAACGACACGTACGGCGAGACACTCAACGGCGTGCAAACGGCCCAGGCCACCCACCATCAGTTCATCAAGCCGGTGGACCCGTACATCGTGCCCGGTGATCCGTCCAGCGGCCTGCTGCCGGGCATCGAGCCGCGCCCGCCCCCGCCCGACGGCGCCGGCGATCCCCGCGTGCAGGCGTATTGCTTCCGCCTGTGCACCACGGATGTTCCGGCCAACCGTCGGCCCTGGCCGAAGCCGGCCGACTACGACCCGCTGCGCTACGAGCTGCTGCTGCGGAACTTCGAGGCCGACGACGAGCGCGTGCCGTGGCACCCGGTGATGATGCCCAACCGCAAGACCGACACCAACAACAACCACGCCGTCTCCACCGACTGCATCGGCATGAACTACGACTACCCCGACAGCGACTACGCCACGCGCGAGCGGATCGTCCGCCAGCACCGCTCCTACACGCAGGGCCTGCTCTGGACGCTGGCCAACAGCCCGCGCGTGCCGCAAACGGTCCGCCGCCACTTCCAGACCTGGGGCCTGGCCGCCGACGAGTTCGCCGACAACGACAACTGGCCCTACCTCCTCTATGTCCGCGAGGCCCGCCGCATGGTCGGCGACTACGTCATGACCCAGCACGACTGCCAGGGCCGGCGCGTGGCGGAGGATTCCGTCGGGCTGGCGGCGTACACGATGGATTCGCACAATGTGCAGCGCTACGTGGACGCCGGCGGCCACGTCCGCAACGAGGGCGACGTGCAGGTCGGCGGCTTCCCGCCCTACCCGATCTCGTATCGCTCCATCGTGCCGCGGCGCGACGAGTGCACCAACCTGCTCGTGCCGGTGTGCCTGAGCGCCTCGCACATCGCCTTCGGCTCGATCCGCATGGAGCCGGTCTTCATGGTGCTGGGCGAGTCGGCCGCGACCGCGGCGGCACTGGCAATCGAGGCCGACACCGACGTGCAGGACGTGCCGTACGAGCGGCTGGCCGAGCGCCTGCGTGCCGCCGGCCACGTCCTCCACTGGCCGCCGTAGCAGTCGGCACGGCCGTGAATGGGGGAGCATCGGGCTCCGGCCGGTGTGGGACCGGCCCGCGCGTGCGAACAAGAAATGCTATTGCAAGTCCAGTTCGGATTCTGTATGGTATAGACGAGTCGAAAACCCTGACAAAGGAGCAAGCGATGGCAAGCGAGGTATCCCCAATTCCCGCCGGCTATCACACCATCACCCCCTCGATCATCGTCAAAGACGCCGACGACGCGATCGCCCTCTACAAGCGGGCCTTCGGCGCCGAGGAGATCATGTGCCTGCGCTCGCCGAGCGGCGGCGTCATGCACGCCGAAATGAAGATCGGCGACTCGCTTTTCATGCTCAGCGGCGAGTGGCCGGATCATGGCATGAAGGCGCCGCTCCCGAACCATATCTCTGGCGGACTGCACATTTACGTCGCCAACGCCGACAAGGCCTTTCAGCGCGCCGTGGACGCGGGCTGCAAGGCCGTCATGCCGCCCGCCGACATGTTCTGGGGCGACCGCTACGGCAAAGTGCTCGACCCCTTCGGCCATCAATGGGGCCTGGCGACGCACATCGAGGATGTGGAGCCCGAGGAATGCGCCCGCCGCGCGGCGGCGTGGAAGCCCGCGTAGCCACGGGCCGCTCGGGCACAACAGACCTGTGTGCCACGAGTTGGCCGCGCTCTGTCAGCCGGGCACGGCGCGTCGATCGCAGTGGCAAGCGCAGGGGGCTGACGCGCTCGCCGGCAGCGGCGTTAGGGATAGACGCGGGCGCGCCGCTGGGCCGTCCGAAGTCACCGCGGCGTGATTTCATGCGCACCTGGTCACGCGTACACCCCGTGCAGCCACCAGGTGCCGCGGCGGCGGTCGCGGAAGAGCCAGTACTGCTCGCCGCTGTCCGTCCGCACGCGGAAATAGTCCCGCCGCACGTCCGCGCCGCGCCACCAGCCGGTCTCCAGCCGCTCCGGCCCCCAGGCCTGCGCGACGCCGTGCCGCCCACCACGGTGCTCGAACCACACCGGCGGTCCGTCGGGCACGACGGCCACGGCGTGGATCGGCGCCGGCCGCGGCAGCAGACGCATGGGGCGCGGCGGGCATGAGAACGTGATAAGGTGATAACGTGATAAGGTGATAACGGGCGAACGCACGGGCAAGTTTCTGCGAGTTGCGGGAGGCTCACCTCGCGCCGGCGCTCCTGCCAGCTCGCGCAGACCCTTAATCACGTTATCACCTTCGCACGTTATCACGTTGTACCGGTACGCCAGCTCCGGCTGATGGTCGTCCACCAGATCGGCTTGCACGACGGCGGCGTCGCCGAGCCGCTCGACGATGCGGTCGATCAGGCAGCCCAGCGCCTCGTCGCCGCCCGGCTCGCGCGGCTCGAACAGTTCCCCCTGCCCGCCGCGCCAGCGCGCCGTCTGCGCCGCGATCAGCGACAGGCCCGTCACGCCGGGCGAGAGATCGACACGTTCCAGTCGGCGGCACAGCAGCTCGGCGACGTGCTTCCATGCCCGCGACGGCCGCGACAGGCCGATGCGCAGCGCCGTCGGCGGCTGCCGCTCGTGCACCAGCACGCAGTCCAGCCGACAGACGGCCAGCCCGCGCTGCACGATTTCCACGGATAGCTGCTCCAGCAATCGCCCCGCCGCCGATTGCAGCAGCGAAAGGTCGCGCAGCGGGCCGTCGAAGGTGCGCTCGACGGCCGATGGCGGCGCGCGCACGAAAGCATCCAGCGGCTCGGGCATCTCGCCCAGCGCCTGCTGCAACCGCAGCACGAGCTGCGGCCCGAAGCGCGCCGGCAGGGACGCCTGCGGCAGCATCAGCAGGTCGCCGATCGTCCGCACGCCCAGCGCGAAAAGCTGCTCGTCGATCTGCGGGTCGATGCGCAGCGCCGCCGGCGGCAGCGGCGCCAGGCACGCGCTGCTGCACTGCGGCGGGCAGATGACCACCTCGTCGACGCTCGCGACCGCCAGCGCGTACGCTGCCCCAACCGTATCGGCCACCGCGGCCCGCGCGTGCAGGCCGCGGTCCCGCAAGCCGGCCCTGGCCAGCCGGGCGAGGTTGTGCTCGCCGGCGAACAGCCGCTGGCAGCCGCTGATGTCCAGCAGCAGCGTGTCCGGCTCAAGCGGCTGGACGAGGGGGCTGAAGCGTGTGGCCCAGTCGGCCAGATCGAGCAGCAGCTTGCGATCGCGCGGGGCGCCGCCGGTCGCAAGATGCGGCAGGTGCAGACACAGCACGCGCCGATCGGACTGCCGTTCGTGTGCCCGTGCGTCGCCCATTGCGCTCCGCGTTGTCTGCCTCCTCAGCGCCTCGGCGGTTGCATTTACAGTAGTTGCGGCCGAGGGCCGGGCTATGTCTCTGTGGGTGCAGGCGTCGCGGGGCGCCGCGCTTCGAGCGAGGCAGGGAGGGAGCGGGAGGGACGCGGTCGCCCCCGCGCGCCTGTACCCGGGATTGGTTCGTCCAGAAACCTACCGCCGGTACGTACGCCGGCTCCGGTGCCTCCAGCCGCGGTCGCGTGTCGAGGCCGGTCGCTGGGCCGCAACCCGGCCGCACGTCAAGGCCCGTCGCTGCCGCTCCGGGTTCGGATGGCGAGCGCTGCGGACCACCTCCGCAGCCGGCGTTCCCGGCATCCCGGCTGTCGACAATCGCGTGGGAGAACCGGCTCGCCGTTCCCGCTCGAGCACCGCCCCAACGAGGCCGCCCGCACCGGCCCACCCGACGGCCTAAGGCAGTATACCTAACATATTACGAATATGCAAGGGGAATTGGCGTGGAAGTGACCACGAAACTCAGGATCCCCGGAGAAAAGACCGGCCACAGGCCGGTCCCCCAGTGCCCGCCGAGACGCGGCGCAGCAACGCCGCTGCCAGCCCTCCAGGTGTGTATCCTGACCTCCGCGTTCTGCCTTCTGACTTACAGCTCGTACTGGCTGCGCTCCTTGTCGTCCAGCACATCCGCCAGACGGAGCTGTACGTATTCCAGGTCGACCGTCACCTGCCGGTTCACCGCATCGGAGGCATTGAAGGCGATGTCCTCCATCACCTTCTCCACGATCGTGTACAGCCGCCGGGCGCCGATGTTCTCCAGCGTCTCGTTCACGCGGTAGGCCGTCTCCGCGATCTCACGCACCGCCTCGTCGGTGATGGTCAGCTCCACGCCCTCCGTCCGCAGCAGCTCGATCTGCTGTTTGATCAGCGCGCTGTGCGGCTCGGTCAGGATGCGGTAGTAGTCCTCGGCGGTCAGGTCGTCCAGCTCCACGCGGAGCGGGAAACGGCCCTGCAGCTCCGGCATCAGGTCGCTCGGCCGGCTGTGCGTGAACGCCCCCGCCGCGATGAACAGGATGTGGTCCGTCCGCACCATCCCGTAGCGCGTGCTGACCGTCGTGCCCTCCACCAGCGGCAGCAGGTCGCGCTGCACGCCGGCCCGCGACACGTCCGGCCCGCCCAATTCGCCCGCCGGGCTGCCGCAGATCTTGTCCAGCTCGTCCAGGAACACGATGCCGCTCTCCTCGGCCCGGCGGATGGCCGACTCGTGCAGAGACTCGTGGTCGATCAGCCGGTCGATCTCCTGCTGCGTGAGCACCGCGAGGGCTTTGGGCACGGGCAGGCGCGTGCGGCGGGCGCGCGGCGGCATGGCCCGCTCCAGGAGCTGCTCGAACTCCGGCCCGATCTGGTCCAGGCCGGTGACATTCAGGAGATGAAACGTGCTGGAGCGGTCCTCGAACGCAACCTCGACGCTGCGCTCGGCCAACCCGCCCGCGCGAAGCTGCGAGCGCAGCTTCTCACGCGTGCGCTGGCGGCGCTCGACTTGGTCGCCGTCCAACGCGCCGTCGTCGGCGGTCGGCAGGAGCTGATCGAGGATGCGGTCCTCGGCCAGCCGCTCGGCCTGCTCGTGGACGCGCTGCGCCAACCGCTGCCGCCCGATGGCGATGGCGCGCTCGACCAGGTCGCGGATGATGCCGTCCACGTCGCGGCCGTGATAGCCGACCTCGGTGAACTTGGTGGCCTCGATCTTGATGAACGGAGCGTCCAGAAGCTGGGCCAGCCGCCGGGCGATCTCCGTCTTGCCCACGCCGGTCGGCCCGACCATCAGGATGTTCTTGGGGGCCACGTCCTCGCGGATGCCGCGGGCGAGCTGCAGCCGCCGCCAGCGGTTGCGGATGGCCACCGCCACCGCCCGCTTGGCGGCCTCCTGCCCGACAATGTAGCGGTCCAGCCACTTGACGATCTGTCGCGGCGTCAGGTTGTCCATGCGATGCCCTCGGCCCGTGCCGATAATGCGCTCAGCGCGAACTATACTATCCGGCCGCTGCGGGCGGCCGCAAACTGCACGACACTAACCTAGCCGGGCCGCGCGGGTCCGCCGATAAGAATCCAGGTTCGTTTTTGGAACCGGGCCGGCGAGATGCGCGGCGGCGGCGGATTCGCCGCCGTGTGCGCTTGGAAGCCGACCGATCGGTGCTGGCGCCCGGGCCGCGTCCGCTGGCGCGTGGCGGCTGGGCTGCAAGGACCGCAGCGGCCGACGGTCGGCGTCGATGGGTGAGCGCGGGCGGCGCCGATGTGCCGGAGAATGTGGAACGGGCGGCGTGCCGCAGGGCATACAATGTTGCGGGCGCCGGGCGGCTCAAATCCGCCCGCGCGGGGGTGGATGCCGCAATGACGATCGAAGAAATCCGGGAAAACTTCCCGATCACCGAGCGTTACAACTTCCAGAATCATGCCGCCGTCGCACCCATGTCCAAGCCGGCGGCCGAGGCGATGATCGGCTACGCGCGCGAGCTGTGCGAGAACGCCTACCTGAAGGGCACGTATTACCGGGCCGCCGACCGCGTGCGGCGCCTGGCCGCGCGGCTGATCAACGCCGACCCCAGCGAGGTCACGTTCGTCAAGAACACCTGCGAGGGGCTGAACTACGTGGCCAACGGCATCCAGTGGGTGACCGGCGACAACGTCGTCTCGGGCACCATGGAGTTCCCGGCCAACGTGTATCCGTGGCTGGCGCTGCAAGCACGCGGCGTGGAGCTCAAAAGAGTCCGCGACGAGGAAGGCCGCGTGCCGTTCGACCGCATCGCCGCGGCGATCGACAAGCGCACGCGGGTGGTGACGATCTCGTCCGTGCAGTGGTCCAACGGCTGGCGAATCGACCTGACGCGGCTGGGCGAGCTGTGCCAGGAGAAAGGCGTGCTGTTGTGCGTGGACGCCATCCAGGGCCTGGGCGTCCACCCGACCGACGTGCGGGCCATGAACATCGACTTCCTGGTGGCCGGCGGGCACAAATGGCTCACGTCGCCCGAAGGGATCGGCGTCTTTTTCTGCAAGCGCGAGCTGAGCGGCCACATCAAGCCCAGCGAGATGGGCTACATGTGCTTCCGCCGGAGCTGGGAGGAGGAGGTCCGCGAGCTGCGGCCGGACGATCTGTATGACGACGCGCGGCGGTTCGACAGCGGCGTGTACAACCTGGCGGGGATCTGCGCGCTGGGGGCGTCGCTCGACTTTCTGCTGCGCGTGGGGATCAACGAGGTGCAGGTGCGCGTCAAGCAGCTCACCGACCTGCTGGTGGAAGGGCTGCGCAGCAAGGGCTGGAAGGTGCACAGCCCGCGCACCGCCAGCGAGTGGAGCGGGATCGTCTCGTTCTCTTCCGACAAGCACGACACCGACACGCTCCGCAAGCACCTGCGCAATGAGTTCAAGATCATCGTCGCCAACCGCCTGGGCCGGCTGCGGGCCAGCCCGCACTTCTACAACTCCAGCGACGAAATCCGCCAGCTCATCGACGCCCTGCCGGCCCACTGACCGGGAGGGCCAGGCTCCCGCCGAGCCGCCCCGACGCACCACACGGGAGAGCGAGTCTCCCGCCGAGCCGCCCGGCTGGCGGTCTGGCGTAGCCACGCCGTCTCGCTGTCACGTCTCGCGTGTCACGGCGCGCATATCGACCGTCGCCCGTACAGCGGCGATGTGCGCCGGCGTCGTCCCGCAGCAGCCGCCCACGATCGACGCCCCCAGCTCGATCCACCGCCGCGCGTACTTCGCGTACTCCTCCGGCGTCACCTGCTGCGAGAAGCTCCAGCCGCGGATCGGCGTCGGGTTGTTGATGTGTGCATACGCCGCCAGCAAGGTACCGTGGGCACTGCCCGCCTTCCGCGTCGCGCTCCGCAGCCGCGTAGGGTGGGCATCGCCCACCGTCTCTGCTCCGTGGGCGCCGCCCACCGACTGCGTCGCGCTCCGCAGCCGCGGCAGGTTGCGCGTCATGCCGTCCGGCGGGATACAGTTCAGGCCGAGCGCGATTGGTCCGAACGGCTCGACCGCCGCGACCGCCGCCTCCAGCGGCTCGCCGGAAAGCAGGTCGCCGTTCTCGCGCGTGACGAACGAGATGCAGCACGGCAGGCCGGCGTTCGCGGCCGCCCGCGCCGCGGCCCGCGCCTCGCGCACGGTGTTCATGGTCTCGATCCACACCAGGTCCGGCCCGGCGGCCTTCAGCCAGGCCATCATCTGCGCATGCTCGTCGTCGAGCATCGCCTCATCCGGCACGAGTTGGGGGCTGTAGCAGTCCTCCACCGGCGCCACACTGGCGGCGACGAGGACGGGCAACGCAGAGCTTTGCCCTCCCCCTTCGTGCCTGCGTGCCTGCGTGCCTTCGTGCCTCTGCGCGACCTTCCGCGCCAACTCCAGCGCCAGCCGGTTCAGTTCCGCGCCGCGCTCCAGCACCCCCGCGCGCAGCGTGCGGACGTTGGTGCGGAACGTGTTGGCGACGATGATCTCCGCCCCGGCCTCGACGTAATCCCGGTGAATCTGCTCCACCACCTGTGGATGCGTCAGCAGCGCCGCCGCCGACCACAACGGCCGCGGCGTCGGCACCCCGCGCCGCTCCAGCTCCGTCCCGACCGCGCCGTCGAGGACGAGCACGCGCGACTGAAACAGCGATCCTGGCGACGAAACCCGGTCCATGGCTCAGCAGCCCCCTGGAACACCGTGGCCGGCATCCCGTACCGAGGATGGTACAATGCAGTCCGGAGGCTCGCGATGCGGCCGGAAGACATCCTGGAGCTGCTGCTGCGTGCCCGGCCGTTCGAGCCGTTCCGCGTTTACCTGTCCGACGGGGCCGCATACGAAATCCGCCACCCGGACATGGCCATCGTGCAGCGCTCGAAGGTGACGGTCGCCGTCCCCGGCCCCGAAGGCCCCGACGGCCCCGCCGAGCGCACGGTCAACTGCGCTCTGGTCCACATCACACGCACCAAACTGTTGAACGGTAATCTGAATCGCAGGATGAGTCCAACCCCGGCCGCCAAGGCGGGGGGTAGCATGCGTATCGCCCGGGTCGCGGCTCCACAGGTGCTCGGTCCCTGGCGGACCGGGTTCGGACAACGTTCAGACAGCGTCCGCGTTCTGGGACGCCGGCTCGGCCACACGAGCTGCCGGAAGATGCACAGCCGCGGGCGGCTGTGCCACACGATCCCCTGGGGGGGCGGTTGTTGTGCCACACGCCCACGCGCCCTGCCTGCGCCGCGTGGCCGCGCATGCGCCGGCCGATCGCATATCATACGCCCGCGATGGCCCGCACCATCCTCATTCGCAACGGCCGCGTGATCGACCCGTCGCAGCAGATCGACGAGGTCGCCGATCTGGCCATCGCCGACGGCCGCATCACCGCCTTCGGCCGCGGCGCGCCGCGCTCCGCCGACGAGGTCATCGACGCCGCCGGCCTGATCGTCGCCCCCGGCCTGATCGACATGCACGTGCACCTCCGCGAGCCGGGCTTCGAGGAGAAGGAGACCATCGAGACCGGCACGGCCGCCGCCGCCGCGGGCGGCTTCACCGCCGTCGCCTGCATGCCCAACACCGACCCGCCGCTGGACAGCGACGCGCACGTGGAGTTCGTGCTGCGGCAGGCGGCCCGCACGGCCAGCACGCGCGTCTACCCGATCGGCGCTCTGACCAGAGGCCGCGCCGGCCAGGAGCTGGCCGAGATCGGCCTGATGGTCCGCGCCGGCGCGGTCGCCTTCAGCGACGACGGCCACGGCGTGCAGGATGCCGGCGTCTGCCTGCGGGCCATGCAGTACCTGAGCATGTTCGGCAAGCTATTCATCCAGCACTGCGAGGACCGTTCGCTCAGCGGCCGCGGCTGCATGCACGCCGACGTCACCGCCACGCGGCTCGGGCTGCCCGGCCTCCCCGCCGTCGCCGAGGAGGTCATGGCCCAGCGCGACATCACGCTGGCACGGCTCACCGGCGTGCGCTACCACGTCGCGCACGTCTCGACCGCCGGCACGGTCGAGCTGGTCCGCCGCGCTAAGGCCGACGGCCTGCCCGTCAGCACCGAGGTCTGCCCGCACCACCTGCTGCTGACGGACGAAGCCTGCGGCGGGTACGACCCGAACTTCAAGATGAACCCGCCGCTGCGCTCCGCGGCCGACGTGCAGGCGTGCGTGGCGGGCGTGCGCGAGGCGACGATCGACTGCCTGGTGAGCGACCACGCCCCGCACAGTCGGCAGGAGAAGGAGCTGGGCTTCCAGGACGCCCCGTTCGGCATCGTCGGGCTGGAGACGGCGCTGCCGCTGTTCATCAAGGCCCTGATCGAGCCGAAGGCCATCGACTGGCCGCGGCTGATCCACGCGCTGTCCACCCGCCCGGCCGAGCTGCTGAGCGTCCCCGGCGGCACGCTGAAGGTGGGCAGCCCGGCGGACGTGACGCTCATTGACCCGGCCGCCGAATGGACCATCGACGCTGAACGCTTCCGGTCGAAGAGCCGCAACACGCCGTTCGACGGCTGGAAAGTCCGCGGCCGTGCGACGATGACGCTGGTGGACGGCGTCATCCGGCACAGGGATGGGTAGTGCGGGCATCCTGCCCGCCGTCTGCTGCAGCGGGGGCGGCGGCGCTCGCCGGCCGCGGGGGGCGCGGACCGCTATGTCGGCGGCGACAAGGGTTATGAGTCCGAATCGCGAGCGACGACTGCGCGGAAAAGGGGGCGAGATTGCGGGGCCGGAACCACTGCTCACAGCAGTGGCAGACCGTCAGCGTCACCCCGCCCGACGCTCGTAAAGGCTGCGCGAATTCTCCTGGGGCATCGCATGCCTCCGCTTTTGTGCAGTGTCGCAATCACACCGGGCGGGCGAGCCTTGACCGCGGTTGTCGGTGCACGCATCATACCCGCGGACGCTCTGGAGAGTGAGCCTGCTTTCCCATGGCGCGGGTGGCACGGTCTCGCGAAGCGAGGTCGTGTGTGCTCCCGCAGTATGGGCTGGCTGGCGCCAGACCGTGCCACGCGAAAGCACGGCTCAGCGGCGCTCATGAGGGCGGCAGCACGGCATGGCCAAGACGAACCCGAAGCTCACGTTCGAGCAGGCCATGAAGCGGCTGGACGAGATCGTCGCGGCGATGGAGAGCGGGCAGATCGGCATCGAGGAGTCGATCGCCCGCTACGAGGAGGCCATGCAGCTCGCCGGCCATTGCCGGGCCATCCTCGACCAGGCCGAGCAGCGGATCAAGAAGATCCAGCTCAACGCCGCCGGCCGCTTGCAGACGATGCCGCTCGAGCCGCTGCCGGAGCAAGCCGCCGAGGACGAGGAAGACGAGTAGCGCCGTTTCCGCCACGCTAGTTTCGCGCCACACGGTAGCGTCCGTCCCCCCGTGGCGGACCTTGATCCGCCTCCGGTCGGACAGGGCTGGGCGAAAACCCCCACAAAGCGCGCGAACTCACACACCCCGGGAGCCGGAATCCCCCGCCGCGTTTCCCCGGTCCTCCCCTGACAGGCGCTGAACCGCGCGCACGTCGGCAGGGCTGGGGCTCCCGTGCGCGGCTCCGGCTGCGCAAGCAAAACGCCCCGCCGATGCGATCGCACCGGCGGGGCATATCTTTCGACCCCTGTGGGGCGGTCAGTTGTTCTCGTACGGTTTCCAATCGGGGTGCGCGTCGTCCCAGGGTCGGTGCGGCCAGGTCGTCCAGCCCGGGCCGTCGATGTAGCGTGTGTCGAACTTGCGGTACACAGCATGGCCGTCGAGGAAGCTGGCAACGTGATAGTCGGTCTGCTTGTGCCAGCCGAGCAGGTTCTTGGCATTTCGGTTCCGCCAGCCGCGAGGTCCGGCGTCCTCCATGGCGTAGTTAAAGGAGTTCTCATAGAACATCACGAACTCGGACGGTCCGCGGGCGAATTCGCGCGTGAGCAGCTCAGCGCCCCGGCTGCGCCGGTTTTGCCCGCCCGCTATGACGCCGATGATGTTCCCCCGCTCTCCGATGTAGTAGTTGCCCCAGTACCAGTTGATCGGATAGCTGCTGCCCCAGAAGTACCACGTTTGGTAAATCGAGTCCTGCTCGCCGATCGGGTTGGTGGCGCCGGACTCCGGCACCGCCGCCGTGCTGTCCGACGGGCACTTGAACATGTCCGGCAGCCCGGTCGGCAGGTCGATCCGGTTGCGGTTCTGCTCGGCGTTGATCTTGGAGCGGCGGTTGTCGCTCCAGTCGGGGAAGAGGTGCCGGTTCAGAGGGCGCTCCTGGGGATAAAACCAGTAGGTGTCGGCGCCACCGGCGGCGTCGACCGGGTTGATGTCCCCCTGCGAGCCGTCGTCGGGCCACTCGGAAGCCCGCGCGTTCGGGACGCCGCCGCCCCAGATGAACTCGGTGTAGTAGCCGAAGTTACGCTGCTGCCCGTTGATCAGGTAGCCCTGCGGCCAAGCGAAGACGATGTCGTCCTCTTCGTTGATGTACGACGCCGCGCCCTGCGCGATGCTCCGCAGGTTGGCCAGACACTTGCCGATGTGGGCCTGCTCGCGGGCGCGTTGCAGCGACGGCAGCAGGATCGAGATCAGCAGGCCGATGATCGCCACCACCACCAGCAGTTCGATGAGCGTAAACGCTCGCGGACTTACTCTTCGCATACAACACCTCCACCGATAGGAGAAATATAATGCCCGAGGCCGGCAGCTAGCGCTGCCTCCTCGCCGTATTTGACCACTCTTAGACTATCGGCATTCCCCGCCTTCGTCAACCACAACTTCGCCGGGCCCTCCGCGCCCGCCGGGACGCCAGCCCCAGGCCCACCGACCGGAGCCGAGGCTCCCGGCGGCCCGGGCGTCGTGTGGCACAGCCGCCCCCCCGGCTGTGCGGTCCGGGCCTTCCCAGCCGTGGGCGGCTGGGCCACACCACGATGACCGTTGGCCGGCGATGGGCTCGAAGACCACCAGGCGGGTTTCACCCGCCTGGTCGTGCGACGCAGCCTTTGGCATGTGGTTCCGCCGGCGATTCAGGCGGCGGGCGAAGCCCGCCCTCGGCCGCCGAGGTGTGGTCGTGCGTGATGACCCAGCGGCCGGCGATGCGCTCGAAAACCAGCGAGAAGTTGCCGTCGGCCGGGTCGGGCTGGCGCTCCAGGTGGTAGCGGCCCAGCACCAGCGCCGCCCGCTCGCCCAGCGGCCGCACCGTCAGCTCGCTGAACGCCAGCCGCCCCATCCGCTCCGGCGTGGGGTAGCGCTGCCGGTAGCGTTCCAGCGTGGCCTGCCAGCCGTGCCGCGTCTGGCCGCCGGAGCTGAAGGTCAGCTCGTCGGAGTTCCAGTAGTGCTGCATGAACGCGTCGATATCGCCGCGGTTCCAGGCATCGGCCTGGGCCTCCAGGATGCCAGCCAGGCGCTGCTGCAGCCGTTGATCGGGGGCGGTGCAGCCGGCCGCGGGGAGGATCAGCAGCGCGGGCAGCAGGACGCGTGCGGCCCTCCAGGCCGGCAGGCGTTGCATTCTGCACGTCTCACTCGGGCCTTCGGCTCTCTGCGTCCTCACTCCCAGTCCAGCTCCACCTTCCACCCCAGCTCGCGGTAGAACGCCGTGATCAACAGCTCGGCGTGCCGCTTAGCGCGGGCGATCTGGTCGGGCGCGGCGGACGCCTGTGCCACCAACTCCTGTGCGCGGGCCATCACCTGCTCGTAGAGCTCGTCGCGCGGGTCCCGCCAGGGGATCCACGTCGTCCGCTCCGCGTTGTAGATCCGCGTCCGCTCGTGGTCGACCCGCGGCCGCACCGGCTTCGGCTCCGGCAGGCGTACGCGGGCGGTGTGCTGCTGCTCGTCGCGCTGCGCGATCGCCGCCCGCGTCAGGTCGATCACCAGGTCGCAATCGCCGCGCACCAGCACGGCCATCTGCGCCCCCTCGGGGTGTACCCCCTCCAGCACGTCGGCCACCTGCACGCGGAGCACGATCAGGTCGGCCAGCTCCTGGATTTGCTCGACCGTCGGGCCGGTGGAGGTGACGCTGACGCGCAGCGGGGCGGACTGCCGGCCGGCGAAGTAGACGCCGGCCAGGGCGGCGGCCAGCAGGACGGCAAGCAGCAACGGTCGCATGCGCGATGGTCCGGCGGCGGGCGGCAGATCGGCGGGCGGCGGCCTCACGGCCGCTGCGTCTCGGCCGTGCTGCGGTAGCCGCTGTCCAGCCCGCGCCACTCGATCCTGCCGCTGGGCGTGGAGCGACAGCCCTGGAACGCAGCGATCAGCAGGACCAGCAGGACGGCGAGAACCACCAGCACCAGCGTAAGCTTGCGGGTCATGGGCCGCGCCGACGCCTCCATTCGTCCGCAGGAGTGTAACCCGCGGCGCCGACCAAATGCAACCGCGGAGGCGCTGAGGAGGCAAAGAGCGCTGAGCGTAAACAGAGTTTGGAGCAGCTTGTCTGTAGCGCGAGCAGAGATCTTTGCGGGAAGTCGCCCGTGGCACGGGCGGCCGGGACGACAGGCTGGCGCCTGCCGCTCTGAAGGGTGGCCGGCCTGCTCATCGGACCCGCACGCGCGGGCGCCAGCGCGAGCGAGCGGTTTGGCCGGCAATCACGAGGAACCGCTCCTGCGGTCGCGGCTCGCATCCGTGAAAGGCGCAGTTTCATTGAGACAGTACGCTAGCGATCCCGGTGGGGCTCAGTCCGGCATGCCGGCGGCGTCGGGGGTGGAGATGCTGGCCAGGATCTGCTGCAACTGGCGGTAGATCTCCGGGTGCGTCTGCGGGCTGACCTCGGCGCGCCTGTCGAACGCCTCGCCCATCTCGTAGAAGTAGTTCTTCACCGCCCCGGTCCGTGAATCGACGGCGCGCACTACGATCCCGCTCGGATCGATCAGCACCAGCGTGCCGTCGTCCACGCGTTGATTGAGGCGATGCTCGGCCGGCGGCTGCGTCTTCTCCCGGTCGTCCTCGACGTAGACGATCGGGCCGTCGTCCACCACCGCGGCGCCTACCAGGTGGAAATGCTTGGCATCCTTGCGGGGGTCTGGCGGGGGCGGCGCCGGTGGCGGGGGCGGCTTCGTCTCGACTGTTGCGACCTTCGTCTCCTCCGGCGGCGGCGGCGGAGGCGGCGGCTCCCAGATGCGAAAGAAGTTGGTGCTGGCGACGCGGTCGTACTCCATCACGTCGTCCAGCCGCAGCCAGGGCTTGACATCCAGCAGGGCCAGCGTGTGTGGATCCTCGATCGTGGCCGGGTCGATCGGCTTGTATTCGATGTCCGGCAGTTGCGGCAGCACGAGCGTCTCGACCACGATCGACACGGTCAGGCGCGGCCCGTTCTCGTCGGCCTCGCGGCGGTCGCCGGCTTCCTTGCGCGCGACCACCGGTCGGCCGGGCCGGTCGCGGTCGCGGTCCTTCTTGCGCGTCAGGCTGCCGCCCAGGCCGCCCTGCACATTGAGCTTCAGGCCGGTGACGCGCACCAGGTACGGCCGCTGGTACAGCTCGCGCAGGAACCCGACCACCTGCTCGAGCGTGCCGTTGCCGTGCACGATCAGCGGCAGCTCGACGAAGTCCCTGCGGTAGCCGCTGTTGACGACCTTGGGGTTGCCCTGCCGCACGTTCAGGTCCGCCAGGCCGCTGCTTTTCAGCAGCTCGTGCACGTCGGTGCGGAAGCGCGCGTGGGCGGCGGCGCGGTCGCCGTCCAGCGTGCGCTGCGTCTTCCGCTGCCACTCCTCGTGCTTCAGCGCGGCGCTGGACAGGATGTTGTCCAGCGTATCCGAGCGAAGCTCCTGTTTGCGGATCTGGTCGACGGTGCTGCGGCGGGGCTCGATGTAGCTCTTGCGTACGGCCTGGACCCCGCCCGCCAGGACGAGCACGGTAGCCACGCCGCCGGCCAGCATGCGCTCACGGGTGGTCATCGGGCGTTCCCTCTGGGGATGAGAAACCGCGCGGACCGAAGTCCGCGGCTGGCGCTCAAGTTGATTCGCGAGGGCGCGTTCACAACCGCTCCAGTTTCCTGCGTTCCTTCTCGCGCTCCTTGGTCCCGTTCTGCAGGTCGCGCAGGGCGAGGATCGTGACCGTCACGTCGACGCGGCCCTTGAACTTCGGGTCGCCCGTGTCGGCCTCCTGCCACGTGCCGGTCTCAGCCAGGTAGACCCGCTTGCCGTCCTGCTCAACCGCGTTGAGCCGGTCGACGAAGTCGCGCGCCACGTCCCAGTGGGCGGCGGCCAGCTTGAGCGTGATCTTGGCCGTGCCCAGGTCGCAGCTCAGGTCGCTGACCACCATCTGCTTGCCGGGGTCGACGGCCTTCTCCGTCAGCGTGAGCAAATGGTCCAGCCAGACGGCCAGCAGCGCCTCGGACTCCCAATCGCCCACCTCCAGCGTGCGGATGAGCACTTTCTGAAGCTCACCGGCCTGCCCGGCTTTCGCGCTGTTCGCCGCGCGCAGTGCTTCAAGCTGACGCGACACCCACAGCATGTCCGCCACCGCCGCCGAAATCCCGATCAGTGCCAGCGCCCCGACGCCGATCCCGGCAAACTGAAGCCGGCGGCGTAGCGAGGCCCGCGGCGGCTGTGGCTTCTTGGGGTTGAGGAAGTCGAGCTCGAGCAGGCTCTCGCGGCTCAGGCCCCAGGCCAGGCCCAGGGCGGCAGAGAACGGCCGCAGCTTCGGCGCTTCGGCTTCGTCCACGCCCAGCGCGACGGTCGGGTCAAACAGCGTGGTCGGCAGGCCGAAGCGCTCGTCGACCGCATGGAGCAGGGCGTGCTCGATGCCGGTGCCGCCGGCGATCACCACCTGGTCGATGGTGGCGTTCGGCTCGGTGGCGCGGTAGGCCTGCAGCGTGCGGGTGATCTCGACCAGCAGCTCCTCCACTGCGGAGGTCTCGGCTTCGTCGGCCAGCTCGAGGCCCGCGATCTCGCCGCGCGAGCTGATGCGGCTGGCGTCGCCGACCAGCTCGCCGGCGACGAACGGCACGCTGACGTTGGCGGCGCGTGAGAAGCCCAGCATCGGGCCGACGAAGACGTCGATCTCGGTCATGCTCGGGCCGACATCCAGGAACAGCGTGCGGCGCTCCAGCATGCCCGGCAGGCGGTTGACCGCCAGCAGGTTGGCGTACGGCCGCAGGCCGATGCGGGCCGGCGTCAGGCCCGCGGCCAGGCACGTCTCGCGGAGCTGCTCCAGCACCTCGCTGCGCACGGCTGCCAGCAGCACCTCGGTCGCGCGCCCGTCCGCGTCGCGCTCGGTGATGACGTAGTCGATCTGCGCCTCATCCAGCGGGAAGGGCAGCTCGCGCATGGCCTGGAAGCGGACGGCCGCGGCCAGTTCCTCGGGCGGCGTGGGCGGGACGCGCAGCCGGTTGATGACGGCCCGATCGCGCGGAACGTCGACGATGGCGCGGTTCAGGCGGATGCGGTGCCGCTCCAGCAGTTGCGCGATCACGCCGCCGACCACCTTGGGGTCGGCCGCGTCCACGTTGGCCGGGAAGCGGTGCGCGTGCGCATCCTCCAGTTTCATCGTGCCGCCGCCGATGCGCGCCACGACGATGCGCAGCGAGCGCTTGTCCCAGTCGAGGCAGAGAACTTTGCGTGCCACGCGGATCATGTGTTGCTCAAGCTCCTGTCGCCGCCTACCGGTTCGCCACGACCACCGTCTGGTCGTCGATCGGCCAAGCCGGACCCAGCCGCGTCAGGTCGCGATGATACTTCACCTGCGCCAGCGGCCCGACCATCTCGATCACCCATTCCAGTCGCGTGCTGAGGCTCAGGTGGTCCGCGTACCCCAGCACTTCCACTTGCACCTGGTGCGCCTTCGTCGTGATATGCGGTGCAATGCGGCGGAAGGTGGCGGCGTCCACCGCCCCCGTCACCAGCGGCCAGGCCGTCGTCCGCAACACCGCTGCCTCCGCACGCTGCCGCGTGTCCACAATCGCCCCGGCCGCCTCCGGCGTCATGCCGGGGATGAGCTGCAACACGCGCAGCGGGGCGGTGTTGACGTTGATCAGTCCGAACAGCGGTTGCTGGGCGGCTTGCGGCGGACGGACGCTGAAGCGGTCCATGATGAACGGCATCTCTTCGAGCGTGATCGGGCTGGCGGCCAGCTCCGGCGGGAGCTGATCTTCCGCTGCGCCAGCACTGGCGTCCTCACCAGCCGGTTGCTCGCCGCCTGGCTGCTCGGCACCCTTGTCCTCGGTCTGCTCCGTGCCTTCGGGGGTCACCGGCGCCAGGCCCTCGCGCGGCGGACCGCCGCGCGAGCCGCCGCGCCGATCCGCACCCTGTCGAGAGCCGCCGCTGAGTGCGCCGCCGGACTGCGAACCGCCGCGCTGCGTGCGATCCTGCTGTAAAGCGTTCTGCTTGGCACTGCCGGATTTCGCTCCCCCGAATGGAGAAGTGCCGCCGCGCGCGCTCTGCTCGCCGCTGGCGTAGAGCGCAGCCGGGCTGGAGATCTGCGAGAAGTTGAAGTTCTGCGCCTTGAGCCCCAGCAGGAAGTCGATCGTGGCCTGGCTCAGCTCGCCGTTCTCGAAGTATTGCGCGATTTGAAGTCCGACGACGCCCGCATCCGCGTTGAGGTTGATCCGCGGCTGGTTGTCCAGGGCCGTGTCCAGCTCCCGCGACCAGATGGTCAGGAACGGCGCGAGGCCGTAGTTCAGCACACCGTCGCCGTTGTCGTAGTACGGCTCCGACGCCTGGCCGTCGTCCTCGTTCGCGTCCAGGATGCCGTTGCGGTTCACGTCCTCGCCGTACAGCACCGCCGCCGTGAAGCCCCGCACCAGCAGCAGTTCCTCGACCGAGTCCAGCGGGCCGTTCTTGGGGTTGTACGGCGGTTCGAGCGTGTTGTAGTACTCAAGCTCGGCGCCGCCCTCGCGCACGTCGTCATCCGCGTCGCGCCAGTCCAGGAACGCGGCGATCAGCTCTTGCGGGTTCTCGAGGCCCAGGCCCAGCAGCAGGGGCGTGAACAGGTCGCCGACCTGCTGCTCGGCCGCGGTGTTGATGTTCAGCTTCCCGGACTCGGGCGTGACGCCGAAGCGCATCGTGTTCTGCGGCCCGTCGTAGCGCGGGGCGGCGGCGGTGTAGCGCCAGGCGGGCACGCGCAGCGGTTGGCTGTCGAAGTACTCTTTGCGCGACCCCAGGCGCCTGACCGGGTCGGACTGCCGGTCGTACGTCTCGGCCCAGACCAAGCCGTGCCGGAAACGGGCCGGCACGTCGAACCAGGCCGCGGCGTTGTGCGGCTCCGCCCGCAAGACCGAAACGATTGCCTCCAGCCCGCTCTCAGCGGCCAGCCGCGCCTGCTGCATTTCACTGTAGGCGCTGATGCCGGCGTGCTCGGCGCGTACGAAGAAGACGAAGCCGGCCATGATCAGCGCCAGCAGGCCGATCAGCAGCAGCACGACCGGCAGGATCAGCGCCCGGCGTGGCGTCACGGCACGCCCTCCACGCCGAGCTGCTCGGCCACCTGCTTGCCCAGCCGCTGCACGCGTGAGCCGAAGAAGCGGTCGGCGGCGGGCATGCGGACCAGGGTGCTGTAGCGGTCGGGGTGCTCCAGGTCCGGACCGAAGGGGTAGTCGGCGATCGGGTAGCTCTCCAGGTCGCGGTTCTCCAGGTCGTCGCGCGTGCACTTGTCAAAGCCCACCGTGACGAGGATGGCCTGCGGCAGCGAGTTGCCCTCGCTCAGGTCCCACTTGATGTCCCACTCGATCCCGTCGAAGTAGCGGAACTCCAGGTAGGCGAGTTCCGGCGACCACAGATCATTGCGCACGTCCAGCGGGTCGTCCTCGTCCACCAGGAACTGGTTCAGCGTCTTCTTCTCCGTGCGGATGATCCCGCCGATGACCGGGTCGCCGTTCTCGTCCGTGTTCTGCGGATCGACCCAGAGCTGGTAGCTGATCAGCGTCAGGTCGTGCTGGGCGGGCGGGGGCGTGTCCGACTCGCGGTAGAACACATACTGGTGATCGCCCGGCAGCGCCGTCGTGAGAAAGCTGATGCGGCGGCGGTCGCCGATCAGCCGCTGTTCAACTGGAAAGCCGAGCTGGTCGCTGCCGAGGCAACCGCGCAGCTCGCCCTCGATGCGGGCCAGCACCTGGCGCGCGAGCTGCGTGCGGTCGGCGTTGAGCTGGGCGGCGTCGCGAATCTCGATCGTCTGCCAGAAGAACATGAGCATCGCGCTCAGCAGCATCACGATCAGCGTGAGCGCCACCAGCGCTTCCATCAGGGTGAACGCCCCCCTGACGCTTCCGCCCGCAGCGTCGACCCCGCGTGGCCGGGTCGTAGCGTCGGCCCCCGGTGGCCGACGCAGAAACGCGGGGCGCTCTGGTCGCCTATGTCCGCCGCGGCGGGCGGACGCTGCCGCTTCGCTCCTCGCGATGACGGCTTGCGCGCGCGGGCCGATCGTCGCCATCACCCGCCCCCTCTGCGGCCGCCGCCGCCCCGACGGTTGTTCCGCTCGTTGCGCAGCCGGTCGATCTCGCTGATGTCCAGTGCGTCCGGATTGCCGCCTGCGTCCACGCCCGTCCCGTCGCCACGCCCGCCGCCGGCCCCGCCACGCCGCGGCCCGCCACGCGGCGGGCCGGTCAACGCGCCGCCGTCGGCGCCGCCCATCGAACCCCCACGATCCGGGCCGCCGCCGCGCCCACCCATCCCGCCGCCCCGCCGCGGCCCGCCGCCACCCATGTTCGAGAGCAACTGATCGAGCTGCTCGTCGGTGATCTGGTCACCGAGGCGGCTGCGGATCAGGTCGCGCAGCATGTCCGTCTGCGGGTTGCCCCCCCCGCCGATCGCGCTGGCCCCACCGGGCGAGACGCCCCGGAAACGCGGAATGCGCACGTCGCCGCCCGCCCCGCCCAGCAGTTCGCGCAGCTCCGGCGGAAGATTGTCGGGCAGCGGCATGCCGCCGCCGGCGTACTGCTGCAACAGCGGCAGCAGCGCGGGCAGCAGCTCCAGCAGGGTGGCCGGGTCGAGCGCGACCAGCTCCTGCGGGTTCACATTCGCGGGGTCGAAGCCGGGGATGGGGATCGTGCTGGTGATCAGCTCGATCTGCTCCTGGCTGTAGCCGAAATCTCTGGCCAGATCGATGCGGCCGGGGTCGGCCTTGAGCAGGTGCATCTGCCGCACGACCGTGGCGCCCTCGATGCTGTCGCGCCGCTCGTAGTCCGGCTGACGGAGCACCTCGACGCTGACCAGGCCGAGGCCGGGCGTGTCGGTCTGCTCGACCTGCGCCCGCCAGAACCAGCCGGGATACTGCAGCCCGAAATCCCCCTCGACGGTGCGCTCGGCGAAGAAGCGCTCGACGGTCTGCAGGTCGAGCTCCAGCAGCGTGAGAATGCGGTCGGCGAGCTGGGCCGCGCGGGTCTGCGTCTCAGCCTCCTCGGTGATCCGCAGGCCGCTGATGAGCTGCGCCCCCAGGATCCCCATGGCCGCGACCATGATCGTCAGCGCGACGATCACCTCCAGCAGCAGCGCCGCGCGGGCGTGACAGGTGACACGTGACAGGCGACAGAGCCTTCGCGCGCGGCTCGCTGGTGCCTTCTCGTTCACGGCCGTCTCTCCGCATACTGTTCCAGCAGCTCGGCCTCGCTCATGCCGGCGGACTCGTCGTCCTTCACCGGCCGCGGTTCGGGACGGCGCGCGTCCTGCTCCAGTCGTTCGGTCGGCACGATCTCCAGCCGCCCCAGCCGGCCGTCCAGCGTCAACCGCACCCCGCGGCCGTCACTGGCCCGCAACACCCAGCGCAGCGAAGGGCTGACGCCGTCGGGCGAGAAGTCCAGCTCGAAGTCCGCCTCCCGCTCTTCCACCCGCTGCGGCTCTTCGTCGAACTCGACGAACTCGATGGTCTCGTCCTCGACCAGCAGGGGCGGCGGGCCTTCGGGCAGCAGCAGGAGGCTCTCCACCCACACGGATTCCTGCAGCACGTCCGTCCGCGCCCACGGCGCACGCGCCGGCACGTACACGTGCGGCGCCACGAGCGGGTCGAGTTGGCGGCGGACCTCGATCGTCCCGTCGGTGTGAAAGACGATGCGGTAGCGCCGCGACTCGTTCATCGCCTGGGCGCGGCACATGCCCAGCAGGGCCTTGAAGCGCAGGGCGGATTCGTCAAGTTCGGCCGAACGGCGGCTGGCGGCGAAATCGGGCCACACGAGGGCGGCCAGCAGCCCCAGCAGAGTGATGACCAGCAGCACTTCGAAGAGCGTGAACGCGCGTGCACGGTTGCGCATCGAAGGATTCTCGAGTCGCGTGTGGCTCAGCCGCCCTCGGCTGAGAACGTCCGTAGCGCTGTCGGCACCCCCGGGGGCGGCTGTGCCACACACCCGCCGCGCGTGCACAGCAGCCTGCGGCGCCCGCGCTAGGTGCGCTCCCAATTCGTGACGTCGTCGTCGTCGCCGAACTGGCCGTTCTTGCCGGCGCTGGAGAGGTCGTAGGTGCTCTGGTTGTACGAGCCGGGGGACTCGTAGCGCAGCTCGTTGCCCCAGGCGTCGCGCAGCTTGGCGCCCTCTTTGATATACGGGCCGCGCCATTTCTTGGCCAACTCCGGGTCATCGGGGGCCTTCATCAGCGCCGCCAGCCCCTCATCGGTCGTCGGATAACGCCCGACATGCATCCGGAACAGGTCGAGCGTGCCGTTGATCCCCGAGGTGATGGTCGCCCGCGTCAGGTCCTCCTTGGCGCCCTCGGAAGCCCCAAAGAAATTGGGTACCACCAGCGCCGCCAGAATGCCGATGATCACCACCACCATCAGCACCTCCAGCAGCGTGAACGCCCCGCGACGGGTCATCCTGCGATCCATTCGTCTCATGACTGTCTCCCAAAACGCATGCCGCGAAGTCCGCTGTATCCAATCATCGTATGCCCGCGGTCGCCATCCGCACAATCGGCAGCAGCAGCGCCACCGCGATGAACATCACCATCATGCCCATAATCAGCAGCATCATCGGCTCGATCAGCCGCACGAACAGGTCGATCTGCCGCGCCGTGCGGGCCTCCTGCGTGTCGGCGATCTCCACCAGCACCTTCTCCAGCGTGTTGCTCTCCTCCGCCACCGCGATCATGTCCAGCATGGCCGGCGGAAACACCCGGCTGCGGGCCAGCGGCGTCGCCAGCGACTCGCCGGCGCTGACGCTCTCGGCGGCCTGCTCGATGGCGCGGGCCAGGATCGGGTTCCCGGCCGAGTCCTTGGC
>Ga0209172_10002481_pt1 | contig 32314 bp, 28 predicted proteins | sample LarsenN4metaG_FD_184113 | JGI IMG/M metagenome (GOLD analysis project Ga0209172, IMG submission 184113) | Hot spring sediment bacterial and archeal communities from British Columbia, Canada, to study Microbial Dark Matter (Phase II) - Larsen... ... | reverse complement strand
CAGCCGCTGGACGCGAAGCGCTGCGAGAGCGCACGAAGATTGAACACAAACTCGCGCACATCTCCCAACGGCAAGGAAACCACGCGCGCTACGTCGGCGTCCGCAAGAACACCTTCGACCTCCGGCGGGCGAGCGCGATTCAAAACCTGGAGACACTCCATCTGTCAGAAGTCCAGTCACGAAAGGCTGCGTAATGTCGGCTCTTTCAAACCGTTCGGCGTTCTAGGACGGTCCGCCGCCGGCCGGCTTTCTCGCCACCACCAGCAGCGAGCTGCCGATCGGCATCGCCACGTGCCGCGTGAGCGCCGCTTCGGCGCTCACCAGCGCGGTCAGCAGCAGGTTCACGGGGCCGATGGGCACGGCGATGTCGGTGTCGGCGCGCACCGGCCTTCCGAGACGCCGCGTCAGGCGCTGCATCAGGCGCACCGCCGCCATCAACGGAAACAACGACGCGAACAGGAACGACACCCGCTCGACGCGCAGCCCCGCGGACTCGATCAGCCGGCGCGCGCTGGCGGGCGTGTAGCGGCGGACTTCCTGCCACACCTCGGCGTGGTCGCCGCGCAGCATGTCGAGGGCCGCGAGCGTGACGACGACCGCCCCGCCCGGCTTGACGATCCGCGCCATCTCGCGGACGGCCTCGACGTCGCCTTCGACGCACTGCAGCACATCGAACGACGTCGCGATGTCGAACCGCTCCGACGGCAGCGGCATGCGCGTGACATCGCCCCGCATCACCCTGAAGCCGGCCGCCTGCGCGCGCGCCAGGCCGGTGGCGCTGAGATCGAAGCCGAACGCCGTGCCGTGTGGACGCAGGAGCGCGAGGTTGTATCCGGTGCCGCAGCCGCAGTCGACCAGGCGCAGCCCGGTGCGGCCCGCGGCGACGTCGGCGAGGACGGGCGCGACGAACCTGCGGAACCCTCGAAACCAGAAGTGGGTCGCCTCGGCGCGGCCCGTCAGCTCGAGGAGATCCGCCATCGACTAGCGTCTGGCTGAGAGGCGTCCGCTCGGATCGAGGATGCCCGCTCCATAGAGGCGGCGGTAGTCCTCTGCCGTGCCGAGGATGCGCTTGACGTAGTTCTGCGTCTCGGGGAACGGGATGTTGTCGATGAACTCGTCGGCCGGCAGCCCCGGCGCCTCGTTCAGCCACCGCGCGACGCGATGCTCGCCGGCGTTGTAGCCGGCCAGCGCGTAATGCACGCCGCCGAAGCGATCGAGCAGCTCCTTGAAGTACCGCGTGCCAAGGCGCACGTTGATTTCCGGCTGGTAGAGCGAGGCCGACGAGAACGACCTCATGCCGACCTTGCGCGCGTAGATCCGTCCGGTGCTCGGGAGCAGCTGCATCAGCCCGCGCGCGTTGGCCGCGGAGCGGACCTCGGCGGTGAACGTGGACTCCTGCGCCATCAATGCTGTGATGAGGTACGGATCCAGCCCGTGGATCTTCGAGTACTTCTGAATCAGCGGCCAGTAGTCGAGCGGGAAGATCACCTGCAGCACGTCGGGCGGAAGGTCTTCCCCGCCGGCGGCGAGGAACTGCGGATAGGCGCGCCGCATCAGCGTGATCGCGCCGCGCAGGGCGGCAAAGCGCTCCTGCGCGCGCAGCCCGAGCCCCTGGCGGTGGCGGATCCAGGCCGTCGTCGCCATCAGCTGCGCCGAGTCGCCGTACACGCGCTGCGCGTACTGCACCTCGCGCAGCGCGTCGTCGTAGAGCTGCAGCGACGTCAGCTCGCGCATCAGCGGTTCATTCGGGGGCGCGCCCGGCAGCGTCGTCGCGACCGAGACTGGAGCGGGGGCCGCCGGGAGCACCGGCTGCCGGCGCTCGGTCAGCAGCGCCGCGGCGAGACGTCCGTAATAGGAGTTGCGATAATCGGCGACGACCAGACGGTAGCGCTCGTTGGCGGTGACCGTGTCGTTCAGCCGATCGCGCGAACGGCCGGACCAGTAGAGCCACGCCGGACGATAGTCGGCTCGCGGGAACGTCGCCGCCGCCGTCTCGAAAATCCTGATCGTGTCTTCGAAGCGGCGCCCGCGGTACGCCGCCCATCCCGCCTTCCACGCCGCCCGCTCGGCATGGCGATGCTTCGGGAAGCGTCGCACCAGCTCCCGGAAGATCGCGGCGGCCTCGTCGTCTTCATCGATGACGACCAGGTGCACGGCCAGGCTGTTGAGCGCCTCGGCCGCCCACTCACTGGTCGGAAAGTCCTCCACCAGTTCGCGCACTCCGTCGGCGAACGTCTTCCGGTCGCCAAGCTTGCCGACGGCGCTGAGATGGTAGAACCGCGCTTCGGGCCCGAGCGTGTCGTCCTCGAGCAGCGGCTTCAGCCGATCGCGTGCGGCGCGGTAACGACTGAGATGGTAGTCGCACTCCGCAATGCGAAGCGCGACGAGCTTCTTCGTCTCGCCCTGGACCGCGTCGGCAATCGCTTCGAAGCCGGCGCGTGCCTGCGCCCACCGGTCCGCGTCGAACAGCCGCTGCGCGCGGCGCTGCGCACGCCCCAGCAGGTCGGCAGAGATGACCGACGTGCTCTGCAGACGCTCGATGCCGCTTTGCGCATCGACCGCCTGGGTGCTGAGCGGGCTGTCGTAGTAGATGCGCCGGAACAGCTCCAGCGCATGATCGCGGTGATCGAGCTGCTCTTCGACGAGGGCCAGCGCGAGCCACGCCTCTTCGGGCCAGGCGAGGTCTTCGGCGATCAACTTTCGCAGCACGGATTCCGCGCGCGACAGATCCTGCCGTGCCGCGGCCGCTTCCGCGAGCCGCAGCGGAATGGCCTCGCGCAGGTACCCATCGGGGCGAGCCGACATCATCGCCGTGAAGATCGCGTCGGCCTCGTCGTATCGCGCCAGGCCCGCGAGCGCGACGCCCGTGTAGTACTTCACGTACGCGGAGAGCGGTGAGGAGCCGACGTTGAGCCCGTTGAGCAGCGTCAGGCCGCCCGCGTAGTCCTTGTCCGCAATCGCGCGGGCCGCCTTCGTCAACCGCGCGAGGGCCGCCGACTGGCGCCGCCCTTCTCCTCCGCCGGGCTCGTCCCGGACGAACCAGTACTGAGACACATCAGGCGGAAGCGGCGCGTGGCGTGTGGCCGTGAGCTGCACGGCTGCCGTCTCGCGCGCGCGTGCATCTTCGATCCCCTGCTGCGCACCGAGGCCGTGAATTGCAATCACCGCGCACGCAAGAACGAAGATGACCCTGTTCACTGGATGGCTCCCCGGGGACTAACGGTTGACCGGTACGGGCACGCGGCCGGCTGCCGATCCCGTCATGAGCGCCGCGGCCTGCCGAATCGTGATGCCTTCAAGTACGCGTCCAGCATGCCGGGCGAGAACGTCGAGGAAGGCAGGCCAAAAGGGCTCGTCTGATTTATCGGCAGCCGCGCTGTCGGCGTACAGGACCGCCACCACCGAGCCGCCCACCGAGACCGGCCAGGCCGCGGCTTCGCGCATCTCATCGGTCCACGCGAACTCCGGCATGGGCAGATCGGCCCGCGGAAGGACACACTCGCCCGATCGCACCGCCTCAGCCATGGGTCCGGAGCTGCTGACGTCGAGATCGAGCCTCGGCGCGCCGGGTGGAAAACCGAAACCTACCGTCCGCCAATCGCGAAGCCTGTTCCCTTTGACGAGAAACACCGCGGCGCGGCCGGATTCCCGGCCGGCCCGGACCGCCAGCGTCTCCAGCACTTCGCCAAACGTCACCGCGGCGTCAAGTGCACGAAGAGCGTCCGGCAGCCGCCTGGCCTGCGCGACTTTCTCTTCTCTGTTACGGAGGAGGTCGGTCAACCGGTTTACTTCGAGCCGGATGGTTTCAGATTCCCGCCGCGAGGCCTCGATGTCGCGCAGCGTCGCCTCGACGTCATCGCGCGTCGCGTCGAGCTGTCGGCACGCTTCCTCGAACTCGGTCTCGACGGCGGTCAGTCGCGAGCGCAGCTCGGCGTTTTCCTGGCGGTGCTCGTCGAGCTGGCGCTCCACCTCATCAATGCGGCGCTGCAGCGCTTCGGCTTCGGAAGTGAGTCGTGTGCGTTGCTCGTCGAGCTCGCGCGCAGCGGAATCCCTGAGGTCGGTGAGCCGCTGTTCGGCTTCGCGACGCACCTCGTCGCTCGCGCGCTCTGCCGCGTCGGCGGCAATCTGGGTGGTGGCTTCCTCGGCTGCCCGAAGCAGCTCTTCCTTGAGACGGTCTACGGTCTCACGAATCCGATCGTCGAGCGCAGCCACGGTGCAGCGCCATTATACGCCTCCCGCTAACATGCTGACACAACGATGCTTGCGCTCCAGCTCTTCCGTCTATCTGAAGATCTGGTTGAGCCGAGCCTCACTGACGAGGCGGACTTGCCGCACACGCCATTGATTCCCGCGCAGCTCCCATACCTGCGAGATCGGCGAGACCTTCGGTGGCACCGAGTTATCGGGCGAACGCTCGGTCATCACCGCGGTCAGCACGGCAGTATCGGCGGCAATCTGCACGCTGATGCGATCCAGCGTGCGGCTCACCTCGACGTTCGACGGAAAGCGCTCTTCACTGCGCCGCTCGTCGGCCAGCTGCAGTCCCTCGCTCGACAACGCCGCCATCGCCGCACGGTCCTGACGATGGTAGGCGTCGAGCCACTGACGTGACGCCGCGATGACCGCCGATTGCGGTGACGTCAGATTCGGCGCAGGCTCCGGCCGCGGGGCGACCGTTGGCGGCGCGGCGGCTTCGGCGCGTGCGGGCGGCGGCGACGGTGGTGCGGCCGCGGCGGCCGGCGGGGGCGCTGCGGCAACTGGTTGCACAAACGGAACGGCACTGGTCGGGGACGGCACCGTCGGCGGGGCCGCTGCAATCGGCGCCGGACTTGCGGTCAGCGGCAGCGGCGGCGGGTTCGAAGGCGAGGGCTGGGCCGGTGCCGCCGAAGCTCGACGCTCGACATTGTCGGCGACGAACTGCCGCGTCACCACCTGACCATCGCGCCCAAGCGGTGTCGCCGGACCGTTGTTGACCGACACGAACACCGCACCGGCGTCGCCGACGCGCAGCGATACGCTCTGCTTCGCGTTCAACCGAACGGTCTCCCCTTCGGCGAGCAGGCGTCCCTCGTCTGACTCGCCGTCGACGGTGGTGCGGACCCAGGAGGACCGGCGGGCCTCGACGAGCAGCGACAGCGGAGCATCCGGTGACGGGATGTCTGCCGGCGCGGGCGCTTCCGATGCCGCCGGCGGCTCGGCTGACGCCGTGGACGAAGGTGCCGGTGAAGTCGCGGCCGCTGGTGCCGCAGCCTCGTTCGTTTCCGCGGTTCGATCCCGATCCCGCACCCACCAGATCGAACCGGCAACAATCGCGATACCCGCGGCGCCGAACAGCGCCACGAACGTCCGCGCGCGGCGCGCCGGCACCGGCACGGAATCACTCGGATACGGCGACGACAGCAGCACACGAGAGGGTGTGGACGAGGAGGGTGCCGACGGGGCCGGCGAAGGCGAGGTCGAGGGCACCGCAGACGCGGCTGCGAGCGCCGGCTCGGGCTCCACAAAGGGCTCTTCGACAAAGAACGTCGACGGAGGTTCGGGAGCGGGCGGCAGCTGCGCGGGCTCAGCGAAGCTCTGAAAGGGAACCGTCCGCGCGTCTTCCGCCAGCGCCTCCATGTCGGCGCGGGCATCGTCGAGTATGCCCTTGACCGCTTCTTCCGGGGAGAAGATGGCGTCCTTGAATTCCCGAGGCTCGCTTTCCTCTTCCGACTCGCGCGTCCGATTGAGCAGCGCGGCGGGATCGGGCGGCCGCGACCCCGCGTCGCCGAGCGCGGCCTGCACCTGTGCGGCCAGCACCAGCAGCTCACGCCGCGCTTCCATCACGATCTTGCGAATGTCGCGCCGCGCGGCGGTCACGATTTCCATCGCTTCGCGCTCGGCCGATCCACGCACCTCGTCGCGCAATCGCGCGAGCTCGTCCGCCTGCGCAATCCACGCGTCGCGCCGGATGCGGTACTGCTCGATGAGATCGGGAACCGGAGTGCCTGGCGTCGTGTTCGTTTTCGGCTCGTTCGACTCGGACATTGCTTCTCACCGGCCGGGATTTCGACACCCCGCACGGGACAGTTGAGTGATTGTGCTCCCGTCAGGACCCCGAAGTCGAGTGCAAAGGCAGAGCTTCCAACCGTTGACCAGACCCGCCTCGGGGGTTATAAGGGTCCGGCTTTGCCATGTCAGAGCACAGTGTCGCGTCGTTCGTCGTCGGTATCGCGGAGCTGATGGCTTCTCCTGAAGCCGGTCAAAGAGAGGGATTCATGCGACGAAAGGTGTTCCTGCTGCTGGGGCTTGGCCTGTTGCTGACCCCGCGTCTTGCACTTGCCCAGTCATCGATCACGGGCGTGGTCCGTGATACGTCGGGTGCCGTGCTCCCCGGTGTCACCGTGGAAGCCACGAGCGATGCCCTGATCGAGAAGGTCCGCACTGCTGTCACCGACGGCAGCGGCCAGTACCGCATCGTGGATCTGCGCCCTGGCATCTACGATGTCACCTTCACGCTCACCGGGTTCAGCACCTACAAGCGCGAGCGGCTGGAATTGCCCGCGGAGTTCAATGCGACCGTCAACGCGGAGCTGCGCGTGGGATCGCTCGAGGAGACGATCACCGTCACCGGCGAGAGCCCGATCGTCGACGTGCAGAGCGCGCGGCGCCAGCGCACGCTCGACAGCGAGCTCGTGCAGGCGCTGCCGACCGCCAAGGGCTACGCGGGTCTGATGGTGCTGATTCCGTCGATGGTCCAGAGCGGCGGCGGCGTGCCGAACGTGCAGCTCAGTCCCGGGATGGTGGTGTTCGGCGGACGCGGTGGCCGCGGCAACGAGGGCCGCGCGCAGGTCGACGGGCTGAACACCGGCGCGTCGCTCAACGGCGGCGGCGTCTCCGGATACCGGCAGGACATCGAAAACGCGCAGGAGATCGCCGTCACCACCGCGGGCGGGCTCGGCGAGACCGAAGTGGGCGGGCCGACGATCAACATCGTCCCGCGCACCGGCGGCAACACCTTCCAGTCGCACTTCTTCTTCAGCGGGCTTCGCGGCGCCATGCAGGCGAGCAACTTCTCGGAAGAGTTGCGGCGTGCGGGTCTGCGTACGCCGGCCAGGACCAACTACATGTACGACACGAGCTACTCGCTCGGCGGCCCGATCAAGCGCGACAGGATCTGGTTCTACTTCCTGGCCTACTACCGCGGCAGCGAGAACAACATCCCGGGCATGTTCTACAACAAGAACGCCTGGGATCCGACGAAGTGGAGCTACGAGCCCGACACGAGCCGGCCGGCCTTCTCAGGCGGCCGCGGACCGATCCAGCCGGCGCTGCGGCTGACATTCCAGCTCACCTCGCGCGACAAGTTGAACCTGTTCTGGGACGAGCAGATCAGCAACAACAGTCTGGGCGCGGGGTCGGCGACCAACGCACCGGAAACCGGCGGCCGCAATCATGGCTGGCAGCGCGTGCAGCAGATCAAGTGGACCTCGACGCGTACCAACAAGCTGCTCCTCGATGCCGGCCTCGGCACCTATCTTTCCAACTGGAACACGCGCGAGCGCTGGGCCGAGGACTCGCCGCTCCCCGTCGCGGAACGCCGCCTGCTGATCCCGGTGACGGAGCAGTGTGCGGCCCCGCAGCCGCGCGACGCATTCGGGCGCGGCGGCACGTGCGCCGAGAACGGCGGCATCGCCAATCTCAATTACCGCAATCAGACCACGTGGAACGCCGACTGGATCGGCGCCCACACGTGGAATGCCGCGGCCACGTACGTGAGCGGAGCCAACAGCATCAAGGTGGGCTACCAGGGCGCCTACCATGAGGACAATCGCGCGCCGGACGGCCCGACCAACGATCTCACCTACCGCTTCAACAACGGCATTCCGAATCAGTTGACCCAGCGGCTCGAGCCCTACCGCACCTACTCGCGCGTGCGCTACAACGCGCTCTACGTTCAGGATCAGCTGACGCGCGGCCGGCTGACGATGGCCGGCGCGCTGCGCTACGACCATGCGTGGAGCTACTACCCCGAGCAGTCGATCGGCGGACCGGGCGCGCGGTTCATGCCGGTGCAGTACACCTGGCCCAAGTCGAAGGGCGTGATCGGCTACAACGACATCACGCCGCGCATGGGCATCGCCTACGATGTGTTCGGCACCGGCAAGACCGCGCTCAAGTTCAACGCCGGCAAGTATCTCGAAGCGGCGGTCAACGGCAACGGCAACTACTCTGCCCTGCTGCCCAGCTCCCGTATCGACCTCACGCAGAGCCGCGCCTGGACGGATCTGAACGGCAACTACGTTCCCGACTGCGATCTCATGAGCGGCGCCGCACAGAGCCCGTCCACCACCGGGTCGATCGACATCTGCGGCGCGTGGCCGAACCCCAACTTCGGCAAGGCCGTCGACGCCAACGGCAACCCGATCTACAGCCTCGCCTACGCCGAGAAGATTCTGAAGGGCTGGGGCACCAGGCCGTCCGACTGGCAGATCGGCGTGACGCTGCAGCAGGAGGTGCTTCCGCGCGTCTCCGTCGAGATCGGCTACACGCGCCGGTGGCTGCAGAACTTCACGGTGACGGACAATCTGAATCTGAGTCCCGAGGACTTCGACCAGTTCCACCTGGTCGCCCCGTCGGACCCGCGCCTGCCTGGCGGCGGCGGCTACACGATCAGCGGCCTGTACAACGTCAAGCCCGAGAAGTTCTCGGTGCCGGTGAACAACCTGCGGACGTACGCCCCCGACTACGGAAAGATCTCGCAGGTCTACAACGGGTTCGACATCAACATCAACGCCCGTATGAGGAACGGCCTCCAGCTGCAGGCCGGCACCGCCACCGGGCAGCGGATCACCGACTACTGCGAGGTGCGCGCGCTCATCCCCGAGCAGACCGGCGCCTTCTCGACCGCCAGCGAGGTCGCCGCGTACAACCCGCTCAATCCGTACTGCCATGTCGAACCAGGCATGACGACGCGGTTCACCGCCGCGGGCAGCTACATCATCCCGAAGATCGATGTGATGGTCTCCGGCACGCTCCAGAGCTCGCCTGCCGAACCGCTTCAGGCGAACTGGACGGTGTCGAGCGCGGTGGTCGCGCAGACGCTCGGCCGGCCGCTGGCGGGCGGCGTGCCCAACATCACGGTCAATCTGCTCGCCCCCGACCAGATGCGCGGGCCGCGCGTGAACCAGCTCGATCTGCGTATCGGCAAGGTGCTGCGCTTCTCCTCGCAGCGCGCGACCGTGTCCCTCGACATGTTCAACGCGCTCAACGCCGATACGGTGCTGACCTACAACCAGGCGTTCGTGCCCGGCGGCAACTGGCTGGTGCCGACGACCGTGCTGACGGCGCGCACGGCGAAGATCACCGTCCAGTACGACTTCTAATCGTTCACACCGGCGGCCGGGCCGTTCGGATCGTTCCGGACGACCCGGCCGGATCGAACGCAAGTCCTCGTCAGGAGATTCAGGCGTACGTCTTGCTGGTACGGCCGGCGAGGCTGGCCACCGTGGCCACGAGCTCGGCGGGATCGACCGGCTTGGTGAGGTGTGTCTGGAAGCCGGCGAGCAGCGCCCGACGACGATCCGCGACGCGGGCCAGCGCGGTGAGCGCCGCGGCCGGTACGGTCGACATCGGCGCCTCCATCTGCCGCACCTGCTTCATGAAGTCGTAGCCGTCCTGCTCGGGCATGGCGACGTCGCTGACGATCACGTCCGGCACGAGTCCCCGCTGGATCGTCTCGAGCGCCGCCCGCGCCGTCTCGCACGCCGACGCCCGCGCGCCGGCGTCTTCGAGCAGCCGCTGCACGAGATCGCGCGCATCGGCCTCATCGTCGACCACCATGACGACGACGTCGGCGAGCAGCGCCGTCGACGCCGCAGGCGGCTCGACGGGCTCAGGCGTGTGTGCGGCCGGCGAGCGGCCGAGCGGGAGCGTGACGGTGAACACCGCGCCGCGGCCGGAGCCGGCACTCGACGCCGTCACCGAGCCGCCGTGCATCTCGGTCAGCGTCTTGACGATGGCGAGCCCGAGCCCGAGCCCGCCGTGCTTGCGCGTCGAGGATGAATCGCCCTGCAGGAATCGCTTGAAGATGTGGGGCAGCAGCTCCGGCGCGATCCCCTGCCCGTCGTCGATGATCTGGATCTGCGCGGCGTCGTCGACGACGCGCAGCGCGGTCGTGACGACCCCGCCGCGCGGCGTGAACTTGATCGCATTGCTCACGAGGTTCCAGACGACCTGCTGCAATCGCGACGGATCGCCGTTCACCACGGGGCTGCCGTTGTAGACGGCGGCGAGCCGAACTCCCTTCGCATCGGCCGCGGCGTGGGCGGCCGCGACCACGTCCTCGACGACGGCGATGAGATTGACCGGCTGCACGTCGAGCGGCAGCTTGCCCGAGACGATGCGGCTGACGTCGAGCAGGTCGTCGATCATCTGGGCCTGACGGCGCGAGTTGCGGTCGATGACGTCAATCGCCTTGCGCAGCGTCTCGCGGCTCTGATCCTGCTTGAGCACGCCCACCCACCCGACGATCGAGTTGAGCGGCGTGCGCAGCTCGTGCGACAGCGTGGCCAGGAACTCGTCCTTCATCCGCGTCGCGTGCTCGGCCTCCGAACGCGCCTGCCGTTCGCGGCCGAGGAGCTGATTGCGCTCGTCCTCGGCGCGCTTCTGATCGGTGATGTCGCGGGCGATCGACAGCAGGCTGGTGACGGCGCCGTGCTCGTCGCGAATCGGCGTGACCAGCACGTCCCACCACTGCGCCGCTCCACGGCCGGCGGCGGAGCACGCCTGGAAGCGTCCTTCGCCCGACAAGACCGCATCGGCAAGCGCCGCGCGGGCCAGGTCGGCGCTGTCGCTCCACGCCTCCACCCACGGCTTGACGTCGCCGTCGCCCTCGCCCTCCATCTGTCCGGCGGCCACGCGATTCGTCGAGACGAGCCGGCCATCGGGTTCGAGGATGTGGATGCAGTCGCGGGAGTTGTCGAGCAGGCCGCGAATCATGCGCTCGCTGCGCATCAGCTCCTGCGTCGCCGAGTGCATCGAGCTCTCCGCGCGGCGGCGGCCGGCGATCGCGTGCTCCAGCGCGGCGCGCCGCCGGCGCAGACTGCGTTCGATGCCCTGCCGACGAGGCCGAGCGTGGCCGCGAGCATCAGGCTGGCGATCGCGAACACCAGCGCGAACTGCCGCGCGACCTGTGCCTCCTGCTCGCGTTCGGCAAACGTCGCCCCCAGCTTCATGTCCGCGGCCGTCTGCCGGAGACGCGTCATCTCGCTGCCACCGGCGTCGGACGCGATACGATCGATGGCATCGGCCGTGCGTCCCGATTGATGATGGTCGACAGCAGGCTGCAGTCGATCCAGGCCGCTGACGGCTCGACCTTGTCGAGCTGTTCGGCCCGCTCGCGCTGCCGCGCGTCTCCGTCGGCGAGCGTCGACAACGTCCGCGCCGAGCCATCGAGGCGCGGACGAGCCTCGACGTTCGGATCGAGGAGCATGGCACGCAGGAACTCACGCGCGCTGTTCTCGGCGTCGGGCAGGCTGATGACGATCTCGTCGATCGCGGCGATCGCGTCGTGCGAACGGGCGATGCGGGCGGATGCGGTCGAGTGGCGGAACTATCGATGAAACGCGGGGCCGCCGGAAATCACCAGCAGCGCGATCACGATCAGCAAGATCCCACGCCACTTCAGTACGCGTCGGTCCGGCCCTGAGTAGGGCACTTGATTCATGCGGACCGGGGAGACACTGCCGGCCTCCCCCGCAAGAGAGGTTGCCAGAACTGCCCGACAGGACGCCCGAAGATATCGACTCAGGCCACGCCTGAGTCGGTGATGCCGCACTCCTTGATCTTGTTGAGAAGTGTCTTGTAGCTCACGTTGAGGTATTCCGCGGTCTTGCGGCGATTCCACCGGAAACGCACGAGCGCCTGCTCGATCGCTTCGCGCTCCGCGCGCATTGCCGCCGTCCGCGCCAGCGTCTGCAGGTTGATGCTGGCGGCGTCGGTGTCCATCCCTTCCGTCGCGCTTCCCGCCATGGCCACGGCCGCCGCCGGCTCGGCTGCGGGCTCGCTCGCCGGCGCCTGAGCGGCGGCAGCGTAGGCCGGCTCCGGCGCAGGCACCGGTGCCGGCGCCGGGGGCGGAGGCGGCGCGGGCGCGTGCGTCGCGGCCGCCATCTCCTTCGCGTGTGCGAGCTCCGACAGCACGAGGCTCTCGTCCTGCAGCACGACGAAGCGCTTCATCATGTTCTCGAGCTCGCGGATGTTGCCCGGCCACGAGTAGTCGTGCAGCGCATCCAGCAGCCGCTGACTCGGCCGCAGCGCCGGACGGCGATAGACGCGCGAATACTTCGCGAGGAAGAACTCGACCAGCGACACGATCTCCTCGCGCCGCTCCCGGAGCGGCGGCACACGGAGCTCGATGACCTGCAGCCGGTAATAGAGGTCCTCGCGGAAGTTGCCCGCCCGCATCATCGCTTCGAGGTTGCGGTTCGTGGCGGCAATCACGCGCACGTTGGCGTCGATCGGTCGATTGCTGCCGAGCCGCGTGAACTGCCGGTCCTGGAGCACGTGCAGGATCTTCGCCTGCAGCGCCGGCGGCATCTCGCCGATCTCGTCCAGCATCACCGTGCCGTGCTGCGCGAACTCGAACTTGCCGACGCGCGTGGTTCCGGCGCCGGTGAAGGCGCCGCGCTCGTGGCCGAACAGCTCGCTCTCGAGCAGGTCGGCGGGCAGCGCCGCGCAGTTGACCTTGACGAACGGCTTCGAGCGCCGCTCCGAGCGGCGGTGCAGCTCGCGGGCAACCACGTCCTTGCCGACGCCGCTCTCGCCGCGGATGAGCACGTCGACGTCGCTGTCGGCGATGCGCTCGATCATGTCCATCACCGGGCGCATGGCGACGGAAGGACGCCAGCAGATCTGCGCGCCCTCCGGATCCTCGGGCATCTGCGCGCCGAGGCGCGCCACTTCGGCGCTGAGCGACTCGCGCTCCAGCGCGTTGCGGATGGCGGCTTCGAGGGCCATTTCCCCGAGGCCTTCCGGATCGCCGGGCTTCAGCACGTAGTCGGCCGCCCCCAGACGGACGGCCTCGATGATCGTCGACGGCGCCTGGCGCCCGGACAGCATGATGACCTGTGCCGTGGGATGGGCGCTGCGAATCGCACGCAGCGTCTCGAGACCGTCCAGATCCGGCATGGTCACATCCAGCAGGATCACGTGCGGCGAGAGACCGCCGCGCAGCGCCTCGAGAAGCTCGCCCCCCCTGTGGAAGACGTCCACGGCATATCCGCGCGTCTTCAGCAGGGTCGACAGGAAGTCGGTAAAGGCGGGATCATCGTCAACGACTGCAAGACGGGCCGTCATGGAACCGAAGCCTCCTCGGGTATCGCGATGCCAACGCTCCCCCGTCCGTCGGCACCCGTCCAAATTCGCCCTCCAACGCCGGTGATTGTCCGACATGCCAGTGGAAGAGCTATCCCATGGCCACCGCGCCAGGGATCGAAAGTCATGGGGGTACGAGCAATCAACGCCGCGCGGTCCTCGTCGGAGCCCAGCAGGAACCGTGCCTCTTTTTCCCCTTCTTGGACTGAGACGCGTACCGAGTCGTTTCGGGTCGAACGTCGGACCGCGCAGAGGATGACTGCCACTGATTGTACGATCCGATCCATGTGCACCCCCCGGATCGTGCCGGAGAGCGGCGCCGGCGGGGCGATGAACTCGAGTGGCGAACACTGTGCCGAACAGGCCTGTTTGACTTGCTCAACGAGCGACGGGACACTCAGGGTCGCGACCGGACCGTCGAGAACCGGCTCAGCCACGAACTCGGCGGCGTCCTCGCAGAGGCGCGTGATGCGCCCCAGCGCGTCCATGGCCTGAGTGATGGCCCTGGTGCGGTCGGCTTCCGCGGAAAGCCGATTCTGCTGCAGCAGCCGGAGGTACCCCTGGGCTACGCTCAAAGGCGCACGCAGGTCGTGGACGAGGAGGCTCAGCGCTTTCGCCGCCTCGTCCGGAGTCTGTGGCACACGAGTTGATCCCTGCCCCATCGTCACGATGTCTTCAGGCCCTCGTTCCGTCGATCACCCGCGCCCGAGCCTCTTGATCGTCGACGACTACCCCGACGCACTCGATGTCTGGGGTGTGTACCTGCGCGCCGAAGGCTTCAACGTCCTGACCGCGTCCGATGGCCAGACCGCACTCGCGGAAGCCGTGCGGGAAAAGCCTGACGTCATCATCATGGATCTCGAGTTGCCCGGAAAATCGGGGTACGAGGTCGCACGCGACCTCAAGGCGCGCCCGGATACACGCGCCATTCCGCTGATTGCCGCCACCGGTTACTCCCATATCAAGCAACTCGATTTGGCGCGGGCGTCCGGCTTCGATGCGGTGATGGTGAAACCCTGCGATCCCCAGTCGCTCGTCGCGGAAATCCGCCGGCTGCTGCGCAAGCCCCAGCAGGCACCAGCGGCGGCGAGTGAGTAGCGCTTTTCCATTGTACGGCAGGCCGCTACCTCGGCCGATTCTGACCGCCGCGCGGCGACCTCTGGCACGAACCCTGCTCAGCCGGGAGTTCAGGGGTAGACATGCCTGCGGATGCCACGATTCAGAACGCTCTGGTTGTGATTGCCGTCGCAGTCAGTGTGCAGACCGTGTTGATGCTCTGCACGGTCATCGCCATCGCCGTGGCCTGGAAGCGCGCGTTCGCGACGCTCGACGCACAATTGAACCGCTTCTCCGCCCGTCTCGACGACATGGCGGCCCAGACGCGGGTGGCCGTCGACGCGCTCGAGCGATCGACGACCGAGATCAACGCGGTGCTGCAACGCGCCGGCAACGTCCTGCACAACGTCGGGTCGTTCATGGGCGCGCCGAGAGCGCTTCTGGTTTCGGGCGTGGCCTCGGCCGCGTCGGCGTTCGCGCGGTGGCGGCGGTTGCGGCGGCAGCAGCGCGATCAGCAGCAGCCGGCGTTACGGTGAGTGCGAACGCCGGTGCGTTCACCCGTTCACAGGCGTACGAGGAGGGGACCACCGATGTACGAACGTCACGACGATGATCACCACGCGGGGTTTGCCGCCGGTCTGATCACCGGCGCCATCGTCGGCGCGGGCCTGGCGCTGCTGCTGGCGCCCAAGTCCGGTGCGGCGCTGCGCGACGAGCTGACCGGCTCCTGGGCCTCGCTGCGTGAAGCCGTTGGCCGGCGGTACAAAGAACTGGCCGAGCGCACGGGTGTCGAGCTCGATCACCTCCTGGCTCGCATCGACGAAACGGCCGATGCAGTCGAGGCAACCGCCAGCCGATTCGTCGAGGAGGCTACCCGCGAAGCTCGGAACGTCTGGGGAGAGCGGCCGCCGCGCAACGGGGTGTAAAACTGGCACCCCGATTGCTCCCGTAAGAACCACATCTCCGCTTGGCGCGCGCTCTGCGAGCCGACATTCGTTCCCCGTCCTTGCGAATGGGAGGCATCAACTGCCTCCCTTCGCTACCTCTCAGGCCTGAATCGACGCGGTTTCGCCTCGGCCGCGTGTAACGCCCGTTTCCGCACCGTCACCATCACCGCGAGGTGAATGGATGAGAGTGGGCGCCGCAGTGGGTATACGGATACTCACCGCGATGCAGCTGAGTATCGCGGTTCCTCATGTGGTTCACGCACAGCCACCGGCCGAGACGCACGTCTCGTGCGAACAGCCGGGCGCGCTTCAACGTGCTGTCGAACACACCCCGGCCGGGGGCCGCATCCTCATTCGCGAGGGGACGTGCGCCGGCAACATCACGCTCGTCCGCGACGTGCGCATCCAGGGCGCCGGCTCCGACCGCGTGATCCTTCGCGCCGCCGACCCTGCTCTACCCGTTTTGACCGTGCCGCGCGGCGTCACGGCCACCATCAGCAACGTCACTCTGACCGGCGGCCGCGTCGGTCTGCTCGTCACCGGCCGCGCCGCGATGGCATTTGCAATGGTCTCCGACAACGCCTCCGGAGGGATTGAAGTCCGCGACAACGGTGCCTTCGAGGGCGACAAGCTCAGGATCACGGGAAACAAAGGATCGGGGCTTGCCGTGATCAAAGCCGGCGCCTCGCTGCGCGGAAGCATCGTCGGGCAGAACGCCACCAGGGACGGCGGCGGCGGCCTGCTGCTGATTGGCGGGCGGGCCGAACTGACGGCCACGCAGCTCGAAGAGAACGACGCCGTGTTCGACGGCGGCGGCATCCTCGCCCTCCAGAAAAGCACGCTCGTCCTCGACCGGGTGCAGTTGGCCCGCAACACGACGCGAACCGGTCACGGCGGCGCGATCGCAATCAACGGCAGCGTGGCCGACATCGGCGGAGGCAGCCTGCTCCACAACCGTGCCGACGCCGGCAACGGCGGGGCCGTGGCGGTGTTGAATGGCGGCGAGCTCGAGGTGAGCAACACCACGCTGGCGTCGAATGTCGCGTCGTTTCAAGACGCGGATCTGCCGGGCGGCTGGGGCGGCGGCATCTACGTCGACAAGGCCTCGAAAGCCGCGCTCGTCCACGCCACGATCGTCCGGAATTCGGCGCGGTTTGGCGCGGGCATCGCCTCGAACAATGTCGTGACCGTCCATGCCTCGCTGCTCTCGGGCAACCTGGGCGCGATCAAGGACGGCGAATGCGGCGGCTCGGGACGCATCGAATCCAGGGGCTGGAACCTTCTGATGTCCTTGGGCGAGTGCCGTTTCGAGTCGCGTCCCGGCGATCTCATCGGCGCGTCGCCCCGCCTCGGCGAGCCGGGGTCGTATGGAGGCGCGTGGACGACGATGCCGCTTCGCGACGGCAGCCCTGCCCTCGATCGCATCCCGCTCAGCGTCTGCGGCGGCGGCCTCGATCAACGGCTCAAGCCCAGGCCGGCCAACGGGGGCTGCGATGTCGGGGCGTTCGAGCGGCAGCCGGACGAACGGATGCCATGAGGAATCCCGGGCCGGGCGCCTCCGAAGGCGCGTAAATTTTCACCCGCTCCGTGATATTGTCCGCGGCATCGGACCGCACTGCTACGACATCAACACGGAGCACTCGCCATGAAGACGACAGACACGCAGATTCCCGCCGAAGCCATCGACGCGTACAACCTGTACATCCACGGTGAGATCGATCGGCGCGCGTTCTTCGATCGCGTGAACAAGGTGGCGGTTTCCACATTCGCCGCCACGGCCATGGTGAACGCGCTCATGCCGGACTATGCGGCGGCGCAGCAGGTGTCGCCGTCCGACCCGCGCCTCAAGACCGAGTACGCAACCGTTCCGTCTCCGCAGGGCACCGGCAGCATCAAGGGCTACCTGGCGCGGCCGGCGAGCGCCGGCAACAGCAAGCTGCCCAGCATCCTCGTCGTCCATGAGAATCGCGGGCTCAACCCCCATATCGAGGACATCGCCCGTCGACTCGCGCTCGAAAACTTCATGGCGTTCGCGCCGGATGGGCTCACCTCGGTCGGCGGCTACCCTGGCGACGATGCCAAGGGCGGCGAGCTGTTCGGGAAGGTCGACCGCGCCAGGATGGCGGAGGATCTCTACGCCGCGGCGGTGTGGTTGAAGTCGCGGCCCGACAGCACGGGCAAGCTGGGCGTGACGGGCTTCTGCTTCGGCGGCGGCATCGCCAACGCGCTGGCGGTCCGCATGGGGGCGGATCTCGCAGCGGCGGTGCCGTTCTACGGCGGAGCGCCGCCGGCGGCCGACGTCCCGAAGATCAAGGCCGCGGTGCTGGTGCACCACGGCAGCGAAGATACCCGGCTGGTTGCCGCATGGCCCACCTACGAGGCCGCGCTCAAGGCGGCCGGCGTGACCTACGAAGGCCACGTCTATCCGGGCGCCGGACACGGCTTCAACAACGACGCGACGCCGCAGCGCTACAACAAAGCGGCGGCTGATGAGGCGTGGAAGCGCACGATCGCCTGGTTCAACAAGTACGTGCGCGGCTGACGCGCGGCGAGGCTGTCATGCGGTGGATGGTTCCGGCGGCGTTCTTGATCGCCGCATTCGCGAACGCACTCGTCTCGGCGCAGACCAGACCGGCGGGCAAGACGGTGTGGGAAGGTGTGTACACCGACGCCCAGGCCGAACGCGCGACCGCCACGTTCAGCGCAACCTGCTCCCGGTGCCACTCGCTCGGCAGCGACGGCAACCGGCCGCTGAGCGGCGAGAAGTTCTGGGAGAGCTACACCCAGAAGACGGTCGGCGACCTGCTCGCGTACGTCAGCAAGAACATGCCGAACGGACAGGGCGGCTCGCTGTCGGCGGCGTCGTACAACGATCTCGTCGCCCTGATTCTGAAGTCGAACGGCTTCCCCGCCGGCTCGACCGAAGTCACGCCCGAGGCGGTGGCCGCGGTTGCAATCGTTCCCAAGGATGGCCCGGGGGAACTGCCGGCCAACACGCTCGTGCGGATCGTCGGCTGCCTCGCACCGAAGAGCGGCGCCGACTGGACGCTGACGAACGCCACCGATCCGGAGCGGACCGACAAGACCGTGGTCGGCCCCGACGATGCGACGCGCCCGCTGGGCACCCGAACCACGGCGTTGAAGTTCGTGCTCGGCCGGCTGGACCAGCACGTGGGCAAGCGGCTGTCGGTGACGGGATTGCTCATGGGCAAGGGAGGCGTGGACGGCCTCAACGTCTCGAGCATCAACCCCGTTGCGGAAAGCTGCCCCTAGCGCGGCTGGAGGCGGCGCCGGACGAGCGGCAAATAGACGGTTTTTTGAGGATTCCGTATAGGTGCCGTGTATATGTCCGGCGCCCGTTCGCACCGGCAGCCGGTGTAAAATTTTCCGCCAGTACACGTGGGCCGGAAGACGTTTCCGGCCTCTCGCAAACCGCGTCGCGCGCGTGTGGGGCTGGTCGCTCGACGAACAGTCAGTGAGGTGGGGCCATGATGCGCACCCGGCGGACTTCCACGTACCTCCTGTCCTTGGTGTCCGGCGTTCTGCTCTTCAGCGTCATCGGATTCGCCGCCGGTGACAGCCTGCTCGTCGATGCCGCCAGGCGCCATGACGCCACCGCGGTGCGCGCGCTGATTGCCAAGCGCGTCGACGTCAACGAGACATCACGCGACGGCTCGACCGCGCTGCTGTGGGCGGCGTATCACGCCGACGCCGCGCTGACGCGCGCGCTGATCGCAGCCGGTGCGAATCCCAACCTGCCGAACAAGTACGGCATCACCCCGCTGCTGCAGGCGAGCCGGACGGGCGCGGAGGAAGTCGTGCGCCAGCTGCTGCGCGCCGGCGCCGATCCCGGGCTCGCGCATCCGGAAGGCGAGACGCCGCTGATGGCGGCGTCCTTTGCCGGCAGCCTGCCGGTCGTGCGTCTGCTGATCGAGGCGGGCGCCGACGTCAACGCCGTGGACTCCTATCAGAAGCAGACGGCGCTGATGCGGGCCGCCGCCGAAGGGCATGCCGAGGTGATCCAGGCGCTGCTGGCCGGAGGCGCCGATCCCAACAGGAAGGCGCACGTGACCCGGCTGGAGGAACGCAAGCACGGCGACCATCCGAGCGGCGGGTTCACCGCGCTGATGTTCGCCGCCCGCAACGGTCATGAGGCGGCGGTGCGCGCGCTCATCAACGGCGGCGCCGATCCGAAGCTGACCAACGCCGACGGCGCCACGGCCCCGATCATCGCGATCATCAACGACCGCTTCGATCTGGCCAAGGTGATGTTCGATCTCGGCGCGGACCCGAACGACGGATCGCTCTACTTCGCCGTCGACATGCACGACGCGACCACCGACATGCGGGCGCGCGACGGGTCGCGGCTGCGCGCCGATCACGAGAACACGCTGAGCGCGCTCGATCTGGTGAAGCTGCTCCTCGATCGGGGCGCCGATCCGAACAAGCCCTTCATCGGCCAGCTGCACTCGACGACGCTGTGCTGCGGCGAGGAGATCAATGCCACGCCGTTCTATCGCGCCGCGATTGCCGCCGACGTCGAGGCGCTCAAGCTGATGATCGCCAAGGGGGCCAGGGTCGACTGGACGCCCTCCGAGGTCAAGCGTGAAGGACGCCCCGGCGGTGGGCGGGGCATGAACGCCAACGTCGGCAAGACGCCGCTGATGATGGCGCTCAACGGCGGGCGCGGCGCACCCTTTGCCGCCGGGCCCGGCTTCGATCGACTCGGCCCGCCGCCCTTCCGTGAGGAGTCCAACCGCGAGCCACTCGACGCCATCAAGGTGCTGCTCGAGGCGGGTGCCGATCCCAACGCGAAGGATCCGACCGGCGCAACGCTGCTGCACCAGGCGGTGGCCGCACGGCAGGTAGCCGTCATTCGCGAGCTCGTCGCCAAGGGCGCGAAGCTCGATGCCGTGAACAAGGACAACCTGACGCCGCTGCTGCTCGCCGAGAAGCCCGAGCCGCCGCCACCGCCGGGCAACAACCAGGACCCGAACATGTATCGACGCAAGCGCGATTCGCGTGAAGAAGTGATCGCGGTCCTGCGCGAGCTGATGAAGCTCGGGCCGAACGATCCGGCGCCGGTGCCGCCGCCGCTGCCCGCCGACCAGCAGAAGAAGGCTGACGAAAAGAAGGCTGACGAGGCCGCTCAATGAGAAGGATCCTGCTCGGTGCGGCGCTCGTATGGGCGGGCGCCGCGGTGCTGCTCGCGCAGTCGAGCGGCCCGGCAAAGCCGGGCGCGGCGCACCCCGCGTCGGCGGCGCGGGCCTCGTCACCGGCGAGAGCCGCCGTCCAGTCCGCACAGGCGGCCTCTGCCGCGACTCCCGCGGCGCGCACCGCCGTGCCCGCGGCCTCGCCCGCAGACGCCCCGAAGTACCAGGCGATGCTCAAGCAGTACTGCTTCGCCTGTCACAACAGCAAGGCGCCGCAGCCGGGCAACGATCCGGTGAACCTCGAAGGCGCCAGTCTCGAGGACCCGTTGCCGCACGCCGCGACATGGGAACGCGTGCTGCGAAAGCTGAGCGTCCGCGCGATGCCGCCGCAGGGTTCTCCGCGTCCGAGCGAAGCGGAGTACGCGGCGTTCACCTCGTGGCTCGCGGCCTCGCTCGATCGCGCGTGGGCCGGCAAGAGCACGCCCGGCCGCTACGTCGTGCATCGGCTGAACCGCACGGAGTACGGCAATGCGATTCGCGATCTGCTGGCGCTCGACGTGGACGTGACCGAGCTGCTGCCCAGCGACGGCGCCGATTTCGGCTTCGACAACATCGCCTCGTCGCTGCGCACGTCGCCGCTGCTGCTCGAACGGTATCTCACCGCCGCGCAGCGCATCAGCACCATGGCGGTCGGCGATCCCAACGTGCGTCCGGGGACGACCGAGTATCAGATCAGCCGCGAGTTCACCCAGAGCGGCCACATCGAAGGTCTTCCGCTCGGCACGCGCGGCGGCACGCAGGTGCGCCACGTCTTCCCCGCCGACGGGGAATACAAGCTGTTCGGCCGCCTCGTTCGCGGCGTCGAAGAAGGCTATGCCGGCGTCGAGGGCAACGAGACGCCCGACACCTTCATCATCACGATCGACGGCGAAGAGGTCTACTCGGCGCAGATCGGCGGCCCGAAGGATCACGAGGTCCAGGCCCGGGACATGAACGAGGCCAAGGCCATCATCGACGCGCGCATGACCAGGAAGGTGTTCGTGACCGCCGGTCCTCACGACGTCGGCTTCACCTGGCGCGAGCGTCCGGGCCAGCGGCAGGACGTCTGGCAGCCGTCGCTCCGTGACAGCCAGGAAGTGCACATGATCGCCGGATTGCCCCGTCTCAAGACGGTCGGCATCGAAGGCCCGTACGAGGTCAAGGGTGTGAGCGCGTCGCCGAGCCGCGACCGGGTGTTCATCTGCCGGCCGGCGGAGAGCACCAGGGCGAGCGAAGACGCCTGTGCCCAGCGGATCTTCACCCACCTCACACGCCGCGCGTATCGCCGTCCGGTGACCGAGGCGGATGTCGAGCCGCCGATGCAGTTCTACCGGCAGGCGCGCGACGCCAGCGGCGACTTCGACGCCGGTGTGCGCGCCGGACTGGCTCGTATCCTGTCCAGCCCGTCGTTCCTCTATCGCATCGAGCGCGACGCTCCGGGAGTCCCGGTGGGCGCGGCGCATCAGGTGAGCGACATCGAGCTGGCCTCGCGCCTGTCGTTCTTCCTCTGGAGCAGCATCCCCGATCAGCAGCTGATGGAGCTGGCCGAGGCCGGCAAGCTGCGCCAGCCCGGCGTGCTCGCCGCACAGGTGCGCCGCATGATTGCGGACGGACGCGCCGACGCGTTGATCAGCAACTTCGTCGGTCAGTGGCTGCAGCTGCGCAACCTCGAGTCGAAGGTGCAGCCCGACCTGCTGATGTTCCCCGACTTCGACGACAACATCCGCAAGGCCTTCCGCCGCGAGACGGAGCTGTTCTTCGGCTACATCCTTCGCGAGAACCGCAGCGCGCTGGAGCTGCTCAGCGCCGACTACACGTTCGTCAACGAGCGGCTCGCGCGCCACTACGGCATCCCGGGCGTGTACGGCTCGCGCTTCCGCCGGGTGAAGCTGACCGATCCCAATCGCCGCGGACTGCTCGGACAAGGCAGCGTCCTGTCGCTGACGTCGGTGGCCACCCGCACGTCGCCGGTCTATCGCGGGAAGTTCGTGCTGTCGACCTTCCTCAACACGCCCCCGCCGCCCCCGCTGCCGAACGTGCCCGCGCTGGAGGAGGCGGCCAAGGGTTCGAAGACGCCCAGGACCGTGCGCGAGACGCTGGAACTGCACCGCAGCAGCCCGGTGTGCGCGTCGTGCCACCGCATCATCGACCCGCCGGGCTTCGCGCTCGAGAACTTCAACTCGGTCGGCCAGTGGCGTGAAAAGACGGAAACCGGCGCCCCGATCGATGCCGCCGGCGTGCTGGCCGACGGCACCAAGGTGAACGGCCCGATTGAGCTGCGGAATGCCATTCTGAGCAGGCCCGAGGCGTTCATGACGGTCCTGACCGAGCGCATAATGACCTATGCGCTGGGCCGGGGTATCGAACCATCCGATATGCCGGTCATCCGGAGCATCGTCAGGAAGGCGGGTCAGAGCGACTATCGGCTGGCGTCGATCGTCCAGAGCATTGTCGAAAGCGCACCGTTTCAGATGCGGACCCGGCTCGAGCCGGAAGGAACCCCAAGTCGTGTTGCAGGCGTGAAGCTACCGTAAAGGAATGCGGGGCCGCTGTGACGGCCCGATGTGGAGCAGCCATGATCATTACCAAGAAGCATCTGTCCCGCCGCACGTTCCTGCGCGGCACCTTCGGCGCCGCACTGGCCCTCCCCCTGCTCGATGCGATGGTGCCCGCACTCACGGCACAGGGGCAGACGGCTGCGCGCACGCCCTTCCGCTTCGGGGCGATCTACATGCCGAACGGCGTGTATCCCGACACGTGGCACGCGGCCACGGAAGGCGCGAACTTCGAGTTCAAGCCCGTCATGCAGCCGCTGGAACCGTTCCGCGATCGGCTGGTGACGATCAGCAAGATGAAGGCGCCGTGGGGCGCGTCAGTCCACCTGGGCGCCAGCTCGGCATTCCTCAACGGCACCGGGCCGGTCGCCTCGCGCGAAGCGACGGGCGACGCCTTCGGCAAGATTCAGTCGAAGAAGACCGTCGACCAGTACATCGCCGACGTCATCGCCGAGGACACGCCGCTGCGCTCGATCGAAGTGGGCACCGAGGACATGGGCACCGCCGTCGGCGCCTGCGACGGATTCCCCTGCACGTTCTTCAACGCCCTCTCCTGGCGCGACGACTTCAGCCCGCTGCCGATCGGCATCAACCCGCGCGTCACTTTCGAGCGCATGTTCGGCGAGACCGGCTCGGCCGAGCAGCGCACCGCCAGGCTGAAGGAGAAGCAGAGCCTGCTCGATTCGGTGATGGAGGAAACCGCGAAGCTGCGCCGGACGCTCGGCGCGCCCGACAAAGCGATCCTCGACGAGTATCTGACCAACATCCGCCACGTCGAGCAGCAGCTCGATCGCATGGAGACGCGGCTCAATACGATCACCGGGACGCCTGAGGCCCCGATCGGGCTGCCCGAGGCGTTCGACGACCACATGACGATCACCTACGACCTGATGCACCTCGCCTTCCAGGGCGACATCAGCCGGGTGTTCACGTTCATGATCGGCCACGAAGCCAGCGATCGCGGCTACGCCCATATCGGCATCCCGGAGACGCACCACAGCATCTCGCACCACGGCAACGATCCCGAGAAGCTCGCCAAGTACGCGAAGCTCTGCACGTACCAGATCGTCAAGTTCAGCGAGTTCCTGGAGAAGCTGCGATCGACCAGGGATGGCGACGGCACGCTGCTCGACCACGCCGTCCTCTACTGGGGCAGCGGCATGAGCAACGGCAACCAGCACGATCGGAGCAACCCGCCCGCCGTGCTCGTCGGCGGCGCGCACGGCCGCCTCAAGGGCAACCGCCACATCGTCAGCAGGAACGAAGAGCCCACGGCAAATCTCCTGCTGGCGCTGGCGCATCTTGCGGGAGCCGAGCTCGACCAGATCGGCGGAAGCACCGGACGCCTCGACCTCTAGCGCGTTCGACCACGCGGCACGCCTGCTCGACCCGCCCGCGGGCAACCCCCGCAGGCGGGTCTTTTTCTGTCCGCCGGGTTCGCGGCTGCTTCTATTGCGGCCGCTCGCCGGGGGCGCAGTAACGGACGCTCGAGCCCGGAACCGTCCAGTCGCCGAACCGCTGCCGGTATTCCTCCGAATCGACCAGCCGATCGACGAGGGGCGCGATTCCGCTGCGGGACACGAGTTCGACACCGCTCTTCATACCCTCGGGGTCGGGTCCGCGATTGAGCAGGTGGCGGTACATGTCTTCCACCACGTTGTCGCGCTCCTGGTTGCCGAAGCGCTGCAGGTGTTCGGGCGATTTGGCGACGCGGCGAACGACCTCGCGCACCGTCGTGCCCCGCTGCAGCTCCTCAAGCCACAACGAAGAGCCGGCATCGGCGGAGCGCTGGAGAACCTGACGATAGATCTGCTCCACCACCTGCCGCGCATCGGTCGTACACGGCTGCTGGGCCCCGGCCAGCGGCGGGAGCACGGCGATCGCGCTGACGAGTACGGCTACACGCCACATGACATCCTCCTCGGGTGAACTCCACCGATCCGCACGTGGAAACAGCGCCGCGCGTGCGGGTGACCGTGCAAGGCGGATGCCCCGGGGCGCAGGTGTGTCGCGCCGCGACTTCAGAGGGTCCCATGCGCGCTTGAGGCTTGCGGCGGCGATGCTCTGTTGCTACTCTCGCCTAGTCCCTCGCAGCACGACATCATGACCTCGACGTTTGGTGAGCGGCTCCGGTTGCACCGCGAACAGCGGCAGATTTCGCTCGAGTCGGTCGCGGCGCAGACCAAGATCAAGCTGTCGCTGCTCGAAGCCTTCGAACGCGACGACCTCTCGCACTGGCCGCTCGGCTTGTTCGGGCGTTCGTACGTGCGCGCGTACGCGCAGGCGGTCGGGCTGGATCCGGCGGAGACGGTTCGTGAGTTCCTCGAACGTCATCCTGACTCGACCGACTCGCCGTCGATCCTCTCCGAAGTGCGTCAGCTGGCGCCCGAGAAGAACAGCCGCCGGCCGCCGACGCGCCTCGAGGTCCTGATCGATTCGGCGATCGACGCCTTCCACGCGCGGCGGGCCGAACAGAACAGCCGTAACACCAGCAGCGCGCCGGCCCAGCGGCCCACAGCCGCTGCGCCGGAGCCGCAGCCGGCATTCGCCTACGCCGAATCCGTGACGCCGCGGCCGCGGCCGCAGTCGTTTCCGCAGCCGGCGGTGCTTCCCCAGCCGGAAAACATCGACCTGTCATCGATCGCGCATCTCTGCACGAGGCTCGGCTGCGCGCAGGAGGCCGAGGAAGTGACCGCGGTGCTCGAGGAAGCGGCGCTGATCCTCGATCTCGTCGGCATCATCCTGTGGGTGCCCGACAAGCTGGGAGGCGCGTTGTCGGCGGTGTTCGCGCACGGCTATCCCGACGAAGTCGTGGCGCAGCTCGGACGCGTCTCCACCGACGCCGACAATGCCAGCGCGGAAGCCTTCCGCGCGCGCCGCACGTGCATCGTCAAGAGCGACGAGGTGAGCACCGGCGCCATCGTCGTCCCGATGCTCACGCCGGTGGGATGTGCCGGCGTGCTCGCGGTCGAAGTCAGGAACGGCGCCGAACGCCGGGAGGACCTGCGCGCCGCGCTCACGATCCTCGCCGCGCAAATCTCGACCCTCATGGGGTTCTCCGTGATGGCGCAGCCGATGAGCGCCTAGCGCCGGGCGGGACCGATCACTCCTTCTGCGCGCGGCTCTGTCTGAGGTAGTGCGGGCTGTAGGACAGCCCGTACGGCGTCTTCTGCGTCTGCTCCGCCTTCAGCCGGTTGAACTCGGCGCGCGACGCCTCGATCGCCTGGATTTCCTGCTCGGTGCAGGGCCGCATGGTGATCGGCTCGCGCGGCACGAAGAAGACCTGTCCGATCGGGATGCTGTGCTCGATCGTAATCCCCTCCCCCGCCTGCAGGACGTAGCGGAACTCCGTCTCGTGGGCGTACCAGTCGGTCTCGACCCTGATCGTCAGCATCGGCGCGATCGGGCGCTCGATCATGTTGAGAATCGGCGAGTACACGGTGTCCCAGCCCGACGGCGTCTGGAAGTTGGTGGCGCCGCGGAGCGCCACGGCGCCCGCCGGCGTGCCCATGTCCTCGGGCACGAGAAACGCGCGCATCACCGCCAGCGCCGCCTCGCGCGACAGCATCGGGGCGCCGACGAACGTCACTTCCTCCTTCATCATGCCGATGCCGCCGACCGACAGCGACATCACGACCTGGAAGATGGGGGTGCGCTTGCCGTCCGAGGTCAGCAGGTAATAGACGAAACGGTAGCGGCCGTCGCCTTCGAATTCGACGAACACCGCTTCCTTCGGCTCGAGCGGCGCGTACACCATGAAGCCGAGCATGCTGCCGGCTTCGAGCACCGGACAATGCCGGGCGTGCTGCGGCAGCAGCGGACGCGACGACTCGCGTTTGGGCGGCAGGCCCGAGCCCGGACGCCTGCTGTTCGGATAGGTACGGACTTCCATGTCCGTTATCGTAGTTCAGGCAGGCGGCGCCGACTCCCCCTCCGCCCCTCAACGCTCCGCCCCGGCGCCAGCCGATGACGCCGGTTCGGACAAGCCCGCCATATAACCCGTCCGGGTGCGGACATGGATCTTCCTGCGATCGGGGGCCGAGACCATCACGCGCACGTGCTTGAAGCGCCCGCTCGACGTATCGGACGGCTCGAAGGCAAGGGTATACCGGCTGCGGATGTCGGCGGCGATGTCGCGAAACGCATCGGTGAGCGCGCCGCGGCTCCGCGGCTCGAATGCCAGCCCGCCGGTTTCCCTGGCCAGCCGCCGCAGCGCGCCGGTGTTGTGGCCCCTCGACAACGGGTCGATCAGGGCGATCGTGTAGACGACGACGTTCGAGGCCAGCACCGTGTGGAGCAGTTCGTCGAACGAGAGCTGGCTGGCATTGTCGCCGCCGTCGCTGAGGACAATCAGCACGCGCCGCTCGTGGCTTCCCTTCGCGATGCCGTCGAGCGCTTCCGCCAGCGCATCGTGGAACGCGGTCTTGCCGACGACCGCGAGGCTGCCGGCCAGCGCGTCCCGCAGCTCCTCGGGATCGCTGGTAAAGGTCGTACCGGGCGGCAGGACGTACGTCACGCGCTCGTTGAACACGAGCGGCAGGAACTCATCGTCGGGATTGCTGGACCTGGCGAGAGAGGTCAGGCCGGCAATCATCATGCTGCGATTCACCAGCATGCTGCCGCTCGAATCGAGCAGCAGTCCGATGGTTGCCGGCGCATCCTGTTCGGCGAAGAACGAGATCGTCTGCGGCCGGCCTTCCTCCAGCACGCGGAAGGATTCCGCCGGCAGACCTCTGACGAACGCGCCGCGGCCGTCGGTGACGGCCACGTCGAGGATCACGAGCTCGGAACGCGCCTTGAAGCGCGCGTCGCCCTGGGCGGTCACCACGGCAGTGCCAAGCGCAACGACCGTGACCGTCAACGCCGCAGCTCGCATGTGGTGCCCTCCCGACAGGATGGATCGAACGACGTGCGTGGAACGGGGAGCAGTTCCACGCACGTTTGTCTGCGTCTACTTGCGCAGCAGTCGCAAGCCGACGCCCGTTGCGCCCAGACCAGCCAGCAGAATCAGTGCCAGCGGACTGGCCGTCTGCGGCAGCTCGTCACGGCTGCCGGCAGCCGGCTGGCTCTCAGTCCGCGGCTCCTGCTGCTGTTGCTGCCCCGGTTGCTGCTGGGGCTGTTGCTCCGGCAGCGGTGAAGGCTGCTGCTCCGGCTGTTGCGCCTGCGCCTGCAGCTCTTCCTCCTGCTCCGCGGCAATCACGGCGTCCGCGGACGCATCAGGCGGGAGCCCCTCCCCCTCGACGATACCAGGTGCATCCGGTTCCGCAACTGGCGGGACCGCGACCGGCTCTTCGGCAGCGACGTCTCCGGCACCGTTCACGTCCGGAGCCGCTGCAACGGGTTCAGGCTGGCCGATACGATTCAACGCTTCGAGCTGATCTTTCGAGTAGATGAACTCGTAGCCCGTGTTGTCGCCCACGTACCACCATGCATCGATAACACGCGGGGCGCCAGCAGGCGTTTCCAGGAACCGGATCTCGGCGTCCTTCGCAGCCTCGGTCCGGTACGCCGGCCTGGTCAGCAGCAGCGCATAGCTCTGCGTACCGTCCTTGTCACTCACTTGAATGACACGCCGGGTCGTCTCCGGATCCGCGAGACGGAACATGTAGGTCCCGGCCGGAAGGGTAACTCCTGGAAGCGCGACCGACTGGTTGAAAGTAAAGTACGTCCGCTTGTCGAACGTAAACGCGTCGGCGCCACTTGCCATAGCGTGGACAAGCACCACCAACACGGAAGCGGTGAAAAGCCTCTTCAGCATGCTGGTTGTTCCTCCTGCCCTTTGAGAGGGCAACAAGCGGGCCGTTCCGGCCGAGCCGCACAACACCTCCCGAATCATCGGGTTGCACCGACAAGCGTCACGGACGAGCCGTTCGGGTTGGGCTTGCGATGCACGTCACCGGTAGCCGGCGACCTGAGGTCGGCACACTCGCGGCCGGCCGGGCTTTGATGGCGAGGAACTGGCGCGCAAGTTGCCCTTGTGATTGGTGAGGTCAAGGGAGGAACCACGATGGTGAGCAAGCTCGTGGCGTTCTTAACGCTCGTGGTAACTACGTTGAGTACCGCCGGCAGAGCTGAAGCGCAGCCTGCCGACTACCGCACGTATTTCACGTTCAGCGCCCCGGTGACACTGCCGGGAATCACGTTGCCGGCGGGCAAATACATCTTCCGGCTCGCGGATCCCGACAGCAGCCGCAAGGTCATCAACGTGCTCAGCGGAGACGGCAAACAGTCGCTGGCCATGCTCCACACAATTCCCAACCAGGCGATGACGCCGCCGAAGGATGCCGAAATCCGCTTCATGGAAACCAGCGCGCAGGTACCGCCGCCGATCAAGTCGTGGTGGTACGCCGGCAAGGCGATCGGATACGAGTTCATCTATCCGCGCGAGCAGGCGCTGAAGCTGGCCCAGGCGACCTCGGAACCGATCCTGACGACGGCGCAGGAGTCGTCGGATCCGGCCACCGCCGATCTGGCGCGCGTGACGGGCAGCCAAGCCAACGAGGCGCCGGTCCAGGTGGAGCAGGAGCCGCGGCCGCAGGAAGTCACCGGCCGCGCCCAGCAGGCTGACGCCGGGTCGCAGGGCGGCGCCAGCACCGCCAGCGCAAGCGCCGCGCAGGACGTCCGCGCCGACGAGCAGGCGCAGTCGACGGCTCGCGCCGGTCAGACGACGGGCCGCACCGAGCTGCCGCGCACGTCGAGCGTGCTGCCGGCGGTGTTCGTCCTCGGTGTGCTCACGCTGACGATCGGTCTGGGGCTCACGCTCGCCTGCGCCCGCGCGTAGACTGGAGAAGAGCGGAGCTCGATTCGGATCGGGGGCGGGCCGACCCGCCCGGTGACGCGCGTCTGAAGGCCATGCGTACTCTCTGCCTCGTGCTGGCGGCCGCCCTCCTCCTCGGGCTGCCGCCTCGCGGCGCTCTTTCCGGACAGGAGTCGCCGACGTTTTCGGCCAACTCCGAGCTGGTGGTGCTTCATGTCACGGTACGAGACCGGAAGGGTGCGTATGTCACGGGCCTGAAAAAAGAGGATTTCAACGTCATCGAGGACGGCCGCCCCCAGACCGTCAGCCTGTTCACCGACACCGACACGCCGGCAACCATCGGCCTGCTGATCGACAGCAGCGGCAGCATGTACCAGCACCGGGCGACGACCATCGCCGGCTCGGCCGCGTTCGCCGAGGCCAGCCACGGCGACGACGAGATCTTCGCCCTCGCATTCAACGAGCGTGTCACCCCGGTGCTGCCCAGCCCGGTGCCCTTCACCCGGGACGGCCAGATCCTGCGTACCGCACTCGAACGCGGCATCACCAGCCGCGGACGCACCGCGCTCTACGACGCCATCGTCAAGGGCGTCGACTATCTCTCGCGCGGCACGCGCCAGCGGAAGGTGCTCGTGCTCTTGAGCGACGGCGGCGACAACGCCAGCCGGGCGACGAAGGAGGATGCCGTGCGCCAGGCCCAGGCCTCGAACGCCGTGATCTACGCGATCGGACTCATCGAGCGCCGGTCGCGGGACGCCAATCCCGAGCTCCTCGAGGAGCTCGCCCGCGCCAGCGGCGGCGAGGTGTATCGGCCGAGGAACTCCGACGAGATCGTCGACGTGCTCGAGGCCATCGCACGTGACGTTCGCCACACCTACACGATTGGCTACATGCCGACGAACACGGCACGCGACGGCGCCTATCGCTCCGTGCGCGTTGTCGTGACTGCGCCCCCGGGACGGCCGCTCGTCGTGCGCAGCCGCACTGGATATCGCGCCGGGACACGGTGATGGCCATGGTCAGACGAGCGATCGGCGCGGTCCTCGTCGTCATCGGCATGCTGGCCCTGACGTGGGTGGGATTCCAGTACGCGGCGTCGGCGTGGTTCGACCGTCAGACGCGGGCAGCGCTGGAGCGGCTCACTCCCGGTTCCGGCGCCCGGCTGGCGCCTGCTCCGGACAGCCTTCCGGAAGGCGAGCCGATCGGCACGATCGAGATCACGCGTGTCGGGTTGACGGGCGTCGTTGTCGAGGGCGATTCGAAAGCGGTGCTCGATCGCGCCATCGGCCACCTGCCTGACACGCCGCTGCCATGGAAGGACGGCAACAGCGCGCTGGCGGCACACCGTGACACCCTCTTCCGTCCGCTCGAAGGGGTGCGCCTGGGCGACGTCCTGCGTCTCAGGACGCCGCACGGCGATTACGACTATCGCGTGACCGACACCTTCATCGTCAAACCCGACGAGCTCTGGGTGCTCGATCCCACGCCGGTCCCGACGCTCACGTTGATCAGCTGCTGGCCGTTCCGCTACATCGGTTCCGCACCCGAGCGGTTCATCGTCCGCGCGGAGCGCATTCCGACGGTGGCCGCACAGCGAACGGGCACGTTCGGCCAACGCCGATCGGAAGCGGCCGGCGAACGCCGGCCGCCGTCCGCTGCGGAGTCGCGTCCGGCGCTGCGGCGCGGCGACGAGCGCGCGGCTGAACCGGCAGCCGTCAATCGAACTTGAGGAGCTCCGGCTCCTTCGGGCGCTGCATCCCCTGTTCGAAATACTCCTCCCAGAGCCGCGCCCACGGGCGATCGAACAGGTTCGGCACCTTGTATTCGATCACTCTCCCTGCGACCACCGGCGTCGCGCGCCCGTTGATCGGGTAGATCGTCTGGATGCACTCGATGAATTCGTATGGCGCGCCGGTCTCGAAGCCGCTGATCCGCTCGAGCGTGCGAGTCATGCGGATCGGTTCGACGAGCGCTTCAGGGTCGTAGAAGATGCCTTCGTGATCGAGGCCGATGAACTTCCCCGTGCTGTCGCGGCGTGGCGTGTAGATCTCGATCGTCTGCAGCTTGCCGGAGAACTCGGGATTGCCGTGCACCTTCCAGCCCTGGATGTTCGACGTCCACGTGATCAGGGCGTCGCCGTCCCAGAAGCCGATGGTGTCGCCGTACCAGCGCGGGCTCTCCCCGCTCAGCGAGGGCACCGTCCCGCTCATGTCGAACGTGCGGCCGATGTGAATGTTGGTGATGAAGTTGTCGGCGTCGCCGGCGAGGAACTGAACCAGCGTCGGCGTGACGATCACGGAGTGCGGCTGGTTGGTGACGGCATGATAGTGCGGTCTTCACCGATTTGAGTACAGCGGTTGAGCGGTCAGAAAGCGCGCCAGGTCTCGAGCCGATCGAATCGGGTGAGCGGTCGCCCATTTCAGTTTCAGCAGCAGCATGGCTTCATCCCTCATGCCC
>Ga0209172_10002480_pt1 | contig 32328 bp, 28 predicted proteins | sample LarsenN4metaG_FD_184113 | JGI IMG/M metagenome (GOLD analysis project Ga0209172, IMG submission 184113) | Hot spring sediment bacterial and archeal communities from British Columbia, Canada, to study Microbial Dark Matter (Phase II) - Larsen... ... | reverse complement strand
TGACTAAAATAAACGTAATCCGGGCGGTTTCGGCCCTGGCCAGACGCGGCAGACCCGCAAGCAAGGCAAGACAGGACGATCCGAGCAGAAACAGGCGGCGGGAGAGCGGCATTTTAGCGATTGATTTCCGTTGGTTTTGTGTGGCTTAGCATGACCGCAGGCGGCAGGGATGGCGCCCGAGGATGTGCTTTTGTCGCAGGGTGTGCGGATCATGAATAGACCCGAAAAGCCGTTTCAGCCAGATGTCGGCCATCTGCCTAGGGATCATCCCCCCGTGCAGTGGGGGCGCATCGGCGTCCTGCTGGTCAATCTCGGCACGCCCGACGCCACCGATTTCTGGTCGATGCGGCGCTATCTGAAGGAGTTTCTCTCCGACAAGCGGGTGATCGAGGAGAACTCGCTGATCTGGAAGCTGGTCTTCAACGGCATCATCCTGACCACGCGCCCGCGCGCCAAGGGGCGGGATTACGACACGATCTGGAATCGCGAGAAGAACGAAGGTCCGCTCAAGACCATCACCCGTTCGCAGTCGGACAAGCTTTCGGCCATGCTCGGCAATGATCGCCTCGTTGTCGACTGGGCGATGCGCTACGGCAATCCTTCCATCGCCTCGCGCGTCGAGGCGCTGGCGGCGCTGGGCTGCGAGAAGCTCCTCATCGTGCCGCTTTATCCGCAATATGCAGCGGCGACCACGGCGACCGTCTGCGACGAGGCCTTCCGCAAGCTGATGCAGATGCGCTGGCAGCCGACCTTGCGCGTCGCGCCGCCCTATCACGACGATCCGGTCTATATCGACGCCATTGCCTCGTCGCTGCGCGCGGAACTGGCCAGGCTGCCGTTCCAGCCGGACGTGATCATTGCCTCGTTCCATGGCATCCCGAAGGAGTATTTCGACAAGGGCGATCCCTATCATTGTCATTGCGCCAAGACGACGCGGCTGTTGCGCGAGGCGCTCGGCATGGACGAGCGCAAGCTGATGATGACGTTCCAGTCCCGCTTCGGCCGCGCCGAATGGCTGCAGCCCTATACTGACAAGACAGTCGAGGCTTTGGCGAAGAACGGCGTGAAGAATCTCGCCATCGTCACGCCGGGCTTCTCCGCCGATTGCCTGGAAACTCTGGAAGAGATTGCGGTGGAGAATGGCGACATCTTCAGGGAGCACGGCGGGCGGAATTTCGCGGCGATTCCCTGCTTGAACGATTCGGACGCCGGCATGCGCGTGATCCGCAATCTGGTGGGGCGCGAATTGCAGGGATGGGTGTAGCGGCGGTCGGCGTCACCACAATCAACCTCCCGTTAACCATAAGCCTTTTAACTCCATTAACCATTTCCGCCGGCCGCAAGGCCGGCTGTTGCCGTTTGGCCCGCGCGGGCCCGAGCGGGCTTCGGGAGTTTCAAGGTGGCGGGATTGCGCCGACGCTGTCTGCTTGTGCCGTGGGGGATCGGCATTGCCTGCGCGGCGCTGGCCAGCGGTCCGCAGACGGCGTCCGCCCAACAGACCTTTCCGGAGGAGCGTGGCACCCAGCAGGATCCAACGGATTCCCGCCTGTTCCGCCCGCTGATCGACGGTGATCCGAAAAATCCGCAGCGCTTTCGGCGGCCGCAATACGGCTATACACCGGCCTTCGGCGCCAGTACCACCGGCTTCGATTCCAGCAACCGGCGGGTGAAGCGGCGTGTGCAGCGGGACGCCCAGCGGCGCAAGGCCGTCGAGGTGCAAAGCGCGCAGCCCGTGGTCGCGCCGGTGCCGGATCGTACGGTGCATCCTCTGTTTCAGCCGGTGCCGGCGACGGTGGCGCGCACGCGCGCCCTCAGCCGCAGCGCCGGATCGCCGGAGATTACTGGCGAGACGCCGCGCCCGGTGCGCAAGCATTATGCCGAGGAAGACCCGTTCGGCCCGGTCGGCATCCGCGCCGGCTCGCTGATCCTGCGCCCGGCGGTCGAAGTGTCCGCCGGTTACGACAGCAATCCGCCGCGCGCGAACAACCCGGTCGGCTCAAGCTTCGAGACCGTCGCGCCGGAATTGCAGATCAGGTCGGACTGGTCGCGGCATGAATTCGCCGCCGACCTGAAGGGCAAATACACCTGGTACAACGACCTGCGCAATTTCAACCAGCCGCAGGTCGATCTCAACGCCAAGGCGCGCATCGACGTCACCAAGCAAACGCGTGCCGACCTGGAAGGCCGCTACAAGCTGCTGGCGGATTCACCGAGCGACCCCAACCTGCCGCAGGGCATCGCCAAGCCCCCCCTTTACTATCAGACCGGCGCGACGGCGGGTCTTGCGCACCGTTTCAACCGGCTGGAGATTTCCGCCAAGGGTCTGTTCGATCGCACGGCCTATGACGAAGCCGAACTGAATAACGGCACCACGACCAGCCTGAAGGACCGCAACTACGATCAATATTCCGGCCTGCTGCGGGCGGGTTACGAGGCCTATCCCGGTATCACGCCGTTCGTGGAAGGCGGCCTCGACCGGCGTATCCATGATCTGCCGGTCGATTCCAATGGCATCCACCGCGACTCCGACGGCAAGCTGATCCGCGCCGGATCGACCTTCGAGCTGACGCGCCATCTCGTCGGCGAAGCTTCGATCGGCTATCTGCAGCGCGACTACAAGGATCCGGCGCTCGGCAAGCTGCATGGCGTCATTTACGACGCCTCGCTAACCTATTACGCGACCCCGCTGACCACGCTGAAGCTCGATGCCAAGTCCCGCGTGGATGAATCAATTCTGCCTGGCGTGTCGGGCTCGCTGAGCCGGGACGTCAATCTGACGGTCGATCACAGTTTTCGGCGCTGGCTCATTGGCACGCTGAAATTCGGATTCGGCCAGGACGATTACGAAGGTTCGCCACGCGTCGACGATCGCTACACGGCGTCCGCGGGCCTGACCTACAAGTTCACCCGCGAGGTGCATCTGAAGGGCGAATTCCGCCGCGAATGGCTGCGCTCGAATGTGGAAGGCGCCGATTACACGGCCAATATCGCGATGGTCGGCTTGAGATTCCAGCGGTAGCCCGCCCCGCTCATTTGACGATCACGACGGGCGTTTCGGCGATGCGGATCAGCCGGGCGGCTAGGGAGCCGGCGAGCAATGCGGCGGCCACAGCGATCCATTGACGAATGCCGCCGATCCGGGGCTCGGCGGCAATGACCATCTCGCAGCGCTCTTCCCGCGCGCAGCGGACAGCGACCTCCGCGAGGTCGCCCAGTTCGACGCGGGTTGCGTAGGGGATACCATATTGCTCGAGCCGTCGCCCGGCGCTCGACACAACGGGCATACCGAGGTCGTTGATCAGCCTGTCCCTGATCTCGTCGCGTTTGAACGTTTCATATCCGCGCAAGCGCCAGTCCTCCGGCTGGGGCTGCACGTTGAGCAGCACCACCTCGATCAGCGGCCCGCCATGCGTCAGTTTCACGAGATAGTCCACGACATGATTGGTGCGCTCGGTGCCGTCAACGCAGGCAAGCACTCTGCGCTTGCGGGCCGGCTCCGCCTGCTTTGAGCCCCGCAGGTTCGTTGGCATCAATTCGGAATGAGCTGTGGCCATGACGTGCTACTCCTTCTCGTTCAGCCCGGCAGAAACTGGAAAGCCGCAGCCGCGACAAGCGTCGGCGGTGTCGCTGCGGCGGCGAGCCCGGCAGCGCTGATGGCGCCTTCCTCAAAGCTGCCTTTCAGGATGGTGTAGCCGGCGGGGTTCGGGGCATTGGCGATGACCGTCAGTCCGCCTCCTGTCACCGCGCCCGCCACCAGCGAGTACTTGAACTCGTCGGTTACGCCGTCGACGAGCGAGCCGAGATAGGTCAGGGCGGCATTGTCAGTGACCGCGGTGAGCAGCGTCGCGCCGGCGAACAGCGCCGTCGGATTCATGTCGGTGAGTAGCGGTTGCAGCCACCATTTCTGCTGTCCGCCGATGACCACAAGACCGGCCAGGAAAAAACCGACCATCAGGCCTTCGCGCAGAATGAGCCGGCTCTGGTAGCGTTTATAGGCTTCGGTAAAACCGAGAAAGAACAGAAACACCGCGAAAAACACGATCGGATGATGGTTGAAGACGACGACGCCAACGAGGAAGGTCAGATGCGCGGCTATGATCCAGCCGGGGACTTCCAGCTTGGCCACGGAAACCGGAATCGCGGGAAGCTCACGCAGATAAGCGCGGAACAGAAAGGCGGCTCCGCCCGCGTTGACAAGGACCGCCGCTGCCGCTTTCCAGCCGAAGGTTTGCAGCATGAACGCAACATCGAATCCCCAGCGCTCCGCCACCATCAGGACCGGCGGCGCGGCATACGGCGTGAGCGTCCCGCCGATCGACACATTGACGAATAGCACGCCGATCGTCGCGTACATGAAAGATGACGGCATGTTGCGACCGAAATAGCGATCGCGCAGCAGCAGCGCCGACAGCGTCATGGCGGCCGGCTCGGTAATGAAGGAGCCGAGCAGCGGGCCGAACGACAGCAGGGTGAAATAATAGGCGAGGGGGCGTTCAATCGGCAGACATCGCGAAAATGCGTGCAGGGCGGCTGCGGCAAAATCAATTACCGGCCGGCTGGCGGCGATGACCATAATCACGAAGACGAAGGCGGGCTCGGTAAAGTTGCGGCTTTCCAGATAGTCCAGCGCGGCCTTGGTCCCGGCCTGGCTCGCCATGAAGAGCAGCAGGATCATCGCCCAGAAGCCGAAGACGACTTCCACCTCGCCCAGCAGGTGCCAGAGCCCGGCATGACGCGGCTGGCTGTGCGCGAGGTGCTCGAACTGACGCGCGGAGAAAGTGTGAAGGATGGCGAGAGCAAAGATGGCGGCTGCGGCCACGGCGATGCTGTCTGGCGATCCGTTTTCCATGTAGTTTTCCGCGGTCGGAAGCAGGGGTTGTGCCGCCGAACGCTGACCGGCAGGCGGGGTGCGCACAATTCGGTGCGGTCCCGCCGGTGCTTTTTCGCAGCGGAGATCACCAGCGTAGAACTACGCAATCGCGGCGGCGCGGGCGTCGGGGTAGGACGATGTTGGGAAGACGGCCAAGCGAGACAGTGGTTCCCGGGATGCCGGTTGCACGCCTTTTGTCACGTTCGCATCTTGCGACCGCACTGGCCTATGTCGCGACATATGTTCTGCTCGACTGGGTGAGCTATGTTCATCCCTTCGCGTCCTTCGGCATTACGCCGTGGAATCCGCAAACCGGCCTGAGTTTTGCGCTGATCCTTCTCCTCGGACTCGAATTCGTGCCCTGGCTGTTCGTGGCGCAGCTTCTGGCGGATATCGTAGTGCGCCGGTTGCCGCTGCCGCTCCTTCCCGAATGTCTAATCGTTCTGGTGACCGGTCTCGGGTATGGCGCCGTCACCGCGCTTCTGCTTTGGCAGCGCGTCCGCTTCGATCCGACGCTGGCATCCAAGCGATCGCTGTTGCTGCTAATGGGCGCCGCGGCGGGCAGCATCGCGATTGTGGCTCTGGGACACATTGTTGTTCTGGTGGTTTTCGGGATCGTCAGCGCCCAGCATCTTCTGTCGGCCTTTTTGCATGCCTTTGTCGGCGACCTGATCGGTGTGATGGTCGTCACGCCTTTCCTGCTGATCCTGTTCACGAGGAAGAGCTTTCCGGGCCTCTCATGGGAGATGGTGTTGCTGGTCGGCTTTTCAGCGTTCGCATTATGGATCGTCTTTGGCTTCGCCGATTCGTTCCGATTTCAGTTGTTCTACATGTTCTTCATTCCCGTCGTCTGGACCGCGATCCGCTTCGGCGTTGAGGGGGTCACGGCCGCCCTGGTCATGATCCAGATCGGGTTGATCGTAGCCATTCAGCTCTCGGACCAGACGGCGCGCGATGTTGTCGCGTATCAAGCGCTGATGGTCGTGCTGGCGGCGACCGGCCTTGCCATCGGCGTTGTGGTGAATGAACAGCGGCGGGCCCAGCAGCAACTGCGCTTGCAGCAGGAGGCGCTCAACCGCGCCTCGCGGCTCGGCACCATGGGTGAATTTGCCGCCGCTCTTGCGCATGAGATCAATCAGCCACTGACGGCGGTTGCCAATTACGTGCGGCTGGCCAAGCGGGCGGTGGAAGCGGCACCGCCCGACACGGCGTCATCCGCCGCGGCGGCGGCCGATGCGATCGAGCAGGTGAACAGGGCGGCTGAAGTGGTGCGTCGCCTGCGCGAGTTCATTCGCGGAGGACGCAGCGAGGCCGAGCCGGTTGCGGTGGCCAAGCTCGTGTCCGACACACATCAATTCTGCCGGCCCGAACTGGAGAAATATCGTGTCGGCTTTGAAGCGAGGATTGCGCGCGATCTGCCCCTGGTCATGGTCGATGTCTTGCAGATCGAACAGGTGCTTGTGAATCTGGTTCGCAACGCGGCGGAGGCTCTGGCCCAGGCCGGCCGCTATGACGGTCTTGTGATTGTCGAGGCAAAAAGGGACACCGGCGGCTGGGTTTCGCTCAGTGTGCGGGACAACGGCCCCGGCTTCGATCCCGATCTGGCCGGTCAGCCGATATCGCCATTCCGGACGACAAAGCATGAGGGGTTGGGACTGGGATTGTCGCTCAGCAAGTCCATCGTCGAATCGCATGGAGGGAAACTGCAGATCGACAGCAACAGGCGAGGCGCTTCTGTGACATTCACGCTACCTGGGGTGGGCGTCACCGCTGCAGAGAGGACGGTATGAAGGTTGCGCTGATCGAAGACGATGCCGCCATCCTGAACTCGCTTGGCCGCCTGCTCGAAAGCCGGGGGATGTCGGTGCACCGCTATCCCTCGGCCGAGGAATTCCTGGCGGATTTCGAGGCGGCGCATCCCGGCTGTGTGGTTTCCGACATCCGCATGCCGGGCCTGTCGGGTCTTGACCTGCAACGCGAGCTCAGGAACAGGGATGCGACTCTGCCGGTGATCCTCATTACCGGTCACGGCGACATTGCAATGGCGGTGAAGGCCATCAAGGAAGGAGCATTTGACTTCATCGAGAAGCCATTCGATGAGGAGCGGCTGGTTTCGAGCATTGTGGGTGCGGTGCATAGTGGGCAACGCCAGCGGGTGAAGCAGAGCGAGCGAGCCACGCTTGAAGCCCGCGTTGCGGAGCTGAGTCCTCGCCAGCGCCAGGTGATGCAGTTTGTGGCGGATGGCCTCTCCAGCAAAGAAATCGCCATCAGGCTCGGCATCAGTCCTCGCACCGTGGAAAACTACCGGGCCTGGGTGATGGAGAAGATGGACGCCGTCAATCTCGCCGATCTCATCCGCAAGGTGCTGCTTCTGCGGGGCGACGCGGACTAGGATGGTTCCCGGCTTGAGGCCGTTGCTTACTTGTGGTCGAGCAACCGCTTCATCTCCGCCCGCAGTTCCGGCGCAAGGTCGTCGCGTTCAAGCGCATAGGCCATGTTGGCGACGAGGAATCCGATCTTCGATCCGCAGTCGTGTGAACGGCCCTCGAATTTCAGCGCGTGGAATGGCTGCTTTTTCGACAGGGCGATCATTGCATCGGTCAGCTGGATTTCGCCGCCGGCGCCGGTCTGCTGGTTTTCCAGGATGTCAAAAATCTCCGGCTGCAGAATGTAGCGGCCGGTGATGCTGAGATTGGAAGGGGCGTCCTCGCGTTTGGGCTTCTCGACCATCTTGGTGATCGGCAGGGAATTGCCGCTGCCCTTGCCGACGCCGACGATGCCGTACATGTGCACGCGCTCCATCGGCACTTCCTCGACGGCAATGATGTTGGCCTTGGATTTCAGCTTGGAATAGGCGTCGATCATCTGCGCGAGGCAGCCGCGCTTGTTCTGCACCAGTACGTCGGGAAGAACCACGGCGAAGGGCTCGTCGCCCACGATCTCGCGCGCGCACCACACCGCGTGTCCCAGCCCGAGCGGCGATTGCTGGCGCGTGAAGCTTGTCTGCCCGGCGCCCGGCATGTCCTCGTCGAGCAGCTTGAGTTCCTTCTTCTTGCCGCGCTCTTTCAGCGTGACTTCCAGTTCGAACTGGCGATCGAAATGGTCTTCGATGACGGACTTGTTGCGGCCGGTGACGAAGATCAGATGCTCGATGCCGGCCTCGCGCGCCTCGTCGACGACATGCTGGATCAGCGGCCGGTCCACCACCGTGAGCATTTCCTTGGGCATGGCTTTGGTGGCAGGCAGGAAGCGGGTGCCGAGGCCGGCGACAGGAAAAATGGCCTTGCGGATGGGTTTCATGAAGAAGCGTGCGGGTCGGTGGGGTGGTGGGAGAGGCGGTGTGATATTATGGTGGAAACGGTCAAAAACCATGCCGTCATCGTTGCGTCCACCAGATTGTGAGCGGGGTTAACGCTGTTGCAACCATATCCGTTCCCCATAGGGCCAGATCATGGCCTAGATGGTCCGACGCGCCGGGACGGGTGAGGGGATGAGTCGATTGTATCGTTGGAGAACGTCCGTCGCACCGGTTGCCGCCGGTCTGATCGTCGCATCGCTGCAGATCGGCTGCGCGCAGATCGCCTCCGATTCCGGCTCCGTTACGACATCGTCCGTCGGACGTAGCGCGTTTGCGCCCGACAATTCTGGCTGGAGCGGGCAATCGGGCGCCTCCGGGCATCCGGAGATGCAGGCCGACGCCATCCAGAGCGCGGCGGCGAATTTCAGCCGCTGCATCGACAGCCTTTATCCGGCTGCGGCCAAGCGCGGCGTGTCGCGTGCGACGTTCGAGACGCATACGCGCGGGCTGACCCCCGAGCTCAAGATCATGGATCTGATGGACGCGCAGCCGGAATTCACCAAGGCTGTATGGGAGTATGTCGACCTGCTGGTGAGCGAGGATCGTATCCGTCGCGGGCGCGAGATTCTGGCCGAGCATCGCGCCGCCTTCGATATGGTGGAACGCGCCTACGGCGTCGACCGTCACATCCTCACCGCGATCTGGGGCATCGAGTCGAAATATTCCACGATGGGCGGCGACCGTCCGGTGGTGCGGTCGACGGCGACGCTCTCATGCGTCGGAAGACGCCAGAATTACTTCCGGAATGAGTTTGTTTCGGCGTTGGAGCTTCTGGAAAAGGGCGATGTAAGACCGGAACAACTGAAAGGTTCCTGGGCCGGCGCCTTCGGCCCCACCCAGTTCATGCCGACCGTCTACAGGACTCACGCCGTCGACGCGGACGGCGACGGCCGCCGCGACATGATCAATTCGGTCCCCGACATGCTGGCCTCGACCGCCAATTTCTTCAGACATAATGGCTGGATGGCCGGGCAGGCGTGGGGCTACGAGGTCGTCGTTCCCAAGACGTTCAATTACCTTTTGGCCGATCGCAACCGGCAGATGACCATCGCAGAATGGGAGCGGCTCGGCGTTCGTCGCGCCGGCGGCAATGCGTTCCCGCGCCCCTCCGACCGCGCCTATCTGTTTGTTCCCGCCGGCTCGCAAGGCCCGGCCTTCCTGATGCTGCACAATTTCCGCGTCATCATGCGCTACAACCCGGCCGAAGCTTATGCGCTGGCGATCGGACATCTTGCCGACAGGCTGCGCGGCGGCGATGCCTTTGTGCAGGCCTGGCCGCGGCACGAGCGCGTATTGTCGCTCTCCGAACGTGCCGAGATGCAGCAATTGCTCGCGCGGCGGGGTCATGACGCCGGGGAACCGGACGGCCGCTTCGGCGCCAAGACCCGCGCTGCCATCCGCGACTACCAGGCCGCCGCCGGCCTGACCCCGGATGGATTCGCAACGACCTCTCTGCTGATGCAACTTCGGGGACAATCGGCCACGGCAAGATAGGCGGCTGGCCGCCTTTTTCCGCCATTTTTGGAGCTTACTTGACCGGGATGCGCCGGAAGGCGCATGTCTTGCGGCAAGGCAGGTCCGGAATGCGGGCAATAGGCGCAAATTCGCGAAGAATTGTAACGGGTGCGATGGCCGTTTTGGCCGGCACCGCCCTCTTGGCCGTGCCCGCCTCGGCGCAATTCTTTGACGACCGCTACCCTTTCCAGCAGCGCCGTTTTCTCGATTTCGTGCCGGACGAGCGGCCGGCCGATTATTCGCGGGCGCCTGCAGCCAAAAAGACCGACACGCAACCGACCACCAGGATCGTCGTGTTTGGCGATTCGCTGGCCGACTGGCTCGCCTATGGTCTGGAAGATGCTCTCTCGGAAACCCCGGAAATCGGTATTGTCCGCAAGCACCGCGCTTTTTCCGGATTGATCCGCTACGAGAGCCGCAGCGAGATCGAATGGCCACAGGTGGCGCGCGATGCCATTGCGGCTGAGAAGCCGCAAGCGATCGTGGTCTTGCTCGGCGTGCAGGACCGTCAGGCGATCCGCGAGAAGGTGACGGCACCGGCGAAGCCCGGTGTGCCGGGCCAGCCGCAAGCAGGCAACGCGCCAAATCAGCCGAATCAAGAACAGGACTCCGAACAGACGCCGACGGTCGCCGCGCCCGAGGGGCAGCGCGGCCGCACCAGCGGTGCGCATGAGTATCGGTCGGAGCGCTGGGAGCAGCTCTACAGCAAGAAGATCGATGACATGATCGCGGTGCTCAAGAGCGCGAACGTGCCGGTTTTGTGGGTCGGGCTGCCGTCCATCCGTGGCGCGCGTTCAACCAGCGATGCGCAATATCTGAACGAATTGTACCGTGCGGCCGCCGACCGCGCCGGCATCATTTATGTCGATGTTTGGGACGGCTTCGTCGACGAACAGGGGCGGTTTGCCACCCGCGGTCCGGACGTCGAGGGCCAGATCCGTGCACTGCGCACAGGCGACGGCGTGCATTTCACAAAATTCGGCGCGCGCAAGATCGCCCATTATGTCGAGCGCGATCTGAGGCGCGTACTCACGGCGCCGATGCCGGTGGCGCTGACGACCCCGGCGGAGGCGCAGCCGCAAGTGCAGAAACCGGCGCCTGGGGCGCCTGCAACGCCGGCCGCGCGCCCGCTCGCCGGACCGGTGCTGTTCCTCGCTTCGCCGCCGCATGAGGAGGAATTGCTCGGCAGTTCCACCGCGCGTGCGAAGATCGACGAACAGGCCAGCCGCGTTCTGGTCAAGGGCGAGCCGCAGGAATCCGTTGCCGCCGGCCGCGCCGACGATTTTTCCTGGCCGCCGCGCGCGCCGAACACGGTTGCGAGCGAGCCGCTACCGCCGAGTGGGGCGCCGATCTATGCCTCGCGTCCGCTGCCGAAACCGGCACAGCCGGCCGCCACCGCCACAGGCCCCGGCGGCACGCGGGTCGCGGGCCAGCCGGTTCTGCAGGGTCAGGTCCAGCCGCAGCGCCCGCAGGGTGCTGCGCCGCCGCCGTTCTGGCGACGGCCACCCCCGGCCTGGCAAGACCGTCCGCGCGGCGGATTCTTTGGATTGTTCGGCGGCCGCTGGTAATCAGCGCGGCAAAACGCTCGATCCCATCAGGAACGTGTCGATGGAATTTGCGCACTGGCGGCCTTCGCGTATCGCCCAGACCACGAGTGATTGCCCGCGCCGCATGTCGCCCGCGGTGAACACCTTCGCTACCGAGGTCTTGTAGTCGGCGGTCGAGGCTTTTGCGTTGCCACGCGCATCGAGCGCAATATTCAGCGACTTGAGCAGGCCCTCCTGAACCGGATGCACGAATCCCATCGCGAGCAGCACAAGATCGGCCTCGACTTCGAATTCGGTCCCGGGGATCGGCTTGAATTGCGGGTCGATATGGGTGCAGTGCAGTCTCTTTACTTTACCGCTCTCGCCGGAGAATTTCTGCGTCATCACCGAGAACTGACGTGTGGCGCCTTCTTCGTGGCTCGATGAGGTCCGCAGCTTCAGCGGCCAGTTCGGCCAGGTGAGGGCCTTGTTTTCCTTCAGCGGCGGCTCCGGCATGATCTCGAAATTCGTCACCGAGACCGCACCTTGCCGGATCGAGGTGCCGATGCAGTCGGAGCCGGTGTCGCCGCCGCCGATCACCACCACTTTCTTGCCAGTCGCCAGAATGGGTTTCGCATCCCCGAGCGGTTCGCCGGACACGCGGCGGTTCTGCTGCGGCAGGAAGTCCATTGCGAAATGGATGCCGTCTAGCTCGCGGCCGGGGATCGCCAGGTCGCGTGGCGCTTCTGCCCCGCCCGTCAGCGCAATTGCATCGTAGTCCTGGAGCAGTTGGTTCGCCGGCACATTCACGCCGACATGCGCGTTATAGTGGAAGGTTACGCCTTCCGCCTGCATCTGCTCGATGCGGATGTCGATGATCCCTTTCTCCATCTTGAAGTCGGGGATGCCGTAGCGGAGAAGGCCGCCTGCCTTGGCGTATTTCTCGAAGACATGGACATCATGGCCGGCGCGCGCGAGTTGCTGCGCGCAGGCAAGCCCGGCGGGGCCGGAGCCGATGACGGCAACCTTCTTGCCGGTCTTTTGCGGCGCCGGCACCGGCTTGATCCAGCCGCTCTCGATAGCCTTGTCGGCGATGGCGCATTCGATCGACTTGATGGTAACCGGATTGTCGTCAATGTTGAGCGTGCATGAGGCTTCGCACGGCGCCGGACAGACGCGGCCGGTGACTTCCGGGAAATTGTTGGTCGAGTGCAGGTTGCGCGCTGCTTCTTCCCAGTTGCCTTTGTAGACAAGGTCGTTCCAGTCGGGGATCTGGTTGTTGACCGGGCATCCGGGCGTGCCCGGTTCGACCGATCCGGTCCCATGGCAATAGGGAATGCCGCAATCCATGCAGCGCGCGGCCTGGTCGCGCAGTTCCTGCTCGGAGAGCGGCAGCACAAACTCACGCCAGGTTTTAACCCGCTCCTCGACCGGAGCGTAGTCGCGATCCTCGCGTTCGATTTCGAGAAAACCGGTGACCTTACCCATGACGATACTCAGGCGCCGACGGCCAGTTTTGGTTTTTCTTCTTGCAGCGCCGCAAGTTCCTTGAGCGCCCGGCGATACTCGACCGGCATGACCTTGCGGAACTTGCCGCGATACGCCGTCCAGTTGGCCAGGATTTCCTGTGCCCGGGTGGAGCCGGTGAAGCGGAAATGCTGGCCGATCAGATAGCGCAGCCGCTCGGCGTCGAATTGCGTCATGTCGGTGAGAATGTCGATGCGGCCGCTGGTCTCGAGGTCGTGGCGGTGATGATAGACGCGGTCGTTGACGTCTTCCTCGGCAGGAATCGGCTCGAGCTCGATCATCGCCAGGTTGCAGCGCCGCTCGAAGGTGCCGTCCTCATCCAGCACATAGGCGATGCCGCCCGACATGCCGGCGCCGAAATTTCGACCGGTAGGGCCCAGGACGACGACAATGCCGCCGGTCATGTATTCGCAGGCGTGATCCCCGGTGCCTTCCACGACCGCGGTCGCGCCGGAATTGCGCACGGCAAAACGTTCGCCCGCCACGCCGCGGAAATAGCATTCGCCCGCGATCGCGCCATACATCACAGTGTTGCCGACGATGATGGACTCTTCCGGCACGATGCCGGCATCCGCCGTCGGTTTGACGATGATGCGTCCGCCCGACAGGCCCTTGCCGACATAGTCGTTGCCCTCGCCGTTCAGCTCGAAGGTCACGCCCTTGGCGAGCCAGGCACCGAAGCTCTGGCCGGACGTCCCGGTCAGCGTCACATGGATTGTGTCGTCGGGCAGCCCTTCATGGCCGTAACGCTTGGCGACCTCGCCTGACAGCATGGCGCCGGCGGAACGGTCGATATTGCGGATTTCCGTCCTGATCTTCACCGGCGCGCCGCGATCGAGTGCTGGCGTCGCTTCCTTGATCAGCTTGCGATCGAGGATGTCGTGAATCTTATGGTCCTGCTTCTCGCAGTGATAGACGGCGACGTCGTCGGAGGCCACGGGTTTGGTGAAGAGCTTCGAGAAATCGAGACCCTTCGCCTTCCAGTGTTCGATGACGGCGCGTTGGTCGAGCATCTGCATCTGCCCAACCATCTCGTCGAAGTTGCGATAGCCCATCTCGGCCATCAGCTCGCGCACTTCCTCGGCGACGAAGAAGAAATAGTTGATGACATACTCCGGCTGGCCGGTGAAACGCTTGCGCAGCACCGGGTCCTGCGTCGCGATGCCGACCGGGCAGGTGTTCAGATGGCACTTGCGCATCATGATGCAGCCGGCCGCGATCAGCGGCGCAGTGGCAAAGCCGAATTCGTCTGCGCCGAGCAGCGCGCCAACCACCACGTCACGGCCAGTGCGGATACCGCCGTCGACCTGCACGGCGATGCGGCCGCGCAGGCGGTTCGCGACCAGCGTCTGATGGGTTTCGGCAAGGCCGATTTCCCAGGGCGAGCCGGCATGCTTGAGCGAGGTTAGGGGGCTCGCGCCGGTGCCGCCCTCGAAGCCGGCGATGGTGACGTGGTCGGCGCGCGCCTTCGACACGCCGGCGGCGACGGTGCCGACGCCGACTTCGGAGACGAGCTTGACCGACACGTCAGCACGCGGGTTGACGTTCTTCAGATCGTAGATGAGCTGTGCCAGATCCTCGATCGAGTAGATGTCGTGATGCGGCGGCGGCGAGATCAGGCCGACGCCGGGCGTCGAGTGACGCACCTTGGCGATGATGCGATCGACCTTGTGACCGGGCAACTGGCCGCCCTCGCCGGGCTTGGCGCCCTGCGCCATCTTGATCTGCATCACGTCGGAATTGACGAGATATTCGGTGGTGACGCCGAAGCGGCCGGAGGCGACCTGCTTGATCGCCGAGCGCATGGAGTCGCCGTTCGGCAGCGGCTTGAAGCGATCGGCTTCTTCGCCGCCTTCGCCGGTATTCGACTTGCCGCCGAGGCGGTTCATCGCGATCGCCAGCGTCGTATGCGCTTCGCGCGAGATCGAGCCGAAGGACATGGCGCCGGTGGAGAAGCGCTTGACGATATTCTTCGCCGGCTCAACTTCCTCGAGCGGGACCGGCTTGCGGCCATCTTCTTCCGCGCCCTTGATGCGGAACAGGCCGCGGATGGTGACGAACTTCTCCGACTGCTCGTTGAGGAGCTTGGCGAAGGCGCGATACTTGTCCTGTGAGTTGCCGCGCACCGCATGCTGCAAGGTGGCGACCGTCTGCGCGGTCCAGGCGTGATCCTCACCGCGGGTGCGGAACTGATATTCGCCGCCGACATCGAGCGCGGTCTTGTAGATTTCGGCCTCGCCAAAGGCGTCGCGATGCCGGCGCACGGCTTCCTCGGCAATCTGCTGCAATCCCACGCCTTCGATGCGGGTGGCGGTGCCGGTGAAATAGGTTGCGACGAAATCCGCCTTCAGGCCCACGGCATCGAAAATCTGCGCGCCGCAATAGGATTGGTAGGTCGAGATGCCCATCTTGGACATCACCTTGAGCAGGCCCTTGCCGACCGCCTTGATGTAGCGCTTGACGATTTCCTTCTCGTCCAGCTTCTGCGGCAGTTGATCCTTCGCCGCCACCAGCGTCTCGAAAGCGAGATAGGGATTGATCGCTTCCGCGCCGTAGCCGGCGAGGCAGGCGAAGTGATGCACTTCGCGCGGCTCGCCCGATTCGACCACAAGGCCCACCGAGGTGCGCAGGCCCTCGCGGATCAGGTGGTGATGCACCGCTGCGCAGGCAAGCAGCGACGGAATCGGGATGCGCTCGGCACTGGTCTTGCGGTCGGACAGGATGATGATGTTGTAGCCCTCGCGGACCGCCTTCTCGGCGTCCGCCTTCAATTGCTTCAGCGTGGGCTCAAGACCGGCCGCGCCCTGGTCCGCCGGGAAGGTGGCGTCGAGCGTGATGGAGCGGAATTGGTTGTCCTGCATCTCCGAGATCGCCCGGATCTTCTCCAGATCGGCGTCGGTCAGGATCGGCTGGCGAACTTCCAGACGCTTGGTTCTGGAGGTGCCTTCGATGTCGAACAGGTTCGGCCGCGGCCCGATGATGGACACGAGGCTCATGACGATTTCTTCGCGGATCGGATCGATCGGGGGGTTCGTCACCTGCGCAAAGTTCTGCTTGAAATAGGTGAAGAGCAGCTTCGCCCGGTGCGAGAGCGCGGAAATCGGCGTGTCGTTGCCCATGGAGCCGACGGCTTCCTCACCGGTCGTGCCCATTGGGGCCATCAGCAGCTTGAAGTCCTCCTGCGTGTAGCCGAAGGCCTGCTGGCGATCGAGCAGGGACAGGTTGGACAGCGGCGCTTCGCCTGCGGCCGGCGGCAGATCTTCCAGCACGATCTGCGTGTTCTCAAGCCACTCCTTATAGGGGTGGCTCTTGGCGAGCTCGGCCTTCAATTCCTCATCCGGAATGAGCCGGCCCTCTTCGAGGTCGACCAGCAGCATCTTGCCCGGCTGCAGGCGCCACTTCTTGACGATCTCCTTCTCCGGCACTGTCAAAACGCCCATTTCCGACGCCATGATGATGCGGTCGTCGCGGGTGAGCATGTAGCGCGCCGGGCGCAAGCCGTTGCGGTCAAGCGTCGCGCCGATCTGGCGGCCGTCGGTGAAGACGATCGCGGCCGGGCCGTCCCACGGTTCCATGAGCGCCGCGTTGTATTCGTAGAAGGCGCGGCGTTCCTCATCCATGAGCGGATTGCCCGCCCAGGCTTCCGGAATCATCATCATCATCGCATGTGAAAGCGAATAGCCGCCCATCACCAGGAATTCGAGCGCGTTGTCGAAGCACGCGGTGTCGGACTGGCCTTCATAGGAGATCGGCCAGAGCTTATTGATGTCGTCGCCAAACAGAGGTGAAGACACCGATGCCTGCCGCGCCGCCATCCAGTTGACGTTGCCGCGCAGCGTGTTGATTTCGCCGTTATGCGCGATCATCCGGTAAGGATGCGCCAGCGACCAGGTGGGGAAGGTGTTGGTGGAGAATCGCTGATGCACCAGCGCTAGCGCGGATTCGAAATCCGGCTCATGCAAGTCTGGATAATAGGCGCCGAGCTGGTCGGCCAGAAACATGCCCTTGTAGATCACGGTGCGGCAGGACAGCGACACCGGGTAATAGCCGGACAAGCGGCGCTCGCGGCGCTGATAGACTGCGTTCGAGATCGCCTTGCGCATGATGTAGAGGCGGCGTTCGAATTCGTCCTCGGTCTTGATGCCGGGGCCGCGCTCGACGAAGACCTGTGCGTGGAAGGGCTCAGTCGGCTTCACCGATTCACCGAGCGAGGCGTTGTCGGTAGGTACCTCGCGCCAGCCGAGCACCTTCATGCCCTCCTGCGCGGCGACATCTTCATAGAGCTTGCGGATGGTCTCGCGCCATTCCTTGTCGCGCGGCAGGAACAGATAGCCGATCGCATATTCGCCGGGCGCTGGCAGAGTGATGCCGATCTCCTTCGCCTTGCGGGCAAAAAACTTGTGCGGGATCTGCACCAGAATTCCGGCGCCGTCGCCCATCCGCGGGTCGGCGCCGACAGCGCCGCGATGCTCCAGATTGAGCAGAATGGTGAGCGCGTCCTCGACGATCTGATGCGACTTGCGTCCCTTCATGTCGGCGATGAAGCCGACGCCGCAGGAATCCTTGTCGAGCACAGGATCGTAAAGTCCGCTGGCCGACGGCGCGCCCGGATCGGCGGAATCGGCGAAGTCTGCCGCGGTCAACGGCCGTGTCTTGCCAGTCCTGTCGAACCCAGCACTCATCTCTCATCCACCCGGCGGCGTACCTGCCGCGTTCGCTGCGCCGGTTTGGCGCTGCGTGTTGCCAAGAACCCTGCTCGGAACGGGCAGCCGTCTCTGGCGCGAATGCGCACCATTGCTGGGCTGCAGGGGGTCCGGGCTGTCCGATGCCGAGCCGCACCGCTTCGCCCCTGGCTGACGGAGGTGGCTCGTCCACCGTCGCCGTGACCTGCAAACTGGGACAGCATTGCTGTCCTATCACGAACTTGCCAAATTTCCTCCCGGCGCACAAGGCCGGAATGGCAGGCGCGTGGTCTGACCGGATATTTGTCGCGCCCTGGCGGCAACGAAACAAGCAGAATCTGCCGAAGGGCAGCGCATATTGTCCGGCCAAAGCTCCGGGCCTTGTCAGGGCGGCGGGAACCGGGTCTTTGAGGCGGAAACTCGCGGGGCAGAGGACATTCGATGAATTTCGCGAGCGACAACACCGCCGGCGTGGCGCCGCGCATCCTTGAGGCCATCGGCAAGGCGGCCGAGGGTTTCGCCCTTGGCTACGGGAATGACGACCTCACACGGCAGGTGGAGCAGCGCTTCCGGACCCTGTTCGAGTGGGAGGTTGCTGTCTTTCTGGTGCCGACGGGAACCGCGGCCAATGCCCTGGGCCTTGCCCAAATCACCCCGCCCTGGTGCGGGGTGTTGTGCCATGCGAACGCGCATATCGTCACCGACGAATGCGGCGCCCCGGAATTCTTCGGCGGCGGGCTGAAACTCCTCGAGCTGCCGGGCGAAAATTGCAAGCTGGTGCCGGACACCGTGAAAGCTGCAATCGACCGCTATTCCGGCCATGTTCCGCACCAGGTCAACGCCGCGAGCCTCTCGCTGACCCAGGCGACGGAAGGCGGGACGATTTACCGGACGGACGAAATCGCTGCGCTGGCGGCCTTGGCGCACGCGCATGGTCTTGCCGTGCACATGGATGGCGCACGATTTGGCAACGCGCTTGCCAGGATGAACGTCTCGCCCGCCGAGGCAACATGGAAAGCCGGCGTGGACGTGCTCGCCTTCGGGGCCACGAAGGGCGGCGCCATGGCGGCGGAAGCCGTGGTGTTTTTTGATCCGAAGCGCGCCGAGGCCATGCCGGAGCGGCGCAAGCGCGGCGGGCATCTCCTGTCGAAGCATCGCTATCTTGCCGCCCAGTTCGACGCCTTTTTGTCCGACGATTACTGGCTGAGGCTGGCGCGGCACGCCAACGACATGGCCGACCGGCTGGCGGACGGTTTGCGGAAGGCGGGTTTGCAGATCGTCTGGCCGGTCGAAGCCAATCTGGTTTTCGTGCTTATGCCTGAACATCTGGACAGGAAACTGAAAGCAGCTGGTGCCTCCTATTATGTGCGGCACGCCGACATGCTTGCGGGCGGCAGGAATCCGGCCGGCGACGGTTCGCTGGCCCGTCTCGTCACCTCGTTCGCGACGACCGAGGACGACGTGCAAAAATTCATCCGCCTGATTCAAAACGGCTGAAATTCCGCCGCAGCGCCGCCCAAATCGAAGCCGACCTTTGCGCGCGCCGCGCGGGGGGATTCGCTGCGGCTTGCGCGGGAGGCGCATCGTGAAATCATCATCCGTCGCTATCGCTGTGTTGTTGGGTTTGTCGGGGATGAACCCTCTTGCCGCCGAGCCGATTCGGCTTGCGCAGACATTCGCCGCCGATGTCATTCCGCCCTATGAAGTGTCCACTGTCATCAGCTCGATGGGTCTGCGGCCCCTCGAGCGCCCGCATTTCCGCGGTCGCTATTACGTGCTGCGGGCCATCGACCGCCGCGGGGAAGAAGTGCGTGTGGTGGTAGACGCCTATGCGGCGCGCGTCGTGTCCGTGACGCCGATCGACCGCTATTCCGCTGCTGAATATGGCCGCCCGCCGGTCTATCGGCGCTATGAAGCCGGTCCGCCGCCGGCCCCGGAACCGCCGGTGATTGAAACCGATCCGCGCTATGTGCCGCAGGAGCCGCGGTCGGGCGCCCCCGTCCCGCGCTATGGCGCGCCGCAGGCGCTGCCGGACGACGACGATTATCCGGGCGAGGGGCCGGACGAGTATGATGCGGATGAAGACGATCGCACCGGATCGCTGCCACCACGCACCCCGCCACGGTCAATCGGAATGGCGAGACCAACGCCCGGCATCTCAGCGCCATCGACGCGCAGTGCCGCGATCACACCCCCGAAGACTCCGCTGCCGCGACCGCGCCCGGAGATTCAGGCGAGCATGGCTGCCGCACCGGAGAAGCCGCAGGCTTCGGCATCCCCGCAGCCGAATGCTGCCGCGCCCGAAGCACGGGCTGACGGCGGAATGCCGACCGAACCGAAAGCGGACTCCTCGAAGCCCGACGCGAAGAGCGAGGCGTCAAAGACTGCATCGCCGAAGACTGACACGCCGAAATCCGGGATCAGAGTGATCGAGATCAAGAAGCCGGAGCCGCGCATCTGATTCCGCTGCGGCTGCCTCTCGATTGAACCGTACCATCCGCAAGAAACGCGAGAACGCCCCGGCCAAGGCCGGGGCGTTCTCATGACGGCCGCAGTTATTGCGGAGGAGTTTCGCGCTGCAGCTGCAGGCGGACATTGAGGTCCAGATCCTGGCCGGCATACTGGCCGTTCTCGTAAACGGCAACCGGTGCCTGACGTAGGACGCGTGCACGCGGGACATAAGCGTAGGCGCCGCGTGCATCCTGGATCGCGTAGGCCGGATCGAGATTGGGATTCGCGCGATAGAGATCGACATCGAAAGTTTCACCGGCAAAGGCCGTCGCAGCAGAGCCGGTGATCAGGGCAGCGGCAAGAACCGCTTTGGAAGTTTTCAACATAACCATCTCCTTCTTCTTGCCCCCTTGTTTACCGGTCGATGATGTCCGCCGGCTCCGGAGATGTAGAACGCGGCGCGCGAATTGCCCGTGCCTCCAAGGGATACTTTAGTCGGAGTTCTGCGACACGCTTTCGTGAGTCTTCAGTGAGTCGGATTCACAACCGTGTAGACACACTGACGGGAAATCGTGCGCATGCTGATGTAAAGCTGCTTTGCAATTTGGGCAGACGCATTGCGCTGGCCACTTCTTCTCGTCGCGCAAAATAAAAGCGCCCCGGAATCTCCGGGGCGCTCCCTTCTTCACACGCTGTGCGCGTTATGCAGCCTGTTTGGTCTCGACAGCCTTGCCCTCGATCGCCTTGCCGTTGATCGGAATCTGACGGGGCTTCTTCGCCTCCGGGATCTCGCGCACGAGATCGACATGCAGCAGACCGTTCTCAAGCTTGGCGCCTTTCACCTGCACGAAGTCGGCAAGCTGGAAGGCGCGTTCGAAGGCGCGGGCCGCGATGCCCTGATACAGGACTTCGCCTGTTTTCTGCTCCGACTTGCTCTGCTTCTCGCCCTTGATGGTGAGCGTGTTTTCCTTGAGCTCGATATTGAGCTCGTTCTCACCGAAGCCGGCGACCGCAACGGTCACGCGGTATTCGTTCTCGCCGGTCCGCTCGATGTTGTAGGGCGGATAGCTCGGCGCGCTGTCGAAGCCGGCCTGGTCCAGGAGATTGAACAGGCGGTCGAAGCCAACGGTGGAACGGTAGAAGGGAGTTAGATCGAACGTACGCATGTTATGTCCTCCTTTGAGCGACATTTTCGAACAGGTCCGCCCGATGGGGCCGGACCGGGGTTATGCGCAACCTTTTGGTCTGCGCGCAGGCCTCATTTAGGTAGCCAAATTCGACCGTCAAGGAGGGGTAAAAGTCATATAAATCAATAGCTTATGGCGTTGCGGCCGGTGGGAATTCTGCCGCGGCGCAAGCGCGACCTTGAGTGTGCCTATACGGCTGAGGCTGGCTGAGAGGCATCGCCTGTCTCCAGGTCGAAGCCTTCATCGGCCCAGCCCGCGATTCCCCCAATCATTTCCTTCACGCGAAAGCCCAACCGCAACAGGCGGATTGCGGCCTTGTTGGCGCCGTTGCAATGCGGGCCGGCGCAATAGACAACGAAAAGGGTGCTTTGCGGATACTCGGCCATGCGTTGGGCGGTCATGGTTCGGTGCGGGATGTTCACCGCACCGGCCACGTGGCCGGCGGCGAACAGTTTCGGTCCGCGAACATCGACAAGAACAAAGTCTGGGCCGTCCTTCAGGGATTGGTAGACGTCGCTACAGTCGGTCTCGAAGCCCAGCCGACGTTCGAAATGCTCCTGGGCAGCGTCGACAGCGGCGAATGGAATTTCCGTAACAAGGCTGCTCATGAAAGATGCCTCGCGAGTGATTGCTATGCGTGCACTGTAGGATTTGTAGCCGGATCGGGAATTGGCCAGATTGCCAAAGACCGGTAATATCCGGCCAAGATGCAGCTGCAATCGCCGCCATTGGTCGTGTCCATTGCCTATGAAGGTCTCGCCACCTTCGAGTTCGGCATCACGGCCGAATTTTTCGCCCTGCAACGGCCCGAACTCGATTTCACTCCCTATCGCTTTGCAGTTGCCGCTGCCGATCCCCCGCCGCTGCGGGCGTTGGGTGGCATTCGCGTGCAAGTGGATGGGGGCGTCGACCTTCTGGAAAAGGCAAGCCTCATTGTCGTCCCTGGCTGGCGCGATGTCGATCAGCCGCCACCCACGGAGCTCGTCGCTGCGCTTCGGGCCGCCATCACGCGCGGAGGGCGCGTCGTTTCGATTTGCTCGGGAGCCTTTCTTCTGGCCCATGCCGGGTTGCTGACGGGTCGTCGCGCCACCACGCACTGGCGCTATGCGGAGCGCCTGCAGGTTTTGTTCCCCGACGTCAAGGTCGAGCCTGACGTTCTCTACATCGACGAAGGAAACGTCATGACCTCGGCCGGCTCTGCCGCCGGCATCGATCTGCTGCTGCATCTCGTGCGCAAGGATTATGGGCCGCGCATCGCCAACATGTTCGCGCGGCGAATGGTCGTGCCGCCGCATCGTGAGGGCGGGCAATCGCAATTCGTCGTCCAGCCGATTGCAGTTCGGACCAATGACCGCATTGCCAGCGTGGCCGACTGGATGGCGGGTCACCTCGCCGAAAACATGTCCGTCGATGCGTTGGCCAATCGCGCCGCTATGAGCGTCCGCAATTTCACACGGCGGTTTCGAGCGGCCACCGGTGCCACTCCCATCGAATGGCTGGTTCGTCTGCGCGTGCGCCGTGCGCAGGACTTGCTTGAATCCACCGATCACCCGATCGACAGGATTGCCGAGGCTGCAGGATTCGGCGCCCCGGAAACCCTGCGACACCATTTTCGCAAGGTTGTGGGCACCAATCCGACCGACTGGCGCAAAACGTTTCGCGGCCGCACGGGCTGAAGCTTTAAGCTGACGGATATTGGGGCCAATTGAGCCGGCTGCATACCCTGCTATAACGCCGATATCCTTCCGTGCAGCCCATCTCATGAAACTCGTCTCAATCCCCGCCAATCCGGTGCCCGATGACGTTGTGACTGGCGTCCTCAAGACGCCGGACAATATCGAGTTGCGGTTCGCGCGCTGGGCGCCGCCGCCCGGCCGCAAGGGAACGGTGTGCATTTTTCACGGCCGCACGGAGTTCATCGAGAAGTATTTCGAGACGGTGCGCGAATTGCGCAGCCGCGGCTTTGCTGTGGCGACGATCGATTTTCGCGGTCAGGGGTTGTCGCAGCGGGAATTGTTGGATCCGCGCAAGGGTCACGTTGAGGATTTCCGCGACTACGAGACAGATCTCGAAACCTTCATGAAGCAGATCGTATTACCGGATTGCCCGCCGCCTTACTACGCGCTCGGTCATTCGACCGGGGCTGCGGTGCTGCTGGGAATTGGCGCCAAAGGCTATCGCTGGTTCGACCGCATGGTGCTGTGCGCGCCTTTGCTCGAACTGTCGACGGCAAGCTTTCCGAGCTATTCGGAATCCGCCGTGCGGTTTTTGAAGATTATCGGCCTCGGGCATTCCTACATTCCCGGCGGCGACAGCAAGATCATCGCCTTGAAACCCTTTATCGGAAATCCAGTGACGTCTGACCCGGTGCGTTACGCACGGGCCGTGGCCGTTCTCGAAGCGGAGCCCGCCCTTGGTGTCGGCTCGCCGACGGTGGGCTGGGCTTATGCAGCGTTCGAAGCGATGCGCAGATTTGATAGCCCCGCCTATGCCGCGAAGATCCATCAGCCCATCCTGATGATCGCCGCAGGCCGGGATGCCATCGTGTCCACGCCGAAGATCGAATCCTACGCCACACGGCTGCGCGCCGGATCGCATCTCATCATAGCGGGAGCCAAGCACGAAATAATGATGGAGCAGGATCGCTATCGCGCGCAATTCTGGGCGGCGTTCGATGCGTTCGTGCCGGGGACACCGCTTTACTGAGCGCCACTCAGCAATCTGACCGCCGCCGCGTGCACGCGTTTGTCTCCGCCGGCGACGATCCGGCCACCGGCTTCCGCCGGGCCGCCATCCCATGAGGTGACGATGCCGCCGGCGCCGCGGATGATCGGAATCAGCGGGACGATGTCATGCGGTTTCAACTCGGTCTCGATGACGAGATCGACATGGCCCGCCGCCAGCATGCAATAGGCGTAACAGTCGCCGCCATAGCGCGACAGCTTCGCGGCATGCTCAACACGCTGAAAGGTCAAACGGTCGTCCTCATTCATCAACAGCGGGCTGGTGGTGAACAGGACGGCCTCGGCAAGCGAGGGGCAGGGCCGCACATGCAGATCGCGTTTGCCGGCGGGCCCGCGGTAATGCGCGGCCAGCCCGTCGCCGGTAAAGCGCTCGCGCATGAAAGGCTGATGCATCATGCCGAAGACCGGTTCGCCGAGCCGCGTCAGGGCGATCAATGTGCCCCAGACCGGCATGCCGGCGATGAAAGATTTGGTGCCGTCGATGGGATCGAGCACCCAGACATATTCGGCATCGCTGCGGTCCTGGCCGAATTCCTCGCCGATAATTCCGTGCGCGGGAAAGTGGCGCCGAATCAGCGTGCGCATGGCCTGTTCGGCGGCGCGGTCGGCGGCGGTCACCGGGTCGAAACGGCCGCCTGCATTCTTGTCGTCGACGCCGAGCGCAGTGCGGAAGAACGGAAGGATGGTCTCGCCCGATACGGTTGCAAGTTCGTCGACGAAGGCTGCGAAGTCGATAGCGGTCATGCCCGGGTTCCGATGGGAACCAACACCTATCGAAGAGTCGCATATCGGGCAACTGCGCCGGTGGCTTGCCGACGACGTTGTGCCGTGCAACGAAGCTTTTCCGCGGATGTCGGGAAAGCCGGGCCTATTATGACGACGGAGAGCGCGCCTTACGGTAAGGCTGCGATTCCCCTGCGTGCGACCATCATTCTGGTTGGCACGCTGGGATCGATCTACATGATCAGCCAGTTCCTGCGCAATTCGGTCGCGGTGATCGCGCCCAATCTGGCGCAGGAGCTGCACCTGAGCGCGTCGGAAATCGGAGTTCTGGCCAGCGCCTTTTTCTTTTCATTCGCGGCTGCGCAAATTCCGCTCGGGATAGCGCTCGACCGCTACGGTCCTAAGATCTGCATGCTCGTTTGCGGCGGCATCGCCGCGATCGGCGCCGTGATGTTCGCGCTGACGACCTCGCCCACAGGGTTGATTGCCGCGCGCATCCTGATGGGCCTCGGCTCGTCCTGCTATCTGATGGCGCCCCTGGCGCTGTATGCGCGGCGTTACCCGCCGCATCAGTTCGCTTCCCTCACCGGAATCCAGATGGGCCTCGGCAGCATCGGCACGCTGGTCGCGACGGCGCCCTTTGCATTCGCCGTCGCCGCCATCGGCTGGCGCGGCACATTCTTCGGCGTGGCCATGCTGATGGTGCTGGTTACCGTCTGTGTGATGCTGGTGGTGCGGGAGGATGGTGCCGCGCCACGTTTCGAGCCGAAGACGGAAAGTTTCCGGGAAAGTCTTGCCGGCCTGATGGCGGCAATCCGCACTCCCTCGGTGGTGCCGATCTTTTTCATGCATCTGGTCACGCATGCGAGCTTCGTGCTGGTGGTCGGTTTGTGGGGCGGTCCCTATCTCACCCATATCTACGGTTTCGATCTGACCCAGCGCGGCAACATGCTGTTCGCCGCGGCAGTAGCGCAGGTGGCTGCGGCTTTTGTCTGGGGGCCAAGCGACCGTCTGTTCCGCTGTTACAAGATGCCGGTGCTGTTCGGTGCTGCTTCCACAGCGCTGACCTTGGGTGTCGTCGCCGTGTTGGGTGTGCTGCCGTCAGGCTGGCTGCTGCTGTGGTTCATTCTGGTGGGCGCGCTGTCGGCCTACACGCCGGTCATGATCGCGCACGGCAAATCACTGTTTCCGCCGCATCTGGTCGGGCGGGGCATTACGCTCCTCAACATGGGAACCATGGGAGGCGTGTTTCTCGCCCAGGTCCTCAGCGGCTTTCTGATCGACCTGTTTCCGGTTACGGACGGCGCTTACGCCCTGGATGCCTACCGCCTCGTCTTCGGCCTGCAGGCAGCCGCGATGCTGGCAGCCTGCCTGGTTTATCTGCTCAAAGTCCGGGATCCCTGGCGCGAACTGCACGGACCGCCATCCCCGTAAGCCGCATTTTGCGGGTCAAATTCTCTTGTGGTGGAAAAATCACACCCTGCAAAACTGCATCGGGGATAGGTCAGTAACGCTGACGTAAAGGGTTGCCTTTTGTGCGGCGCGATGCAATATTGCTGCAGCGCGGCAACGTGCTCCGCACGTTCCCGCCGCCCTCCTTGGGCGTTTCCTCCCTAGACTTGGGCCGCTTGTTCACTCAAGCGGCCCTTTTTTTCTTGGCTTTTTGGCCGCCGCGGCGGCCCCACCCCCCAAGATCCGTCGTCGGCATGATTCGTGGGAGGCTGGACAGCGTGCTGGAGCGCACTCACTACCCTGTTTTCTCGGCAATGCATAGAGCGGGATGCTGCTATGCACAAGAGTGGAAGCTGCTATTCGGCGGCCGACCGGTAAGGCCGTAATTCTTCTAGTGGGATGTCTGCCAGCCGGTCTGACAGCCATTCCAGATCGGCGGCCAGGCGGTCGAATAAGGCGGAGCGGGTGAAGCTGCGCTCGTCCATGTAAAGCCCGCGATTAATTTCGAGCTGGATGGCGTGCAGCCCGGCGGTCGGGTTGCCGTAATGCTCGGTGATGAAGCCGCCTGCATAGGGCTTGTTGCGGCTAACGCTGTAGCCCTGCTCGCGCAACGTTGCTTCCACGACATCCATGACGGCCGCTACGCAGCTCGTCCCGTAGCGGTCTCCCAGCACCACATCGGCGCGCGGCCGGTCATCACGGCCGGTGGCGGACGGCATGGAATGGCAGTCGATCAGGATGGCGGCGCCGAAATCGTGGTGCACCTTCGTCACGAGCTTCCGCAACGCGCGGTGATAGGGCTTGTACAGGCTTTCGATACGCTGCAGCGCGTCGTCCACCGAGATGCGCTGGTCGTAGATTTCCTGCGCGTCGCCGACCACCCGCGCCACCGTGCCAAGGCCGCCCGCTACGCGCATGGAGCGGGTATTGGCAAAGGACGGCAGCCGCCCATTGAACATGCGCGGGTCGAGCTCGTAGGGCTCGCGGTTAACATCCACATAGCAGCGCGGGAAATGTGCCCGCATCAGGGGATAGCCGCGTGCGACCACCCCGGCCACGAGTTCATCGACGAAACTGTCCTCGGAGCGCCGCAGCACCGCCATGTCGAGGCGCGACGCCGCCAGGAAGTCCTGCGGGTAAACTTTGCCGCTGTGCGGCGAATTGAACACAACCGGCCCGCGCCAGCGTTCCGGCTCGAGAATGTCGAAAGGCGGGTCGAGTTCGCGATAGGACGGCATCGGGCCAGATTTCCGGCGATCGGGACTTGAAGAACTATCCGTTTATGGCTTGGATTTGTCCATGCCGGGCTCAAGGGCGTGGGGATGAACGGCTTTCACCCGATATTTACCCGTGCCCAGGTTAATGGGCGCGGACGGGTTTTCCAGGACTGACAGCTCTGCCGGATTGTCTCTTGCGCGCGGGACGGCCGGACAGGTCATGCTGTAACGGGGCGTTAGCGCGTGCGTGAGATGATCGTTCGATGACCGAAGAAAGCGCCAAAATTCTCCTCGCCGAAGACGACACCGACATGCGCCGCTTTCTGGTCAAGGCGCTGCAGAATGCCGGCTTCAATGTCGTCTCCTATGACAACGGCCTTTCGGCCTATCACCGGTTGCGCGAGGAGCCCTTCGAACTGCTGCTGACCGATATCGTGATGCCGGAAATGGACGGAATCGAGCTGGCGCGCCGGGCCTCCGAACTCGATCCCGACATCAAGATTATGTTCATCACCGGCTTCGCCGCCGTGGCGCTCAACGCGGATTCGCAGGCGCCGAAACACGCCAAGGTGCTGTCGAAGCCCGTACATCTGCGCGACCTCGTCAACGAAGTGCAGAAGCTGCTAGCCGCCTGACGGCAAGACGCCTTGCATCTCCAAGACCCATGCTTGAGCGGGCTTTCGCTGCCCCCTAGACTGGCCGAATTGGGCCTTGGGGGAGTGTTATGCGTAGCGTTCTGGGTGCATTCATTGCCGTTGCGGTATTGTGCGGCGTGTTTATCACCACATCTCCCGCCAGCGCGCAGACCGCGCCAGGAGCGCAGGCCGAAATCTATCTGCTGCGCGGGCTGTTCAACATTTATTCGCTGGGCATGGATTCGCTCGCCGCGAAGCTGCAGGCGCAGGGCTATGCGCCGATGGTCACGACCTGGGACAGCGCGCCGTCGGTTGCCGACCAGATCATCGCCAATCATCGCCGCGGCGACACCGCGCATCTGGTGCTAATCGGGCATTCGCTCGGATCGAATGCGGTGATCCAGATCGCTAATCAACTGGCGCAGTACAATATTCCGGTCGACCTCGTCGTGACGTTCGACGTTACCGAGCCGCTGGTGGTTCCGACCAATGTCGCGCGCTTCATCAACTTCTATCAGCGCAACGGTTTCGGGCGTCCGGCGACGCCGGCATCCGGCTTTGCCGGCGAATTCAGCAACCTCGATCTGACGGCCGACACCAATCTGAGCCACGCCAACATCGACGAATCGCCGCAATTGCAGCAATTCGTGATCAATCGCGTGTTTGAACTCACGCACACGCATCTCGGCGCGGTGCAGCCGAAGCGGCGGGCGAAGCGGTCCTGATGCGGGTCAAGTCGCTGGATTCACGCGCGAAGTGTCCGCGTTTCATGTGAAACAAATCCTATCGCGATGCCGCATAGGAGGGGAAAAACGGGCGCTGTCATGCTCGTAGAAACCCCGTTCCTCGGGTGTGAGCGGGGCTCGATCCTGCGCGAGCAATGTTCCGCGCGCGTGATCTTGCGATGGAAGAAATGTGGCGCCCAACGGTCATTGATTCTGCGCAAAGCGGGCAGCGTCCGCGACCGGCGCGAGCCATTTCACCGCATGGTCGGTGTAAATCTCAGTTTGTGGCTGTAACCCCTCCAGACTATCGAGCGTGCCAGCCTTCACCACGACCTTTCCAGGCGCCAATGCAATCTTCGCAAAAACAGGTGACCCACAGCTCCCGCAGAAATGGCGATAGACCGGCTGTCCGCTATCGCCCTTATCCACATAGACCGAGGTCTCGCCCGACTGCTCATAGTCAGCTTCTCTTACGACGAGGTTGAGGGAGAACACGCTTCCGCTTTGCCTCTGGCAGTGCGTGCAATGACATATTGCGATAGCCCGCGGATCGCCCTTCAACACGTAACGCACCGCCCGGCACAAGCGGCCTCCTTTCCGATCCGGCATGATGCTTTCTCCCTCAATTATAATTGGTGCTTTCCTACGCGTCGGTAAGAACCTCTTGCGTGACGTTGTCGACCACCACGGGACTTTCGAAGTAGGTTACGACTGGCTCGGTGCCATATTTCTCCCGGACGAACGCGCGCCATGCTTGCGTGTACATCGCCTCTGCCTCTGGCTTGGAATTCCAAAGGTAGACGCCACCGACTGTTGCCCCGTCCTGGGAGAGCACGTAGGTTTTCCGAAACAAACCCTGTACGCCGCGATACTTTGGCGCGGTGCTCAGGAAGATGCTGCGAGCTTCCTCGCGCGTGATGGGTTTTGGCAAAGTGAATGTCGTAAGGGCGGTAATCATCTGCACCTCCTGCCGTGCTGTGTGGCCTGCCCAATCGGAGCGAGAAGCGATCTTTGACATAATCGTCAAACTTGACAATAATGTCAAGAATGATTCTTGGAGTGAGTTGAATGGTTGGCGCACGCCAGTTTGATGAACAGGAAGTGATCGCCATCGCACTTGATGTGTTCTGGCGGAAGGGTCTGCACGACGCGACGATGCAGGACCTTGCCACGGCGACGGGCGTCCAGCGCGGCAGCCTGTACAACGCCTATGGCGACAAGGAAGAGATTTTCCTGCGGGCCTTCGACCGGTATGCCGAACAATTCCTGGAAGCGGCCGGGAACGCGCTGGCGGAGGGCGACGCTGCGGCGAGGCTCCGGAATTTCCTCGACATGATTGTTGTGAACATGACAAGCGGTTCGCCCGCGCGGGGTTGCCTGACGACGCGCACCGCGCTCGATGCGGCGGTATCGAGCGAAGCCGTGCGTGAGCGCGTGCAAAGCGTGCTCAGTCGGCTTGAGCAAATTATCGCCGAAGCTATCAGTTCCGCTCCCAAGAAGCCGGACATCGACGCCAACCGGCTCGCTCGTGTCGTCGTCACCTACACGCGAGGGCTTGCTGTAATGGAGCGCGCCGGGTACAGCCGCAAGCAGCTCAAGGACTCCGCAGCGACCTTCGTCGATGCCGTGATGGGCGCTACGTGAGGGCGATTTCCGCTTTTGAGCGGATGGCGATTAAGGCGTGCTTCAAAGCGAAAGGAACATGCAATGGCGAAGAACACGATCTGCGTCTGGTACGACAAGGACGCCGAGGCCGCCGCGCGCTTCTATGCCGAAACCTTTCCCGACAGCGCAGTGGGCGCCATCTGGCGTGCGCCCGCCGAGTATCCGTCCGGCAAGAAGGGAGACGTGCTGGTCGTAGAGTTCAAGGTTGCCGGCGTCTCCTGCATGGGCCTGAATGGCGGCCCGCAGTTCAAGCAGACCGAAGCCTTCTCGTTCGTGATCGCCACCGACGATCAGGCCGAAACCGATCGCTATTGGAACGCCATCGTCAACAACGGCGGCCAGGAGAGCGCGTGCGGATGGTGCAAGGACAAGTGGGGCGTGTCATGGCAGATCACGCCGCGTGTCCTGACCGAGGCGATGGCTGCCGGTGGTGAGGAAGCCAGACGTGCGTTTGAGGCGATGATGACCATGACGAAGATCGATGTCGCCGCAATCGAAGCCGCGCGGCGCGGCTAGGCTTTGCTGCGGCGAGGTCAACGATGTCCGCTATAAGCGGATTTCTGCCAGCGAAGTTTCTTATCATCAATAAACTTAATTTAAGTGGATAGTGCCAGCTATTCGCAGCGGCTGAATGTGTGTGACCCTAATATGAGGGGCCGGGTAGTCTTCTGTGGCGTTGGTGCAGGAGTGAGAGATGGGTGAGATCAATCCGGTTTTTTGGTCGGAGACTCTCGATCCGGAGACGCTACTTTCCCTTGCCGATTCCTACGACCGCGCGATCGCAGTTCTCCGGCAAACTGGGGAACTTCGTGGCGACATAGATGCCCTTTCCGAACTTGTTGCAAAGCGCATTGTCGATCTCGCCGGCAGCGGCGAGCGCGACCTGCAGCGATTGACGATCGAGGCCCTGAAGTTTGTACGGGCAAGTCAGGTTTTGGGATTCTGCTCTTCGGGGCTGCCCGAAAGACGGTAAGGCCATGAGCGCCTTGCTGTCTGTCAGCCGCCGGTGGTCATGAATTGGTTCGCCTGCCGGTGATTGCCCCTCAATAATTATTCGATCGCTCTGGCACAGCGCATAGGGTGGCGCCGAAGGCGCGTAATCCACTGGTCGTATTGCTGCGAATCCCCGAGACAGAGCGCAGCCTTGCCAATAAGATCAGCCTTGGTGGGTTCACAGCAGCTTTTTTCTTTCAATGTCTTTTCTCAATTGGTTGCACAACGCTGCGATTAGAGGGTGCGTGATCGCGATCCTGTGCGTAGCCGTAAGCCCTTCCATATTGGCCCAGCCCGTAAGTGATGACACCGGAGGCCAATCCCGCGCCGATAAGGCGCAGGAGAAGCCACAAACCGACAAAACACCATTGATACTTGAGGCCATCCAGCACTCGATCGAGCGCGTTGCCGGCGCCATTGAAGCCCAGAAAGACGAGGCTGACGCCAACACGAAAGACGAGCGCGAGAAAAGCGATCTGGAAGCCCAATGGCAGATGGCGCGTTGGGCCGAAAACGCGGTTCATGTTGCGATAGGTGCGCTTGCACTCACAATAATCGGTGTGTTTTTGATCTGGCGCACGCTCGTACATACCCGCCGCGCTGCCGATTCCGCCCGCGACATGGTCATTGAGGGTGAGAATGCCACCAAAGCCGCCCAGGAAGCCGCGCGAGAAGCCAAACGACAAGCTGACCTCGCTGAAAAAACCTTCCAAACGATCCAGCGCCCTTATGTCTACGTGTATGGCGTAACTGAGATGGCCCCTTTCGACGCAGGTAAGAGGCTTCCTTACGTGGTCGCGAACCACGGGCAGACGCCCGCGATCATCCGACACGTTTTCGCTGGGCTCTCTGTTGGCGACGAGCCTGGTAGTCCATGCGAAGTCATTGAGTATCACCCGCTGCGCGTCAAACCTATCCTCGACTCTAAAGAGTCTCGTCGTTGCTTCGATGAAGGCCACGACCTTCACGATTCCGGCGCACGGGTGGTCGTTTTTCAAAGTGAAAGCGGGGGAATAACATCCATCGTTCCCGAGATTCCTGCCGGAAAGAAGTGAGGT
>Ga0209172_10002477_pt1 | contig 32383 bp, 33 predicted proteins | sample LarsenN4metaG_FD_184113 | JGI IMG/M metagenome (GOLD analysis project Ga0209172, IMG submission 184113) | Hot spring sediment bacterial and archeal communities from British Columbia, Canada, to study Microbial Dark Matter (Phase II) - Larsen... ... | reverse complement strand
CCCACCACCAGGGCAATCTCCTGCGCTTGCGCCGCCCGCAACTCGCTCAAGTCCAGCTCCCCGAGGTCCGGCTCCAGGTGGGTGCGCACGAAGAGGTAGCTTGCGCCATCGATGGTCGCCGCGACCTCGACGAAGCCCCGCCGGAGCTCGACCCCGGGCGCGATCTCGCCGACGTTGTAGGTGAAGTTCTGGGCGTAAGCGAAATCCACCGTGGCCCGGTCGGTGTTCACCAGGATGGCGTCGTAGTCCACCAGCTGGACGGCCCCCGACAGCAGCGTCACGTCGATGTTCTTGACGGTAGCGGCGACCGTGTAGTGGAGCCCGCGCGCGGCGAGCTGCGCCTGAAGGATCGGCAGGAACTCCAGGTCAATCACCACCCCAACCCCGACGCCGTTGAGATCGATGTGGATCTCCGAGACCTCCTGGAACCCCACCAATGCGGCCGCTCTCGGGCGATCTCGTCGGCGATGGCGCCGGCGCGAGTGGGGAAGTCGGTTTTCTCCAGTGTTTCGATCGCCGCGAACAGCGCCGGCACGTCATCGCCGGGGTCGGACGTCATCAGAGCCGCGAGCACCGCGTCCACGTCGGTACCGACGTAGAGGTTCTGCGTCATGACCCCGACGCGCCGCGTCGGCGTCTGGCTGACCCGCGACGTGATGCTCGTGGGCACGTCGGTGCAGGCGACCACGCCCCCGACCAGCAGCCCTAAAGCGGTTGCCTTCTTCATAGCTCCCCCTGCGCGAACCGGTCTGTGGTCCAGGCGGTGCGCCGATCGCACCGGGAACCGCGCGCCAAGGTCGGGGAGCAGCCGCAAGTAAACGTCAAGCGAACACCGTGACTGCGGGCCGGCATCCGGCGCCCAGGGATCTAGCGGATTCCGGCCTCGGCCCTCATTAAATGGGGTCATGGGCCACCACCGTTGCCCGACCTGTGGAGCCGAACTTCCGGCCGAGGCTGCTTTCTGCCTCAGGTGCGGTGCACCGGTGGCAGCGGTCCGCGCCTCGGAGCTGGCGGACTCGGCGGACGATGCCAAGCGCTACCTCGACGCGTCGGAGCAGATCCGCAGGCTGCCGGAGAGCGGCGCCCCAGACAGCCGGCTGGGTTGACCATGGCACCCGCAACCAACGAGGCACGGAAATGCTCACCGCGCACCTCAAGGCCCTGATAGCCCGCGAGCTTCGGGCGCTGGCCCGCGAGATCGAAGCCTACCCCGACGACGCCTCCGTCTGGCGCACCTTCCCGGGGATCCCCAACTCGGCCGGCACCCTGGCGCTCCACCTGGCCGGCAACATCCAGCATTACCTCGGGGCGAAGCTGGGCGGGACCGACTACCGCCGCGACCGGCCGGCGGAGTTTGCACGGCGCGACGCGTCCCGCTCCGAGCTCCGGACCGAGATCGAGCGCGCCATTAGCGCCGCCGACCAAACGTTACGGCGGCTGACCGAGCGCGAGTTGGCAGCCGACTTCCCCGAGCCTGTGGGCGGCCGGATCATTCGCACCGACGAGTTCCTCCTGCACCTCGTCGCGCACCTGGACTGGCACTTGGGTCAGGTGGACTACCACCGGCGGATGGTGACCGGGGAGGCGGGCAAGATCGGCGCGGTGGCGGTCACCGAGCTTTCGACCGCTCGCCCGGCATGAGAATCGTTGGTTCTCTCTTTGTGGCGGCGGCTTGCCCCGTGCGAGGTTCTTGGCGATGCCCGGTGGTAGGCGTGTTGCTTCGAGGCTTGAGCCCGCGCTGGGCCTATGCGGGCGCTACACCGGACCAGAGTGGAACCGAGATGGCCGGCGTGACCGTCGCGCTGCGTAGCATGGAACGCTCCTCTCTCAGTTCGCTGCGCACTCCGACTACCATCAGGGCTCGCGAAGAGCTTGGGTGTGACCTAGCTCACGCCGACCTAGAGTCTCGCCAGCAGGATCATGGCCGCGCACAGAGGGACGATGCCGACCAGCTCTTCCCGCATCTCGCGCAGCGTATCCGCCAACGTGTGACTTTCCGTGCGATCGCCAACGAAAACCGGACGGCGAACGTGGAAACGCCGGCGGCTCAGGGGCCAGAGCAGGGGAATACCCCAGCCCAGCCGGCCCAGGGTAGGGCCGGTCGTGAGCACATCGAGCAGCAGGTGGGAAAGGAGGGCCGCGATCCAGGCCAACTCCAGGCTGGGCCGCGGCCCCAGATCGAGCACCCTGATCACGGCGAGCCCCGTGGCGATCACGATGGCGGCGAAGAACAGCGAGTGCGTGCCGTTCCGGTGGTACCGCTTGCTCAAGCCCAGCAACGGGAACGCGACATCGACGTCGGGAAGTCCACTGGCTACCACCGCTCCCACCCACAGGGCGGCAGAATCCGGCGCACCGGTGGCCCGCGCCACCAGGGACGCCGCAGCGAGACCGAAGGCCAGGTGGCCGACGGGAGAGGCCATCACTGTCTCGCTACGAAACGTGCAACCGGCGTCAGGAGAAACTCCTCCACCGGGATCCCGTCGCGGCCGACCAAGAGCATGCGGGCTGCCTTGAACGCCTCCCCGAACGACGCGAAGCCGGGCTGCGTCTCGCGGGTGCGGCCGCTCTTGACCTCGATCGCGGTGACTGTGTGGCCGACACGCACCACGAAGCCGACCTCCTCATTGCCCTCGCGCCAGTAGAACAGCTGGCATTCGCCCACGGCGGCGGCGTTGGCGAGGTGGGCCCCGACGGCGGATTCGACGAGGCGCCCCCAGAACTCGCGATCCGCGCGGGCCTCATCGAGAGACAGGCCCGACTGAGCGCTCATCAGGGCGGTGTTCAGAACCTGGAGCTTAGGGCTCGAGCCCCTCTGGCGCACCGCCCGACCCGAGTATTTTGCAAGCCCCGTAAGCAGGCCGGCCCCGCCCAGCAGTCCAAGGTAGTGCGCCAGCGTGGTGGTATTGCCGGCCTGGTGCAGCTGGCCGAGCATCTTCGTGTAGGACAGCACCTGCCCGGAGTACCGGCAGCCAAGCTCGAACAGCCGCCGCAGCAAGGCGGGCTTGTCCACGCGGGTGAGGAGGAGCACGTCGCGGGCGATAGTGGTCTCGACCAGCGCGTCGAGGATGTAACGTCGCCAGCGCGCCGGCTCACCAACGAGGGACGCGGCGCCCGGATAGCCGCCGAAGTAGACGTACTCTTCAAGCGAGAAGTCGAACGCGGCGCGCATCTCGGTGAACGACCAATGCGGCAGGTGCAGCACCTCGAAGCGGCCGGCCAGGCTTTCGGTGAGCCCCCGCTGGACCAGGAGGGGCGCCGAGCCGAGCAGGACGACCTTGAGCCGGCGCCGCGCACGGGTGTCCTCGTCCCACAGGCGCTTGACCGACTCGGACCAGTTGGCGGCCTTCTGCACCTCGTCGAGAACGAGAATTGCGCCCTCGGGACCGGCGGCCAGGCGGGCGGCCTCCCACTGTTGGGCAATCCACTCCGCGCCACGCAGGGTCGGCTCGTCAGCGCTCGCATAGCGAACCGGCACCCGGGCAGTCTCCGTGACCTGTTGGACCAGGGTGGTTTTACCCACCTGGCGTGCACCTGCGACCACCTGGATGAACCGCCGATGCTCGGCCAGCCGGCGGGCGAGCTCGGCTGCCTGGGGACGGCGAAACGGCTGTGGAGGCTTGCTCACCAGGTTGAGTAATTTTACTCAAGACTATGAGTAGCGCAACCCTGCTGCCTACGCGGCCTCGGAATACCGGCACTGCCGCGGCATGCCCGAGGTGATGAGCACACCGGTGAAGCTCAGGGATCGGAAGGTCGGTCGTCAGTAGGGATCAGACAGCTCGAGAGCGAGGACGCATGAAGCGTCAGAACAAGGGGGCTGCTGAGCCCACTACTCGGCCAGGGAGAACTCGATGTTCTTGGCTTCGGTACCGCGCTTCGAGGCGTCGAGGATCTCGAGGGAGACAAGCTGGCCGACCTCGTCGTAGTCGAGGATCACGCCTGGCTTCTCCTCGTCGCTCTCGGCGACCTCTGCCCCGTCCCGAAGCACGAGCGTGAGAGTGTCGGTGTGCTCGTCGTATTGGATCCTCACAAGTCAATCCTCCGTCGCATGAGCCCGAGAAACGCTTGTAAAACGCTTCTAAGCCCCCAAAACGCAGGAAGCGCGACACGAGTCAATCTCGCATCGCGCCTCGAGTTGCCCCTCCTGGGCTCGGCGCCGAAGCGCCAGCGAGGCGAAGACCGGGAGGGGCGAACGAAAGGCGGCGACCGTAGGCCGCCGCCTGAAGTTGCCCCTCCTGGGCTCGAACCAGGACTCTCCTGATCCAGAGTCAGGCGTGTTGCCAGTTACACCAAGGGGCAGCGAGGTGGAGCTGAGGGGGCTCGAACCCCTGACCTCCTGGGTGCGATCCAGGCGCTCTCCCAGCTGAGCTACAGCCCCCCAACCCGCTTCCGGGACCCGGGAACTTAGGCGGCCACCGACGGGCTGTAAACCCTGTTGTCCCAACGTCCGGGAACCTCCGAGCGTCCAGTACATTAGAACATATGGACACGCGCCAAGGAGGATGGCCGAAGATGACCCCACGTTTCCGTTCGATCTGCTGGACCGTCGTCGTGAGCTGCGTGGTAACTGCCTGTCAAGAGTGGGGGATGGAGCCCGGCGAGGTCTCCTTCTCCCAGCAGGTGCAGCCCATCCTCACCGACCGTTGCGCCTTTGGGGGGTGCCACGCCTCAACCTCTCCCGCCGCCGGGCTGAGCCTGGCCGAGGGCCTGGCCTACGTCAGCACCGTCAACGTCCCGTCTGAAGAACTCCCCTCCATGGACCGGGTCGAGCCGGGCGACCCGGACCAGAGCTACCTGGTCCACAAGATCCAGGGCACTCAGCTGGACGTGGGCGGCTCCGGTCTCCGCATGCCCCGCGGACAGGAGCCGTTGAGCCAGGACCAGACCAACCTGATCCGGGCCTGGATCGAGCAAGGCGGCCGCAACAACTGAACTGCGGTGAGGGGGGTGAGAGGTGAGGGGTGGTCCCCTTACCCCTGACCCCTTTGACCCCTTACGCTTCTCACAATCCGCTAGCAAGCGTTGCTATTAACACCCCCTCTCCCGGAGGCAGTCATGCGCCCTTCCGTCCGCCCTTCCCTCGCGTCGCTGCTACTCGCCAGCGCCGCCTTCGCCGTGCTGTCGTGCAGCGACAGCACCGCGCCCAACCAGGCCACGGTACAGGTCAGGGACAACACGTTCGACCCCGCCACCGCCACCATCCAAGCGGGCGGAACGGTCACCTGGCAGTGGGCGGGCCAGGCCCAGCATAACGTCACGTGGGTGAACCCATCGGGGACCAGTGACTCGCCAACTCAGGCCACCGGCACCTACACCCGCAACTTCAGCGGCGCCGGAACCTATGACTACTTCTGTACGGTCCACGGCACCGCGACCAGCGGCATGCGCGGCAGCGTGGTGGTGCAGTAAAAGGGCGGGATGCACTCACGGCGTAAGGGGTGAGGGCTGAGGCGTACCCCTCACCCCTCACGCATCTTCTCCCCCCTTACGCTTCTCGCTCAGAACATGAACCCCACCCCCCGTAATACGCCCAGCGCTCCGGGCTCCGTGCCACGGTCAGAGTCACCGCGCTTCCACGCTCGATGAACGCCAGCCACACTCCCCCACCCACCGCGCTGTGCCATCGCGTGGAGCGCTCACTCGCCAGATATGCTCGGCCCACATCGCCCAGCCCCAAGACGCCGAGCTCCCCGGGCAATACAACCGAGAACCTGGTCAGGAAGACTCGCAGTTCACCGTTGCCGTACACCACCGCGTCTCCCGCGAACCGCTGCTCGTCATGCCCCCGCAGGGTCGTAGCACCCCCCACGTAGGCGGCGGCGAAGTACGGATACCGGCCCCACACCCGCTTGCCTCCGGCCCGCAACGCCAGTGTCACCCGAGCCGGATCGCCGGCGGAGAGGTAGGTCGTGGCTTCTCCGGAGACGAACCCGTAGGGCTCCGTCGCGTCCAGCCACTGAGGCACCAGCCGCCCCGCCGCCAATAGATGCACGCCGCGCCGAGGGACCAGCGCGCGATCTCGCGTATCGACCTCCACCCGCGCGGCCGCGCCGACCTCGACGAAACCCTCTGCGCCGTAGGGCCGCAGAGAATCGACCAGGCCGCCTCGGCCCAGCTGGGTCTCCGCAAAGGCGAGGAAGGGACCCAGACTGATGCGGCTGTTGGGCGGAAACACGGCGCGATCGTCCCCTCCGGCGAGGTCAAGCCGGATCTCCTTGGTCTCGCCCAGCGTGAAGGTGCGTTCGAAGTACGGCCTGCTCCACGCTTCAGCCGCTGCGATCCGCACTCGTACTCGTCTCTGGTCCAACCGGTCAACCTCGGCCCAATCATCCTGGTCCGTGGCGCGGACGTCGGCATATTCCGCCACCAGCGGATAGAACCGGTCGGCCGCGTCCCCGAGCCGATCCCGGCGGCTGATCAACGACTCAAGCAACTCCGCGCCGCTTCGCTGGTGCATCTCCCGTGGGAGCCGCCCCACCGCGGTTTCGAGAACCCGGTCCGTGAGACGCCCCTGCACCGCCCGCGCCACCGAATCCCACGCGGCCTTGTCCAGCTCCACCAGGAACCGGCGGTCCAATGCCCGGGCCGACCAGGTGAGCCCGTACATATCGGGGTAGGACGGTCCGAAGCTCACCAGTTGCGGGAGGTACCGCCGGGCGGCGGAAGCGACCACGCCTTCGAGCCGCGCGAAGGCCTGGTCGCGATCGCGGGGAATAGGCTTCCACACCAGGCCAGGCTCGCTCCGGTAACCGGCCCAGCTCCAGCGATCGCAATGGCGACCGCCATCGCCCACCAGAATGTCGATGAGCCTGGCGGTGAGACAGGCGCGGGCATCTACCCGGTCGGCCGGCGACGTATCGAGACGCCTCCAGAGCTGCTCGGTGTCTTCCACCCGCTCCGAGCCGGCGAACCCGTGCACCGGCCGCTCCTCGACCGTGCCCAGCATTCCCGCGAAAACCTGACGGAACTCTCCCAGCTCGGCGCCGTCGGGCATGATCCCCAGCCGCGGCTCCACATGCAGGACGCCGGCAGCCCGCAGCAACGGGGCCACGACCAGCCCGCCCGCGGGGTGACGGGATGAGACCTGATCTCGGAGCACATCGGCACCCGAGGTGCGTCGCAAGCGCGCGGGGAGCGGCGCGCTGGTGGGATCTTTGTCAGCCGACTGAAACAGGTACCGCCGCTGGTCGGCGCCTCGCAATTCGAGCAACGCCGTCTCCAGCCCACCGGCCCGACACTCCGGCCTGAGCCCACCCGCGAAGCGCCCCAGATCCAGGCGCTCCGCCGTGATGGGTTGGGTCCAGAGATCCCGATAGTTGGTTCCCAACAGCCAACGCTGGAGCCAGCCTGCCCCATAGCGCGGGCCCGGGACGAGAGCTACCGAGTCCACCGAGGCACTGTCCGACCTCACCTGCGCGGCGAGGTTCATGGCGGCCAGAGTCGCCGCTCCGAGAACCGTCCAGCAGACCCGGCCCGGCATGCTCCTGAAAACTCCGTAAAGCGCTCTTTCCGTAAAGCTCTCTTACAGAATGCGTGCGGCCGCCCGCTGGTGGGAGGGGCGACTTGGCGTATCGGGACTAAGTGCGAGTGGCCGTGTCAGGACGAAGGGCAAGCGCCGCACATCCTTCCAGCCGAGACTCCCGCGACGGCCCCGTTTGATGGTCGTTGCCTCGATCCGGCGGCAGCAGCCGAGCCACCGCCCACACCGGCCGGTGATCACTCGCGCCGAGGTCCTCGTCCACGACCCCGATGCTGAGGCTGTCCTTCACCACGAGGCCCCTCAGGAAGATGTGATCCCAGGTGAACACGTGGAACGTGGGCTCGTTGTCTCGCGTGGGCCAGAGGAATCCGCAGGCGCGGAACTCCTCTCCTACCGCAACGCCATTCATGTCCCCGGCCACCACCACCCGCGAGAACCGGGCGGCGTCGGCCACGACCGCGCGCGCCTGCTCCCGTCGCGAGGTGGGACCCGCTTCCATCATGGTGGCCAGATGCACGCTGTACACCCGGAGACTGTCGTCGCCGACCAGGATCGTCGCCGCCGTGGCAGCTCGCTGGGTGCGGAGAAAGCGCCCGGGGTGGGGGAGGATCACCTTCCAATCTTCCACGATGGGCCAGCGGGCGAGCACCGCGGTGCCGAAGTCCCGTCCCGTGACGGGGTGCACCACCGCGGGATAATAGACGAAGGACATCCCCAGGGCGTCGGCGACACGCTTCGTTTGTCGCGCGTCCACCTCCTGGAGCGCCACGATGTCGGCACCATCGGCCGCGCCCGCCACCCGCAGCAGCTCGATGGCCCGATCGAGGTGCCTGCCCCAGTGGACGTTGAACGTCACCAGCCGCAGGTGGCCCGTCGCCGCGAACCAGCCGCCGCGCTGCCCGCCCGAAGTCCCGCCGGCATACCGCGGACCGGCAGGGTTGGGGTAGTTGATTGCGGTCCGGCAGCCCGCCGTGGCGACCAGCCAGAAGAGCACCAGGAACTGCGCCGCGCGGTTCATACCGACCATGGGCCCAGGGCAGCGTTCGGATGCCGAGAATCTAACGCGATCCCGCACGGCCGGCCCTCGGCGGGCTTGCGGCCGTCCGGCCCGCGCCCTACATAAGGCCTCGTCCGCACCCCCACCCCCCCTGCCCCCCTCGGAGCACCGGGGGGAGGTTTGCTCGAGAGGTGTGCGCTTGCGCGCTGTCGCCCTCCGCCGCTCGCGGGCTGTTGCCGTTTGGAGCGCTGCCCTCACCGGGGCCCTGGCCGTCGCACCCCGCCATGGCAACGCTCAGTGGGATCGGCCGCCCGAGTCCGGCGGGCGCACGGCCTCACTCGGGCAGCCACCCCGATGGCGCTGGCAGGCAGGCCTCAGCGGTGGGGGCCTGCTCGAAGGCCCCTCCGACCGGCTGCTCGTCCGGGCCTACGTCGGGACCTCCCATGACCTTCTGAGCCCGATCGCCGGTTTGGCCGCTATCGGCCTGGAGGCGTACGGCGGCGCTCGGGACGACCAGATCGACGGCGGGGCTCGAGCCCTGTTCCGCGTTCCCTACCTAAGCATGGGCATCGGGGGCGATTTCAACCTTCGCGACCGCGGGCTGGACTTGCTGGTGACCGCGCACACGCCCATCCGCCGGGGCGGCATCATCTTGCGAGGGGGCCAGCTGCGCGCCGACTGGTACCCCTTGAGAGAGCATAGCTTCACCATCGGTTGGTTCACGCCGTTGCGCGAGCCCCTCGCCGGGCGCGGCCAGCCGATCCGGGAGTATGTGGTTGTCGGCGCCGACTTCCAGCCCGCCGTCCCATACCGGGTGTCCGAACCCGCGCTGAATGCGGCCTTGGACAGCCTGCGGGCGTCGGCGGAATGGATTCGGAGGCTGGTCGCACCGTTCCTTGACCAGGACGGGAGGAACGCCGGGCTCGCCCTGGCGCGCACTCGACGCTATGTGGGTGAGCTGCAAACCCGCCTGACCATCCGATCCGTCGATCAGGAGGTGCGACATTTCCACGCCACGCTGGAGCGGGCCTTCGCCCTCGCAGCGGGAGACAGCACCGCGGGCCGCGAACTGGCGCGCGGGGCGCGGACGATACTCCTGGACAAAGTGATCCTGCCCTACAACAGTCTTCTGGGGCGCAAGAAGAAGAAGGACACGCTGGAAGAGCTGGCGACGGTGGCCCGCGGGCGGTTCAGCCGTTTTGTGGTCTCCTCCGGCGCGGCACCGGAAGCCCGGACGGAGCCGGTGTTGTTCGTGTTCCAGCGCCTCACCGAGACGCTGGACCAGGTACGCGGAAGGGCCGCCAAGGAATGGGACGATCCGCGGCTGGTCTGGCTGCCGCTGCAGTACGCCCTCCTCCCCGAAGACCACGACGAACCACGCGAGCTGGACGCCCTGCTCGAGCAGGCGATTGGCGCTCGGTTCACCGACAACAACCGCATCCAGTACGTGGCCAACGTGCAGTTCCACTTGGAGGTGCTGCGAACCATCAGGGAAACCAGGAACTATCACGTCTTGTGGATCCACGATTTCCCCGCGGTGACCCCGGCCGGCGCGCTCGACTGGGCGTCCTTCGCGCAGGTGGTGGACGGCTACCTCACGACCCTGGCGGAGCGGGTGGAGGCCTACGACCAGACCGGCCTGCTGCCGACGTTTTTCATCTTTCTCGACCAGCACTATTACGAAGAGCGGAAGTCACGATTGCTGATGACGGTCCTCGAAGACCCACTGGGGACCACGACGCAGCTGCCACGCGGGGCCGAAGGGGATCCGGAACGGTTGGCGCGGGCGCAGCAGCGGCTGCGCCAGGCGGTGAGCCGCTCGAGAGTGTTGCAGGCCGAGGCTCGTCAGTATGGGGGGGAGTGGCTCCGGAACCGCATCAAGGTCCACGTCAACATCACCAACCGCCCGGACCCCACGTTCTGGAGCGGCGGCCTGGTAGGGAGCGTCTTCGCCTACCCCGACCAGATGATGCGCGATCACCGCAAGCTCGCCTTTCACGACGTGACCGAGTCCGATCCGTCGAGCGGGCGGGCGGTGCTGACGGGGATGGGCGTGGGCCAGCAGTACCTGGGCCCCGGGTGGGACGATCGGTCGCTGGTGATACAGGGACCCGTGTTGCTCGAGCTCAAGCGGGCGGCGCGTGACCTGTTGCTGAGTCAAGGCATCCTCGAACGGGAGCTGCCGCTCCTCTTTCGGAGCGACTCGCTTGCCGGCCAGTCCGCGATGCGGGCCGCCGAACGGAGTGCGCCGGGCGATGGCTTCGATGTGCACGCCCTCACGCTGGTGAACGGGACCGGGTATCTCCCGAAGCCGCTGAACGTCGCGAAAGCCCTGTTCTATTCGCTGCTGGGATCCGGCGCGGTGTGCAAGATCCCGGACTCGCTCTGGAACTCGACGTTCTATGCCGCGCTGCTGGTGGGGGCGTCGCTCCGGGGTGCCACCGTCTCCATCATCGCCCCCGCGCTGAACAATGCGCCCAGCAGCGGGTTCCCGCAGATGGCGCGCGCCCACGAGCTGTTGACGCGGCTCCTCCTGGTACGGCGAGAGCTGGGCGACGCGATCGCGGCGGCCGGGGGCCAGCTGCGGACAGGTCTCTATGCGCTCGACGTGGACCGGCACGGCTTCGCCAGTCGGGCCGACGCGTGGGCACGGCGCGTCGAGGCTACCTCCTTCCTCCGTTCGCTCATCCCGTCGAGCACCCAGCTGCTCCCGGTGGTAGACGAGGCCGGTGCCGCCGCTCGCCAGGGGAGTGCTCCCCGGCCCGGGCCGGCAACCGGCGTGACGCCCAAGCTCCACATGAAGGTCCACTTCTTCGCGACCAAGGAGCTGTGGGACGCGATCTCTACGTCGCCGGAGTGGCCGCGGTTCATGTCCACCTACCTTCGCTACCGCGAGGCGACGTATTCCGTCGAGGGGGAGTACCGCGCGGCTCAACGGTTTACCGCGGAGCTGGAAGACCTCGCCCATCGAATCCTGGCGCCGGTCCGCGGCGCCGCACGGGCCGCGAGCTACGCCATCGTCGGCTCCCAGAACCAGGACTATCGGGGCATGTTCATGGACGGCGAGATCGGCGTGCTGTTCAGCGGCGCCGAGTCGCTGGTGCCGCTGGTGGATCTGGCGTTTCTGGAGGGCACCGCCACCTGGGTGGACGACCAGGAAACCCTCGATCGGTTGCTGCCGCCGGTGAGCGAGCTCATGCGGCGCATCGCGCGGGTGATCAAGGACGCGGTGTGACCGCCGCCTGCCTGGGAGCCTCGCTGCGAGGGGCTGTCGCCGGCTTCAGGTTGATTGGGTACGCACCCCTGATGGCCGCGGTGATTTGCCTCCCGTCCGCGACGCGCGCCCAGCTCGGTGAAGTGCAGCTGGGATCGGTGGTCAGCTACGGGACGGCGGCTCCCTACCGCATTGGCGCCGGAGTGGTCTTGGGGATCGCCGCGGGCCGGCTGGCGTACCTCGGTGCGCGGTGGACCTATCAGGCGGGGAGCACGGAGCCGGTCACCGCTCCGGCGCCGTCAACCGAGGTCCGAAACCGGGTCCAGCTGTTCGCGGCCGACATCGGGCTCCTGTTCCCCGCCGGCGTCCTCGAGGTGGTACCGGGGGGGACGCTCGGGGTCGCGTGGTTCGCGCAGCGCACCGGCGGGCCGGGGGCGGCGGCCGCCGTGAGTCGGCATGCGCTCGAATTGGTCGGCGGCCCGAGTCTGTCGGTGCAGGCCCACGTGGCCGGCCTCGTCCTCATCCCCGAAGTCCAGTATCAATGGGCGGGCGATCCGGAACTCCCGTGGCGGGTCTCCCACCGCGGGCTGGTCGCCTCGCTGCGGGTCGTGATTCCCTTCGAAGTGGACCGGATTCGCTACTGATCTCGGAACGGCACCTCGATCGTCATCCCGTCCCGCGCCACGACGGTCTCCGGAAACACCACCTTCGCCTGCTCCAACAGGTCGGCCGAATCCGCGGAGTAGCGGGCGCTGAGGTGATGGAGCACGAGCTTCCGCGCCCGCGCCGCCAGCGCCACCTGGGCCGCCTCGGTCGCGGTCGAGTGCTCGGTCTCCCGGGCCCGGTCCTTTTCGTCATCTCCGAACGTCGCCTCGTGAATCAGCAGGTCCGCATCCTCCGCGGCCCGCACCACGCTTTCGCACGGCCGGGTGTCGCCCGAATAGACCACCTTGCGCCCGGGCCGCGGCGGCCCCACCAGCTCCGCCGGCTCGATCGCGCGGCCATCGGCCAGCCGAATCGTCTCGCCTTTGTGAATCCGCCCCCAGAGCGGCCCCTCGGGAATCCCCAGCGCGCGGGCCTTGTCCGGGTCGAACCGGCCGAGCCGCTGGTGCTCCACCAGCGCGTACCCCACCGACGCGCGGCCGTGCTCGGTCTCGAAGGCTTGGACGTAGTAGCCCTTGCCCTCCACTCGGTCCCCGGGCTTGAGTTCCTCGATCTCCACCGCAAACGGGGCGCGTTCGACGCCCAGCGCCAACGCCGCACCCAAGACGCGTTTCCCACCCTTCGGCCCGTAGAGCCGCATCGGCTCGGTCCGCCCCTGAAGACCCAGGGTCCGCACCAGCCCCACGATGCCCAGGAAATGATCCGCGTGGAAATGCGTGACGAAGACGTCGGAGAGCGTGAACGAGATCCCGTAGCGCATCATCTGGCGCTGCGTTCCCTCGCCGCACTCGAACAGCAGCGTCTCGCCCTCCCGCACGATCGCCGTGGCAGGGACGTTGCGCTCGACGGTGGGCCGGGCCGCGGAGGTGCCGAGAAAGGTCACGCTCAGCATGGGAAGGAATGAAGCGCCGTCAGAAGACCTTGACGTTGACGTACCTGGCCGGTCGTTCCCGCACGTCGTCCAGCAGCTTACGCAACGAGACCAGCACCTCGTGCAGGTCCCCGTGCAGCGTGCTGTCGTTTACCGCCTTGCCGATCATCCCCTCGCCCTGGTCGATCTTGGCGAGAATCGACCCCAGCGCGTTGGTGGCCGACGACAGGCCGTCCGACATCTCCTTGAGGCTCTGCGCGACCTCGTCCATCTGGTCCAGCGACTTCCCGAGGTCCGGCTTGGCGAAGGTGGAGTCGAGCCGCACCGCCAGCCGCTGCACCGACTCCAGCGTCTGCCGGGTTTGGCCGATGGTGGGCCCCTCGCCAATATCGGCGATGATGTTCAGCGCGCGCTCCACCGCCACCAGGGTGCGATGAATGTCCTCGGCGGTCCGCTGCGAGAGCAGCGTCTGGACCCCTGCCAGGGCGTCGCTGGCCCGGCTGGTGAGGTTGGCGGCGGCCTCCGTCACCGGCACCTCCCGCGCGCCGGTGATGACTTGGGTCTCCCGCAACAGGTCCGGGGAGTTTCCCGGCACGTAGTCGATGTACTTGGCCCCGAAGAAGTCCGCCGAGGCCACCAGCGCCTGGGCGTCCACGTGCGGCCGCTGCGCCCGGCTGACCTCGAGATACACCATGACGTCGCCCACGCCCTGCAGCACCACGTTGGCGACCCGCCCGACCTTCACCCCCGACGTCTGCACCGGGTCGCCCGGCCGCAGCCCGCTCACGTTGGTGAATCGCACCGGCACGACCACGGTGCTGGCCGGGCCGATGGTCCGCCCCGACAGCCACAGCAGCCCCACCGTGAAGACCGCCACGGCCACGATGACGAGCAGACCGACCTTCAGTTCTTGCTTATAGGCGAGATCCATGGTCAGCTCAGTGGTGAACGGGAATGGTGAGGTCGCGCTCCAGGAATTCCTGCACCGCGGGGTCGGTGCTGGCCCGGAGTTCCGCCGGGCTGCCCATGGCGCGGATCCGGCCGTCCATCAACATGGCGATGCGATCAGCGACGCGAAACGCACCGCGCACATCGTGGGTCACCACCACGCTGGTGACACCCAGCTCATCGTCCAGTTTCTCCATCAGCGAATCGATGATGTCCGCGTTCACGGGATCCAGGCCCGACGTCGGCTCGTCCCATAACAGGTACGTGGGTTGACCCGCGATGGCGCGGGCGATGCCCACCCGCTTCTTCATCCCGCCCGACAGCTCGGCCGGGTACTTGTCCGCCACGCTCGGATCGAGGTTCACGAGCTCGAGGCACTGCACCACGCGGCCCTGGCAGTAGGCCTCATCCGCCGCGCTCGCTTCGTCGGTGATGCCCAGCCGGATGTTGTCCGCCACGGACATCGAGTCGAACAGCGCCCCGTACTGGAAGACGTACCCGATGCGGCTGCGCAGCCGCGCCAGGTCCTTCCGCTTGAGCCGGGTGACGTTCTGGCCGTCGACCCAGACCTGGCCTTTGTCGGGGTGAATCAGGCCGTTGATATGCTTGAGCAGGACGCTCTTGCCCACCCCCGACGGGCCCAACAGCGCCACCGTCTCGCCCTTGCGCACCGAGAAGTCCACGCCGTCCAGCACCACCAGCTCGGCGAACCGCTTGGAGACGTTCCGCAGCTCGATCATGACCTGGTGAGCAGCAGCTTGGCCAGCGCGGCATCCAGGAACAGGATCAGCACCGACGCGCTCACCACTGCCGTGGTGGTCGAGCGGCCCACCCCCTCGGCACCCTGCTGGGTGCTGAACCCCATGTAGCACGGGACGATCGTGATGGCCAGTCCGAAGCACAGCGACTTGATCATCGAGTACCACAGGTCCCAGGGCCGGAAAAAGTACTGCGCCCCGTAGACGAAATCGGCGGTGGTCATCTCCAGAGCCCCTTGGGCCGCGAACCAGCCGGAGGTGATACCCACCACGTCGGCGAACACCACCAGGATGGGCAGCATCAGCGTGCCCGCGATCACTCGGGGCAGCACCAGGTGCGACACCGAGGAGCGGCCCAGCGACTCCAGGGCGTCCACCTGCTCGGTGACCCGCATGGACCCGAGCTCGGCCGCGAACCGCGCCCCGATCCGCCCGGCCAGCACCATCGCGGTCAACACCGGGGCCAGCTCCAGGATGATGGATTCCACGATCACGCCGCCGTAGAAGTAGGCCGGGATGCTGCCGGTGAACTGGTAGCCCGCCTGAAGCGAGGTCACCGCGCCCGCGAACCCGGCCGTGAGCGCCACGATGAACAGCGACCCATACCCGATGTGCCGCGCCTGCTCGAACGCGCGCGGCACCCACACCCGCCACTCGGAGAGGCCGCGCACCATTTCGAGGAGGAGATACGACACCCGCCCCACGTGGCTCGCGGCCCGCAGGCTGAAGCGGCCCACGAGGCGGCGAACGTCCAAGGTGATGGGCGGGCTGGTCACGCCGGCACCCGCCGGCACCGGGTGCCCGCATGCACTTCGGCGCCCGCCAGCGGCAATCGGCAGTCAGCGATCAGCCGCTCGTGAAACCGCCCCGCCCGACACGGACTGCTGAATGCTGGTTGCTGACTGCACGCTCTTTCCAGCATCTTAGCCCCTTCCAATGCCCGCCCCCTCCAACGCGCTCCGGTTCAAGCGCCTTCTCCTGCGGTGGTTCCGCCGCGCCGGCCGCGACCTCCCCTGGCGGGGCACCCGTGATCCCTACCATATCCTGGTGTCCGAGTTCATGCTGCAGCAAACCCAAGTCGCTCGCGTCGCCGCCTACTATCCGCGCTTCCTCAAACGCTACCCAACCGTGCATCAGCTCGCCAAGGCTTCCCCCGACCGCGTACGGGAAGCCTGGGACGGACTCGGCTACTATCGCAGGGTGGACAACCTGCACCGGCTCGCTCAAGTGGTAGTCAAGCGGCACCAGGGCCGAGTCCCCGACCGACCGGAAGTGCTCCGCACCCTCCCGGGCGTGGGTCCCTACACCGCCGCCGCCGTTGCCACGTTCGCCTACCGGCGGCGCGAGGCCCCAGTGGACACCAACGTCGCCCGCGTGTTGCGCCGCGCGTTTCGTCCACGGCTCGGGAAGGGGGCGCACGGCGAACGCGCCTTGTGGGAGCTCGCCCGCGCCGTGCTCCCCCGCCGCGCCAATGCCGCGTGGGAGTTCAATCAGGCGCTGATGGACTTGGGCGCCACAGTATGCAGGGCGAGAAAGCCGGACTGTCCTGGGTGCCCGGTGCGTTCGACGTGCCGCACGGGAGCACGCATCAAGCGGGCGACGATCCGTCGTCCGCTCAAGCCGTCAAACCAGTCTCGCCGCCACCAACGCCAGCACGGCCAGCGCTCCAGCCACCGACGAGACCACCGCCTGCCGCTTCCGAAGGCGGTCGAACCCGGGCGGGAGCTGGCCGCTCCCGTCCGGCTCCGCTATCCGCGCCAGCAGGTTCGCCGTTGGGAGCGCCACGAACAACACCAGGATCCCGGCCACCATCCCCAATCCTTGCATGATCGCCAGGCCCGGTTCACCCAGTTCGGCGCCCCGGCCGCGTCGCGCCATGGTCATCGTGAGCCACAGCCCCGACAACACCGTGATCAACGCGCCGGGCGCGATCACCACGCCGTGCACCCTGGCCAGCAGGCGGTAAACGCCCCCCCGGACCGCGGGGTGCTCCCCGCGGGCGGCAAGCGCCAGCGTCATGGCGGCGATCCCCCCGCCGATCCACAACGCCTGCCCCAGGAGATGGAGGAACTGCGCGAACCGCACTAGCCGGTGAGCTCGGGCACCAGCGCCCGCCGGCCGCCCACACCCGCGTCGACCTCGTGCCAGTGCTGGATCTCGGGCTCGCCCAGCTTCCAACAGAGGAAGATGTCGCGATCGGCGAGCTTGCTGCGGAAGTCCACCAGCCCTTCCTCGAAGCCCTTGAACACGCACCCCACCAGCGAGAGCTCCTCAATGAACCCGTTGATGCGATGCGCAGAGTCGTCCACCGCGCGCCGGAGCCGGCCCTGTTCCTCGGTCTCCGGATCTTCGGCGCGGCGTCCGGCGGTGATCAGCTCGTAACGGTAGATGTTCTCGCGCCACTGCCGATACTCGTCCACGATATCACGCACGATCCGGCTCACGAAGGGCAGCGTGCGGTTGGCTTCGTCGAGGGTGAAGTACTTCGCCACTGCGAACTCCGGAGCGCGAGCGAGACGTGAGACCCTAATTACCTCTCCGCGCCCGCCAGGGCAAGCGGTGAGACCGTGAGACGTGAGACGTGAGACCTGAGGCGTACTGCGCTGGGCCTTGACATCTCACGTCTCACTTCTCACGTGCCGCGCTCCACTCCACCAGGGCCCGGCTGGCCGCCCGATAGCCCTCCTCCACGAACTTGAGCGCGTCTCCCACCCTGAACGTCGCCTGGGCGCCGACCGCCGGGCGGATCACCACCAGGGGCACGCGGGGATTCCACCGAGCGATGGCGTCCTCGGCCTGGACCGCCATCATGATGCGCATGGCGGTGTCGTGCGCTGCCAACAGACCGTAGCGTCTCGGCCGGCCGTGCTGCACTTCGACCGCTTGGGGACCGGTGTACACTGCCACGACGAGATCAGGATTCAGGGCCGCCGCGGCGTCGAGCGGCAGCACCGCCCGCAGGCCGCCGTCCGCGTAGGCGCGGCCGCCGATCATCGCCGGTGGATAGTAGACGCTGAGCGCCGAGGAAGCGTAGAGCGCGTCGTGGAGCGGGAAGTCCCAACGGCCTCCGGCGCCCAGGAGCACGAGCTCGCTGGTCGCCACGTCCACGGTCGTCACCGTGAGCGGGATCACCAGGTCATCGAACCGCTGGGCCGGAACCAGGCGGGCGATGGTGTCCCGCAACGGCTGTTCTTTCAGGATGCTCCGCCCCAACGGACCCAGCAGCGCCCCGGGGGCGAGTTGCGCTACGTCGTTCCGCGACAGCGCGGTGAGCCGCGGCACGGCGGCCTCGTACGAAAGGCCGCTGGCGAACATCGCGCCGACGACCGCGCCCATGGACGTGCCCACGAAGTGACTCGGCGCGATCCCATGCTCCGTCATGGCCTTGACCGCGCCCACGTGCGCCGCCCCCTTCGCTCCCCCGCCCGAGAGCACGCACACGACCCGGAAGTACTTCATGGCCCGGTCACCAGGTGCTCGGCTTCGATCCGAACCCCAACTTCCATGGACGTGCGCCCGGCGTAGTTCACGCTGGCATGCGCCGTCACCAGCTCGCCCAGGTAAATCGGCTGGAGGAAATCCACACGTTGCCCAGATTGTTGGCGTGGTGCGGCATCATTAGCTCGGACATCGTGGCTTGCGATGCCACGACGGGGCGGGCGGTGAGGTCCGTTTGGGCCATAGCTCCGCGTGGAGATGCGTGAGGGGTAAGGGGGACCCCTCCCCCCCCACGCCGTTGCCGTTCCCGTCTTAGTAATCCACCGGCCGCAGGTAGTACTCCCCCACCGCCGTCTGGCTCACCATCGCGACGGTCGGCAGCCGCCGTTTCCAGTGGGTGGACCCCAGTCGGCGGCGCACCAGCTCTACCTCCTCCTGCGAGAAGCCCCTGCCCACGATGCGCTCCACGCTCAGCCCCTGGAGCAGATAGTGCAGGATGTAGTCCAGCCGCGCATAGGGGACGCCGAGGTCGTCTTCGTCCGTTTGACCCTGGACCAAATCCGCGGTCGCTGGCTTGTCCACGATAACCGAGGGCACACCCGCGTGCCGCGCCAGCGCCCACACCTGGGTCTTGAACAGGTCGCCCAGCGGGTTGACCGACGCCGCGTCGTCCCCGTGCCAGGTGAAATACCCCATGAGCCGCTCGCTCTTGTTGCTGGTGCCCAGCGGCAACGCGTGATGCTTGGCGGACATGTCGAACAGCGCGGTCATGCGCACTCGCGCCGCCACGTTGCCTCGCCGTGTGGGATCGGCCTCGGGGTCCGCCCTGTCCAGGTAGCCATCCACCGCAGGCGTGATGTCCAGCGTCAGCAGCTGGATGCCCGTTTGCTGCGCGACCAGCGCCGCGTGCTCCAGGCTGTCAGGGCTCGAGGTCTTGTAGGGCAGGCGCAAGCCGATCACGTGATCCGGACCCAAGGCCCGCGCCGCGAGGATCGCCACCAGCGCGGAGTCGACTCCACCCGAGAGTGCCACGATGCCTTTGGTGTAGCCGCGGCGCCGGACCACCTCGTCTTTGAGGAACGCCACCAACCATTGCTCCACCAGCGCCGCGTCCAGCGCCAGCGGGTCTGGGCCAGGCTCCGGCGAGACCACGGCGTGCTTCGCGGCCGCGGGCGGCCGTTGCGTACGCGGGCAGAGGTCCTCGGGATCGTAGGCCGCCGGGACCCGCTCCCGCATCGCCACCGTGCGGAGGAGGTGAGGCAACTCCGTCTCCAAATCGGCCAGCAGCGGCTGTTCGGCCCGGGCTCGGGCAATATCCGCCAGATCGAGATCGGCGGTGACGATGGCTTCCTCGAACAGCGGGCCCCGCACCAGCACCTCGCCGCTGGGCCCTACCACGGTCGAGCTACCCGGGAACCCCTTGCCACCCTCGAACCCCACCAACTGCGCCAGGGCCACGAACACGCCGTTCTCGTCGGCTATCCCCCGCACCAACCGCTCCCACCGCTCCACGCTGCCCGGCCGGGCAACCGTCCGCCCTCCCGCTTCTGCGGCCCCTGCCGCTTCTGCCGCCCCACCACCGGCGGCAGTGGCCGGAGCAATTCCTCTCCCAGGCGCCGCAGAGGGGATGATGATCACTTGCGCCCCGTCCAACGCCACCAGCGACGACGCGATCGAGTGCCAGGCATCTTCGCAGATCAGGATGGCGGCGCGGCCCCAGGTGGTGTCGAACGCCTGAACCTGGTGCCCCCGATCTACGAAGCGCTCCTCGTCGAACACGCCGTAGGTGGGCAGGAACACCTTGCGGTGCACGTGGCGAATGCCCGGCGCCGCACCCCCCAGCGCCGCGTACAGGGCTGAGTTGTAAAAGCGGTGGTTGAATTCTTCGTAGAACCCCAGGGCGATGTCGATGGGCGGAGCCGCAGCCAAGGAGTGCTGCGCGGCGAGATCGCGGAACAGCGTACCCGCGGTCACCGCCAGTTCCCGGACGCCCGCTTCCACGAAGTAACCCGTGACCGCGGTTTCCGGAAACGCCACCAGCTGCGGGGGCCTCTCCCACCCGGCGAGCTGGGCCAGGATGCCCCCGATCCGCCGTAGGTTGTCCGCGTAATCACCCTTCCTGGGGCTGATCTGACCGATGGCAATCCGGAGGGGCGGCATACTAAGCACGAAAAATAGCCGGGAAACCGCCGGCGGTGTAAGCCGTGAGACGTAAGAACGCCGTCACGCCGTCTCACGTCTCTCACTTCTCACAGCATTTCACCGCATCCGGCAGGAACAGGGATCGCCCGAACTGCTCCCGCCGGTAGGCGGCAATCGCGGCCTGCGTCTCGGGCGACAGCAGGTACTCCTTGAGCCGCGCGGCGCCGGCGGCGTCCACCCACGGGAATCGCGCGGCGTCGATCAGAATGACGTGATACGGGTTCCGAAGCAGCGTGTCGCCCTGGACCAGCACCTCCAGCTCCAGCGGCGTGGCATGGGTGAGATAGGTGCCGATGTCCGTGAGCGTGTAGGCCCGCAGCTCGTTCGCGATCTGCAACGTGGCGCCCATGCCTTGACCAGCCTCCACGTACCAGGCATCGGTCCGGGCGTTGGGCGCGAGCCCCGCCAGCTCCCAGAGCTGCAGTTCCTTCGAGTGCGTCCCGGATCGATCGCCGCGGGAGAGGAACCGCGCCCCGGAGCGGCCGATGGCCCGAAAGGCGTCCAGCGCCGCGCTGGCGCCTCGGATTCCTGCCGGATCGCTGCGCGGCCCCACGACCGCGAATTCGTTGTGCGCCAGCGGGTACCGGCCGAACCCGTACCCCTGTGCCATGAACGCGACTTCCGCGGCGGGGGCGTGCACGATCAGCAGATCGGCTTCGCCCCAGCGTCCCAGCTCCATGGCCTGGCCGCTGCCAACCGCGATCACCTTGACCCGTCGCCCGCTCTCCCGCTCGAACCGCGGCAGCAGGTACTCCAGCAGCCCGGCATCGCGAACCGACGTGGTCGTGGCGAGCACGAGGTCGCGCTCCTGGGCAGCGAGCCCCGGGCGAGTCAACCAGAGTGCGAGATGGCATGCCGCGCGCCAAGCACGATTCATCGACTTCTGCGGCCTCTGCGTTCTCCGGGGTGAATCTGAACCGGCGGCGCGGGCTATGGGTCTGGGCGCGGAACGGCGGTGTCTTGATTGAGCGGCACCGGGATGGGGCGGGCGGGACGCGTGGCTTCTTCGCTCCCGATCCATTGACCCAGCCACAAGGACGCCACGATCAGGAGCGCCAGGGCGCCGTACTTGAGGAGCCGGCGCTTGAGGCTCGGCGACAGCCGCGCCTTGAGCTCCACGTTCTCCACGCGGAGGGCGCCCTTCTCCGCCGCCTTCTCCACGGCCGCCACCAGGTGGGCCATCTCCACCGGCTTGGTGAGGAAGTTCTCGGCGCCCAGGCGCATCGCCCGAATGGCGTTCTCCAACTCACCATACCCGGTGAGCATGATCACCATCGCTTCCTTCCGCACCAGGGTTCCCAGCACCTCCATGCCGGACATCTCGGGCATGAACAGGTCCAGCACCACCACGTCGGGGCGGTGCTGCTCGTAGGCCTTGAGCCCTTCGCGACCCGACGACGCCCGGAACACCTGATGGCCCAGCTTCTCGAAGTAGTCGCCCAACGACTTGAGAACCTGGGCGTCGTCGTCGATGAACAGTATCCGATACGTCGCCACGGCCGTCCTTCCGAATGTGAAGTCAGCAATCAGCAGTCAGCATTCAGCCCCACCAATGGCCGCCGCGGCGTCAGTGACCGCTGAATGCCGACCGCTCATTGGAACAACTCCGCCTGTTCCTGCAACAACTCTGGCGTCACCACCGCCTGTCCCAGGAGCTGCTGCATGGCTCGGGCGCTTGCCGGACTGTGGCCTTGGAACTGGTTGTTGAAGTACCCGTAGACCACCTGCACCCGGCTCGCCAGGGCCTCCAGCGCCTGCCGCCACACCGCCAATTCCGTCTCGCGCTCGATTTGCACCCGGGAGAAATCGGTGAGGCGGCGTTGCGCCGCCATCCACCGCACGTACGCGAAGTCGGCGGTGGGCTCGATCGCCAGCTCCAGCACCATCCCGCGCTTGATCCAACGGGAGTCGGCCAGGACCAGCGCCACCTTGTAGGTCCGGAGCAACTCCAGCGTCTCGGCGTCCAGCCATCCGGGATGGCGGAATTCCATCGCCCACCGGAACCGAATCGGCAGCAGCTCCAGAAACGCCCGGAGCACATCGCGATTCGCCCAGGTGGGGTGGAACTCCGGGCTGAGCTGGAGCAGCAGCGGGCCTACCGTCGTGCCCAGCACACTGGCCCGGCCGCAAAACCGGTGCAACAGCTGTTCGACGCCGATCAGGCGCTTCTCGTGGGTGATCTCCTGGGGAACCTTGAGCGCGAATACGAATCCGTCCGGCACGCGCTCGCGCCAGGACCGAACCACCGGCTCGGCGGGAACCGCGTAAAACGTCGCGTCCACTTCCACCGTGGGAAACGCCCGCGCGTAAACCCGCAGCATGTCCGCGGCCCGGGTGCCCGGCGGATAGAACGGCCCGACCCAGTCGGAGTAGTTCCACCCCTGCGTGCCGAGGAGGACCGCCGCGCTCACGCCACCGACCGCGGCGCTACCCGCCGCTCCCACAGCATCCGCATCTCGGCGATCTTCCCGTCTCTGGTCTCACAGAAGAGCGCTCCCCGAACATCCACGCTCTCCCCGGTGCGTCGCCGGACGTAGGTACAGCGGAACTCGGTGGAAAACCAGGGCCCGGCGACGAAGATCTCCCCGTAGCGAAACGCGACGTCCGATTGGGCGACCGGCACGTCGCGCCAGTAGTCGAGGATCGCTTGTCGGCCTTTGAGCGGCTCGTCGAACGGCCCGGGTTGGTACACCCCGTCGGGGAGAAAGGCGTCCGCCATGCGGCCGGGCTCGCCCCGGTTCCAGCCCTCTGCGAACTCATCGAGCAAGGAGCGGAACACACCCGGCGAAACGAACGCGCTCACCTCGGCTCTCCACCCGCAGTCATTCGTGGCTCAAGCTTAGGGGCCCGGCTCGGTAACCGCCAGCCTGTCGCCCCTTAGCCATCCGCGGGCCGCTGGCTTGCTGGTAGCCAAGGTCAGCCATCACCGCACAGATTGCCGATGGCTGATAACCGATCGCTGCTAGCTGACAGCCGAGCGCTGACTGCCGACCATGGCCCCTGTCCCCGTCGTCGTCGACACCGATCCCGGAATCGACGACGCCGTGACACTGGTGCTCGCCGCGCGTTCGCCGGAGATCGACGTGGTGGCGGTGTCCACCACGTACGGCAACGCCACCCTGGCAAAGACCACACGCAACGCCCGCGCCGCGCTGGCGCTGGCCGGCCGACCCGGGATCCCCATCTACCCCGGCTCCGAGCGACCCCTGTCACGGCCGCCAGTTTCCGGCGCCGCCATGCATGGCCCCTCAGGCGTGGGGTATGCCGCAGTCACGGCGGCTCCGCCCGTGCCGGGAGACCCGGCAGCACTCCTCCGCGTGCTTCGCTCCGTGACGGCTCCGGTTACGCTGCTCACGCTCGGGCCCCTGACCAACCTCGCCCACGCGCTGGACCGCGACCCGGTCACCGTGAAACGACGCGTCGCCCGCCACATCGCCATGCTGGGGGCATTCGGGGTGCGGGGCGCCGCTGCGCGATTCGGCGACTTCAACGCCTGGGCCGACCCGGAGGCCGCCCATCGCGTGCTCCAGGCCGGACTCCTCACCGAGCTGGTCCCGCTGGACGTCACCCGGCGCATGGTCCTCCATTCCGAGGACGTCACCCGGCTTGCCGCATCGCCGGATGGGGCCACTCACTGGCTCGCCGCGGCGCTCCGGTTCTCGGTCGAAGCGCACCGCGCAGCTCGCGGCATCGAAGGCTGCGTGGTGAACGACGTGCTGACGTTGGGCGAGGTTCTGGCGCCCGGGCTCCTCAGCTTCGAGGCGCGGCGGATCGAGGTCGACCTTGACGACGGCGAGCGGCGCGGGCATACAAGGGAGGCCGACGCGGGGGCTCTCGTCCGGATCGCAACGGATGTCGACGTCCCTCGCATGAGGGGTTTGCTCGCAAGAGCGCTGGTCGAGTAAGCAATCAGCAATCAGCTGGTGGTGGGTCCAGACGAGCCGGCTGCCACCACTGAATGCTGACCGCTGATAGCTTCCGGCAGCGAGAGGAGCTCGGCATGGCATCAGCACAAGTTCGGGTCGCCGTCGTGGGCATGGGCGAAGTAGGCCGGGGCTGGGCGTCGCTGTGTGTGGCGGCCGGCTGGCCCGTGGCCCTGTTCGACAACCAGGCCGAGGCGCTAGAGGTGGCGCCCGCCGAGATCGCGGGCCGGGCCCGGGCGCTGGTCTCGCTAGGCCGCGCCGACGAGGCGATCGCCGAGGCGGGCATCGCCCGGCTGCGAGTGGGCAGGAGCCTGCTCCAGGCCTGCGGTGACGCGCAGTGGATCATCGAGGCCATCGGCGAGGACCTGGTCGCCAAGCAGAAACTCTTCGAGGCCTTCGAGTCCGTGGCGCCCAAGGCCCGCGCGATCAGCAGTTCCAGCGGCCGGCTCAGCGTCAACGACCTCGTGGCCCGTTGTCGGCGGCCCGACCGCGCCCTCGTCACCCACCCGATGAACCCGGTTGAACTCATCGCCCTGGTCGAGGTGGTCCCAGGCACACAGACCGACGCCGCCTTGCTCGAGGTGGTCAAGGGCTGGCTCCGGGCGCTCAACCGGATTCCGGTGACCGTTCGCAAGCCCATTCAGGGGAGCGTCGCCGACCGCATCGCGGCCGCGGTGTGGCGCGAGGCCATTGACCTGGTGCTCAAGGGCGTGATCGAGGTAGACGATCTTGACCGGGCCGTGTCCGTGGGGCCGGCACTCGGTTGGGCCGCAGCCGGCCCGCACCTGACCCACCACCTGTCCGCCGGGAGCCGGAACGTGGGGTCCTTCCTACAAGCCCAGTTGCTCGCCCACGAGCCCCACTGGGCCGGCCTCGCCTCCTGGTCCAAACTGGAACCCCAGGACCAGCAACGGCTGATCCATGCCATCGAGAGAGCGTACCAAGGACAAGTGGATCAGATTCGGCGGGCCCGGAACCGAAGACTGGCGGCCATGCTGCGGGCCCTGGAAGAGGCGCGGACCGGCTGAAACGCGGAACGACAACTGCGCAAGGGGAACAACGACCGGGTAAAGGGTGAGGGGTAAGGGGGCCACCCCTCACCCAGTTCCCCGCCATAGTTCAGGCCGCCACCAGGAGCCCCGTCCCATACATCACCGCCATCCCCGCCAGCACGCCCCCCGCCGTGTAGGGCGTCCAGAGGCCGCCTTCCAGTTCGCGAGACACCACTCGATACAGCGCCATGACCACCTGCGCGATCGCGCCCGCGCCCACGCTCAGGAACAACGTGGCGTACAGTGGCGAGTACGCCAGCCCTCCGGTCCAGGCCCCGAGCACCGTCGGCAGCCCGGCCAGCGCGCCCAGTGCCACCAGCGTCCTAAGCCGGGGGCGGTCGTGCGCGATCGGCGCCACGATCCCCAGTCCTTCCGTCGTGTTGTGCAGCATGAACCCCACTATCAAGAACGCGCCCAGCGTGGCTTCGCCCAAGGCGTACGCGGCGCCGATCGCGAGGCCCTCGCCCAGATTGTGCAGCCCGATCCCCAGCGCGATGAGATACGCCACCGCGCGGCGGCCCTGATCTCCCCCGGCCGCCACTCTGGCGCGGGACACCATTTGCAGCAGCAGCAGCGTCCCCAGCGCGCCAAGGACTACGACCAACGTGCCCTGGAACGCTCCCGCTACGGTCTCCGCAGCCTCGAACGCCTCGTGCAGCGCGTCGGCGCCGAGAAAGAGGAGGAGCCCCGCCGTGAGCGCCAGCGCGAAGTGCATCCAGCGCCGCTCCAGATGCTTGAGGAACGGCAGCCACAGCAGGCCGAGCGCCACGGGAATCACGCCCACGTAGAGGCCGATGGCGGTGAAGGTCCCGAAGAAGCGTAGGCCTGCCTTGGGGGTCTCCGCCGCCACGGGGATCTCATGAGCGAAGGTGAGCCCGGTCGAGGTGAGCAGCTTGATTTCGTGCGGTTCGCCCCAGACCCACGGATATGGGATCTCGATCGTCGCCCGGCGCAGCCGTCCAATAGTGGGATCCGGGGAGATGGTAAACTGCCAGAACGCCTCGTCCACCATCACCTGGGCCACCGTCACCGGATCGGGGCCGCCGTTCACCACCTCCACACGGATGGTGTTCGGCGCGAGTGAGACTCGATCGATGGTCAGCTCCTCCACCGGCGGGACTCCGCGGCGCAGGAACTCGATCAACTCCCCCCGCGCCACCACCAGCGACAGCGCGGCCAGCAACGCGAGCGGCAGCAAGCCCCAAAACCACAACCGCCCGCCGCGGGGCATCAGGCCACCGCTTCCTGAACCTCGAACATGCCCATCCAGCCAAGCTCGGTGAACTCCGACTGGTGGGCGTGGAACATGAACCGCCCCAGCGTCTCGTAGGTGAATTCGATGACGTGCCGCTCGCCTTGACACATCATCAGGGTGTCGGTGAAGTCGTGCGGTACCAGCGAGGAGCCGGTGCGGTAGACCTGGAAGAAGTTGCCGTGAAGGTGGATCGAGTTCACCAAGTCGAACTCCAGCGCGTTCACCAGGTAGAGCCGCTGGAGCTCGCCGCGACGCACCGGAATGGGCCGCTTCTGGTAGGCGAACGCCACCGTGTTGGCGGCATAGACCTCGTTCTCGCCATCGAAGTTGGTGTCGAATCCGTTCATCACCATCACCATCTCGCGTGCCGGCGGCCGCGGGGTCGTGGGATCGATGATGAACGCGCCGTACAGTCCCTTGGCGAGGTGCTTCTTCAGCGGCACCGAGTGGCAGTGATACAGCTGGAGCCCGAACGGTTTGGCCTCGAACTCGTAGACATAGCTCTGCCCCGGCCCGATCACCTCGAACACCCCGTCCATGTTCGCGGGATGCATCCCGTGGAAGTGGATGGTGTGAGGGTGGGTGCCCAGATTCCGGAAGTTGACCCGCACCAGATCCCCCTCCGTGGCGCGGAGCGTGGGCCCCGGCACCTGGCCGTTGTAGGTCCAGGCCGGGAAGAACACGCCCGGCGCCACCTCGATTTCCTTGTCCATGGCGTGGAGCTGGTAGGTCCGCCGCACCTTGCCCGACGGCAGACGTTCGACCGTCCCGTAGTCGAATGCCTCCAGGAACGCCAGCGGATCTATACCGGCCCGCGTCACTTCCCCCACTGCTCCGGCCGCATCCGGGTGATGGGCACGGGGTGGTGTATGAGGCTCCGATCCGGAGAGCGCCCGGGCCGCGGCAGCCAGCCCGGCCACGCTCATCGCGCCCCGCTTGAGCGCCTCTCGACGATTCACCCGGCTCATCCGGCCTCCTTCGTCACGATTTCGCAGAACAGCACCGCCGCCAGCTCGTGCCCGATCACCTGCTCCCGCGGCGTGGGCCCTACCACTCGGACCGCGAGCGGACCCCGGAACGGCTGTCGAACGCCGACCTCGATGGTGACCCCCGGCTTGAGACCCAGCGACGCCAGATAGCGAAGCAGCTCCGGGTCCTTATCACTCACCCGGCGCAGCTCGGCCGCCTCCCCCTCCGGCACCTCCGACAGGGCAACCAGCTCTTCTTCCTCGATATAGCCCGCCGGCGTGGGAATCGGGGCACCGTGCGGGTCGTGGCGGGGGTTACCGAGCGCCATGGCCATGCGCTCGATCAGGCCGTCCGAGACGGCGTGCTCGAGGCGCTCGGCCTCCTGGTGGACCGAGTCCCAGTCGTAGCCCAGCTTGGACGTGAGGTAGGTCTCCAGGATCCGATGCCGGCGTACCATCCGGAGCGCCGCCCGCTTTCCCCCCTCCGTGAGCTGCACGCCTTTGTACGGCACATGCGCGAGCAGGCCTGTTTCTGACAACCGCTTGACCATTTCACTCACCGAGGCCGGGGCGACTGCCAGGGCATCGGCAATGGCGCTGGTCTGGGCGGCCCCGCTCGTGGACTCGAGCTCGAAGATGGTCTTGAGGTAGTCCTCGGTGGAGCGGGTGAGTTCCGGGCTCCTGGCGGCGATGAGCATGCGGGGAAGCGGAAGTTAGGTTGCCCTAAACTACGTATAAGGGGCCCCAAAAGGCAAGCCCACGGTTGGGGCTACTTCAGTAACTCTATAAACGGTGTGATGATACGCTCCGTCATCCCCCAGACGACATGATCCCCCACCCGGTACCCGGGGTAGCGTTGATCGCGACCCGGGATGCCTACCTCCACCCGCGCCAGACCGCTCGCCAGCTCGCCCAGCGGCACCCAGAGGTGCAGGGCCACCTCCCTGCTGGCGCATATGGCTGGGCGGTGACTGAGCCCGAACACGAAGGGTCTCACCACCACAGGGGGGAGGAGTGGTGTCCGGGGGTGGAGGTCGTCCAGCTCGCCCAGGAGTCGGTCGAGGGGGAGGGCAACGCCCACCTCCTCCAGAGTCTCGCGGGCGACCGTGGCCAGGAGGTCCTGGTCTTCGGGCTGGCGCCGGCCGCCGGGGAGCGCCATCTGGCCGGACCATGGATCGCCCGGGTGCTCGGCTCGTTTGATGAGCAGTAACTCCAGCCGGGCTGCCTCGCCCGGCGCCAACACCAGGGCCACGGCCGCCTGAATGGACCCGGCGCCCTCGCGCCGCGCGGGCGCACGGCGCCCTAGCCGATCCGCCACGTGCACCAGCGTGATTTCTGTCACAGGTCCGCTGTCACTCTCCCTCTTGCGCGGCTCGCTATTTTTGAAGTCGAGAGGCCCTTGCTCACCACTCACAAGGAGGCTCGCATCCGTACGTTCGGGGTTGGACTGCTTGCCATCGCGGCCCTCGCGATGGCTGGGATCCTGTTGAGCCGTCGTCGCCGGCTCTCTCTTGCCGCCGGCACCTCGCGCCGCCAGCGGCAAGTGGACGATATCTACGCGGCGGGCTGGTAGACCAGTCGGCTAGTAGGTAACAGCGAGGGGCGGATGCGCGGCAACGGGCCGCCGCATCCGCTCTTTGCGTCACACCGCCCCACCCGGGGCCGTCTTTGACGCGGCGCGGGCAGCGCGGTACATTGGCGCCCTGCCGTCCTTCCAGCGGAGGCGGTCGATGGGTCTGACCATACGACCCTCCAACCCGGCACTCACGGCCGTCGGGCGGATTCTGGCGGCCAACCGGGAGTTGCTCGTGGCGCGGTGGGCCGGCTGGATCAGCGACCGGCTGACCCAGGCGCCGCATATCAAGCGTCCCACCGTCGAGCGCCAGCTCACGCTGTTGATCGATATCCTGATCGAGATGGCGGGTCCGCTCCGCCGGCAGACCGCCCAGCTGTGGTTCGACGCCTGCGAGTTCTACGGGCAGGTGGCGGCGGCGCGCGGACTGGCGGCGGGCGAGGTGGTGGAAGAGATCCAACACCTTCGGGAACTGCTCATCCGCGACCTCTCGGAGCTGATCGCCGCCCTGCCGGCGCGGTACTCGATGGCGACCGTGCTGCGCCTCAACCGGCAGGTGGACAAGGGCATCGCGCACGCCGTGGTGGGCTACACCGACGCCCTGGTCCAGAACCTGTTCAGCCAGCGGGGGACACCGATCCCCGACCCGCTTCCCTCGGACGACGACATCGTCTACCGGCTCAATCAATTCGAGGCCGAGCTCCAGCACCTGCGCGAGAAAAGCCGGTAGGCCCGCTACCCGCTGATTTCTTCCCCTCCGTCCACGTTGATCACGTTGCCGGTGATCCAATCGGTGCCGGGCTGGCAGAGCGCCACCACGGCGCGCCCGACGTCCTGCGGGGTCGTGAGTCGGTGGTGGGGATTGCGCTGCTCGGCGTGCGCGAACAACCGGTCGCTCTCGGGGATCTTCTCGGCCGCCGGGGTGCGCGTGACCCCGCCGCGCAGCGCGTTCACCGTGATGCCGTGCCGCGCGAGCTCCACGGCGAGCTGCCGGGTGTGCGACTCCAGGGCGCACTTGGCGGCCGAGACGGCGCCGTAGGACGGAATGACCCGGGTGGAGCCGGCGGAGGTCATCGAGAACACCCGCCCGCCCTGCCCCATCAGCCGCCGCTTCATCAAGTCCTGCGCCCAGTACACCAGCGAGTTGGCCATCACGTCCATGGTCATCTCGATGTTGGCCCGGGTCAACGCGTCGTCAGCGATGTAGGGCTTGAGCGTTCCGAACGCCAGGGAATGCATCAGCACCGCTACCGTCCCCCCGTGCGCCTGGATGTCGGCCTCCAGCGCGTCCAGCACTTCCTGGCGCTTGGCGTCGTCCGCCGCGTTGAGGTTGAAGAACCGCGCTCGACGGCCGCCGGCGGTGATGTCCGCCACGATCTCCTCGACATGCTTGAGCCCAGCCTTGCGGTCGAGGTGGACCCCGGCTATGTCGTAGCCGGCATTCGCAAGCGCGCGCGCCGTCGCCTCGCCGAACCCGCTCGAGGCGCCCAGCACCAGCGCCCAGCGCGGCGTCATCATCTGCGCGTGTGCCAACGACCATCCTCCCTGCGGTTGGGAGATCCTCGCTGTCGTGCCGTCGTTCTGCGGTCGAGCCAGCCCGCCCTGCCGCGGGACAGCGACAGGGCAGGGTGGCGGAACGGCGGCGCGGCGGAAAACTCGCGAGAAGCTAGCAGATGAGGCTGCACCTCGCCATCGCGCTGGGACTCCTGGCGGGCCTGGGTGTGGGGTTGCTCGCGGCACTCACCGGCTCGCCGGCCTTGCTGGGGCTGGCCGACGCCGTGGCGCCCGTCGGAACCGCATTCGTCAACCTGCTCAAGATGGTGGTGGTCCCGCTGGTGGCCGCGACGTTGTTCGTGGGCGTGGCGGGCATGGGGGACCTGCGGCGTCTCGGGCGAGTGGGCGCGCTGGCGCTGATGTTCTTCGCCGCCACCACGCTGATCGCCGTGCTGCTCGGGATGGGCGCGATGCAGGCGCTGCTGCCGTTCGCCAACCAGGCGGCGGCGCGCGGCGCCGGCGGCGCCCCGCAGCCCCCGCCGGCGGAACTTCCCGGCGTGGTGGACTTCCTGGTGGGCCTGATCCCCGCCAATCCGTTCCAGGCAGCCGTGGAGAGCGCGCTCCTGCCGCTGATCGTGTTCACCGTCCTGTTCGCCGCGGCCGTCGGCACACTCCCGGACCCTCGGCGCCGCCCGCTGATTACCATGGCCGACGCCCTCGCCGGGGCGCTCATCAAGCTGGTGCACTGGGTGCTGTGGGTGGCGCCGGTGGGCGTCTTCGCGCTCGCTGCGCCGGTCTTCGCCCGCTCCGGCTGGGCCATGCTCCAAAGTCTCCTGGTGTTCATCCTCGCGGTCTTCGGCGGGCTGGTCCTGTTCGTGGCCGCGGCGTACTTGCCTGCGGCGGTAGGACTGGGCGGTCGCAACCCCGCGCGATTCCTCAAGGCCTGCCTGGGTTCGCAGCTCATCGGCTTCACCACCACCAGCTCGCCCGCCACCATCCCGGCTATGCTGGACAGCGCCGACGCCCTGGGGGTCTCCCGCGAGGTGTCCGGCTTGGTCATCCCGCTGGGCGCCTCGCTGAACCGCGCCGGGAGCGCGCTGTTCCAGGGCGCCAGCGTGGTGTTCCTGGCCTGGCTCTACGGCACCCCGCTGTCGTTCGCCAGCTTGGGAGGGGCGGTGCTGGCCACGTTCCTCGTGGCGTTCACCGTGGCCGGGGTCCCCTCCGCCAGCGTGGTGTCGCTCGCCCCGGCGCTCAGCCACGTGGGCGTGCCGCTCGATGGCCTGGGCGTCTTACTCGGCGTGGATCGGATTCCGGACATGATGAGAACGGCGGTGAACGTGACCGGCACGATCACGGCAGCCACGGTGCTGGAACGAAAGGCGTTCCCCGCTATCCGTTATCCGTTGTCCCAAGGGGGTGGGGGGGGCGGGGGGGCGGACGGATAACGGACAACAACGGATAACGCCTCTCGTGTTGTACCGCCTGCTCGCCGACCTTCTCGTCGCCCTCCACGCGACCTTCGTTGTCTTCGTCGTTATCGGTGG
>Ga0209172_10002476_pt1 | contig 32390 bp, 27 predicted proteins | sample LarsenN4metaG_FD_184113 | JGI IMG/M metagenome (GOLD analysis project Ga0209172, IMG submission 184113) | Hot spring sediment bacterial and archeal communities from British Columbia, Canada, to study Microbial Dark Matter (Phase II) - Larsen... ... | reverse complement strand
AGACGCTCCCGCACCTCCGCGCGGATATCCCCCAGGCTCTGGTCTGCGTGGACCGCCATTGCCTCCCGCCCACCTCCGACCCCGAGCGCCTCGCCGCGTCCCTCGAAAATATCGACGCCCGTTCCGCCAATTGACGCCCGCGCGCTTTCCGCGCGGGCGTCATCCTGAGGTCTGAGGTCTTCTGTCGGGCCGAAGGATCTCTCTGTCGCTTTTTTCGAGCTTCGGATTTCCAGTTTCCTTTTGCTCGGCGCTCGCCGCTAGCCACCGAATCGAAACACCACTCCTCCCTGTATGCGGATGTTGTGTCTCCACAGGCCCGGGCCTTCGCGCACCGGGATGTAGTCCACCTGCATCATGCGGATGGCGAACTGGTCGGCGAAGCTCCAATCCACTCCCCCGCCATAGGCCATGGCGAAGTTTGGTCCGGAGGTGATCTCTCGTTTCACTCCCGTCGCCAGGGTCAGCACCGAGGCGTGCGTCCGCACGCCTCCGAACAGCACGTGCACGAAGCCCTGAAAGCGATTGCCCGGTGTGCGCACCTGCGGCCCCACCAGGAACTGGTGCGCGTTGTAGTCGTGGATTTCCGTCGCGCGCAGCAGTTCCACGAAGCACTCGATGTCGTTCTGCGGGCATTCCGGGTCGTACTGCCCGCTGAAATCTCCCGTGATGCCGAAATATTTCGTCATGTATCCCGTCACGTTCGCGCCCCAGCCCACCGCATGACGCCGCGACGCAAAACCCAGAAGGCTCAGGTTGGCGTAGGCGACGCCGAAGTACGCCTCACCCCGGAAGAAGTCCCGCGTGCGTCCTCTGCTTCTCCCTTGCGCAGTCGCCGACCCAGCCGCCCTGCCGCTCCCCTCACGCGCCGCAGCTGCGTCCACTCCCGGGGCCGCAAAGAACATCGAGCGCCGGATCTGGTTTCCGTCCGCCTCGGGCCGCGTCGCGCGCAGCCCCGCCAGCAACCAACTTTCCGGCGCCGGTGTTGTCAACTCTTTCTCGCTTGTTCCCTCGTTCTGCGCCTGCGCGTACCCCGGCCACAGGCACAACGCCACCACCGCCATCAGTCCGCCAACCCATTTGCTGGCTTGCATTGTGGTGTCTCCTTTTTTCGTCGAACGGCAGAAGACTGCTCCGGAATGGGGAATATGGACCCTGCCCCCTACGATGCGCTGCCTCGCTCTGTCGTTGCCGCCGAAATGTTGTGCCCGCCCCGTTTCAAATTTCCATTTCCGAATTCTCCCCGTCACTTCCTCACTTCTTCATTTCTACACTTCTTGTTTTCCTCCTGCTCGTGTCTGCTCGCCACTCTTCACTCGCCACTCTCTTCATTCCTCCGCGAACAGTTGATCCGCTTTGGCCAGCAGCCATCGCGCCCGCCTCTGCATGATCAGGTCGGCCAGGCGGTATTCCGGCTTCGCGTTGGGATCAATCTCCAGCGCCTGCCTCAGCAGCGATCCGAACTCTGCGCGGTTCTGCTTCTGCACCGAAAGCGCCTCCGCGCGCGCGATGTACGGCGACGCCAGGCGCCCGCCGGTCAGCTCCACCACGCGCTCGAAGTGCGGGGGCGACTTCGCCGCCGCATCCCCGTTCGCGCCCTGCCGCGACGTCTCGTACGTGATCAGGAATCCGTGGATGGCCCCGTCGGCGTACCTCTCGTCCAGCTCCAGCGCGCGGTCCATCAGCGCCTCCACCACCGGCTGGTCCGCCACCATCCCCGGGCTGTCCTTGGCCAGCGAAATCGCCGCGCCCCACGCCGCCGCCGTCCAGAACACCAGCGGCACGTCTTGCTTGGTCAGCGCGCGCACTGTCTCTTTCGGTCCTTCCCGCAGCGCGCTGGAAAACCCCTTGTGCTTCACGTCGAGGCCCCGCAGCCCGTAGTCCCACGCCCGCAGGAAAAGCTTGCGCGCCCGCGCGCGCATTTCCAGCGCCCTGGTCAGGTCCTGGTCTTCCATCTCGTCCGCGTCCTGCTGCACGAACGCGTACGATTACTGCGTGAACCCGCTCGATGCCGCGTAGAGCAGCCCGCGGTGCTGGGGGCTTTGTTCCAGCAGGCTTTCGATCAACTTCAAGCTGAACGGCACCGCCTCGCGCACCAGTTCCGGGTCGTCGTCCGAGGCAAACATCGTGCCGCTCGAGGCCAGCGAGTCCCCGAGCTTGTTGATGGCAATTTCTTGATCGAACAGCCGCCCAGCATCAGCCCCCCAACAGGAGCAGCACCACGCCCAGCGCCTTCGCCGATTTTCCGTCGGTCGCCAGCCGGACCTCGCTCCGGCCCTCTGCGAAAATCAGCGCCTCGACTCGCATCGCTTGTTCCTCCTCCCGCGCCTGAAATCCGTTGCTCTTCATGAGAGCAACGTTGCTCCCGCTTACGGCCTGTCCTCCGTCAGCAGCCGCTGAAAGGTCACCGTCTTCGTGAAGGCCTCTTCGTCCTGCGCGTACAGGTAGGCGAAGTCCTGCAACTCCTCGGACGACGCCGTCAGCACCAGCCCGTCCTCGGTGTTTTCGTGTCCCAAGTCCAACTGTCCTTCCTCGAGTTTTTTCGCCAGCCAGCGCGTAACCAGCAGCGCGATGCGCATCTCGTCCCGCTCAATCCACAGGCGCCCGAACAGGTGCACCGGCAGCGTAAGATCCCAATCCTTCCGCTGCCGCACGTCCAGGAACGCGCACTCCTTTTCCTCGCCCTTCGGCTTGTACGTCATCGTGTAGCACTTGTCGTAAATCTCTTCGACCACCCACAGGTCCTGGTCCGGGTCCACCCACTTCCCCACAAACTCTTCATCCCCCACCAGCGTTTCCTCGGTGTACAGCGGGTGAAGCGAAAAGGCCGGCGGGTCTGCGTAGTTCTCCGCCTTCGCCGGCGGCGCCACCAGCAGCAGGATCAGCAGCAGACGCGCCATCGCCGGCCCCAGCGCCACCCGCGCGATGTTTTCCTTCCGCTCGCTTCGCTGCTTCATGGGCTATCCTCCTTTCCCGGCCGCCTTCTGGCGCCGACCGCGCTAGAGGAACCTCCGCCCGCTGTAGCGGTTCAGCGAGCTGGCCATTCCCACAAACGCCAGCACCGTCAGGATCCCGATCGCCACCGCCATGGTCATTGCCGCCACCCGCCCCCTCGCTTCAACGTTTCACTCCGCTACACAGAACGTGTAGATCTTCCCCGCCGTCGCTGCGCCCTGCATGATGATGGCGCCGCTTGCGCCGCCGCCGGTCGCGCCGAACTGCCCGCCAGGGGGCAGAAAGCCATACTCCCCTTTCGGCACGTCGCTCAGCCGGGTGCGGTACGTCCGCGGCGCGATCTTTTCGAACGTAAAGGCCACGTTGTTGCGCTCCAACCCACTCGACGCGTGGATGAAGCCTCCGGTCAGCGCGCGGAATTCTCGCCGGTCGGGCTTCACGTCCAGCCGAATCAGCATGTACTCGGTGATGTCCACACTCTCCGGGCACCGCACCACGAACTCGAGCGGCGTGCCCACTTTCAATTTGCTCTGCGTCCCTTTCAGCACGCCGTTGATGTGACCCTTCGTGCCCAGGAACAAGCTCTTGGCCACCCCGCCCGTCCGCCAGGTCACCAGTTCCGGGTGCATCTCTTCGAGCCGGTCGTTGTGGAGGTAGTAGACGCCCACGTCGTCCGGCACGAATGGGTCCTTCTCCGGCGGCGCGGGGGCTTCCGTTTTCGCGGCCTTCGAGCTCAGCATGGCCTGGATGATCGCTTCGCTCACCCCAGCGTTCTTCAGCCCCAGCAGCGCCGCCGCCGACGTGTCGAACCGCGTCTCGCTCAGCTTGATGGCCTTCAGGATCGTCTCCTCGGCGAAGTTCGCTTTCACCATCTGCACGATTTCTTCGTTGGTCAGCGCCGGTGGCTGGCTCGGCACCGCGCTCGGCGTAGCGCCAGGCGGGACCGGCGGCGGGGTCTCTTGTGCCGTCAGCGCACCTGCCGCGCTGGCGCACAGCAGCGCGATCAGCAGCAGCCGCGCTGCGCTTGCTTTGCCCTTCGCGGCGAATGTTCCGCGCACCGTCCCGTTCCGCGGCGTGAGCACTGCCACAGCCAAGAGAACCGTGACCAGTAAGAAGCTGATGTTCACTCCGATCATCACGCCCATGGCCTTCCTCCCTGCTTCGCTCTTGTCGTCTCAGCCCTTTGTCTTTCCGTCTTATTCCACCAAGCTCTACCGGGCTTTGGCTCTTTTCGGTCTTCTCTTTTCGTCTTTCTCTGTTCGCTCTGTGCGTACTCTGTTTCCTCTGCGTTAAATCTCTTCTCTTCGCTTTTCGTCCTTTCCTGGCCCCTGACCCCTTCTTCTCCGGGCACGGCAGTCACCGGCCTCCCTCCGTGGACCGCCGTGCCCGTTTCCTGTGTCGCTGCCACCCCACCCCTGGGAACATGGGCGCCCACAGGAAATCCTCGACCTTGCGGCGCTCTCTCCGCCGCCACCATCAACAGCGTGCCCAGCACCGCTACGATGGCCAGCGTCGTAGCTGCTTTGGCGAGTTCACCCGGTCGTTCCATCACCGTCTCCTTCGCTTCACCGTGCAGGTTCCAGCTCCACCCGGTGCAGCGTCACCTTCACCGAAAACGCTTCTTCATCCTCCGCATAGACCATCGCCAGGTTCTGCAGCTCCCGCGTCTCCGCTGTCAGCACGATCCCTTCATCCGTGCGCTCGTGACGCAGGTCCACGCGCCCGGCCTCGATGGCCTTCTTCAGCCACTCATCGTCCAGCATGCGGATCTGCACTTCGTCCGGAGTAATCCAGATCCGTCCGAACATGTGCACCGGCAGTAGCAAGTGGTCGTGTCGGTCCGTTTCGATGGCATCCAGGAACAACGACGTCCCCAGCCGCACCAGGTGGATCTTGAATTCCTGCCCTTGTTGGCTGTCGCGCTCCCGCCACGTCAGCGTGTAGCCGCCGCCTTGCGCCGGCTTCTCGAAAATCCACAGGCATTTCTCCGCGTCGCCGCCTTCCGCCCAAATCCCCAGCAGCATCGGCTCTTCCACCACATCGTTCTCCGTGTACAGCGGATGCAGGCACGGCACCGGATCGCATGAGCTCGTGATTGCAAGCAGCAGCACGATGGCCAGGACTTTTGCCACGGCCCCGCCTTCAATTCGTTGGTTTCGCATTTCCTACTTCCTTTCCCCCATCCGTCGTCCTTGGGAAAGGCCGTCCTCGCCCGCGGTGGGCTCGGGGAAGAACGCGCCGAAGGCAACGAAGCACAGCAGCACCAGCAACCGCCGCGCGAGTTCTTTTGTGCCGAGCCATTTCATCTTTTCCGCCTGTCCGATCCGTTGTGCTTGTGACCCTTGACTGGCTCGCACGCTAGTCCCGCGCTCGAACGACATTCAAGCGACAAGGCCCGACTGTCGCCGCGTGTCGCACTTTGTCGCGCCCCATGGCCGCTGCCGGTGGCACGTGCTTCTTCGCCTCCATTACGGCATAGCGACACGCCCGCATCCGGGTTACACTGCTGGGATTCACCTCAAACGGAAGGACTTACCTGATGGCGGAAAGATGTCTGAGCGCTGCCTTGTCCGCGCCGCGCCGGCGTTTCGCCGGTTCTCTTCGTCGCGCCGCTGCGGCGTGACCTTCGATTCACTTCCTCATTTCCTCACTTCTTCACTTCCTCGCTTCCTCTTCTTTCCTGTCACTCGCCACTTCTTCTTCGGCCCCACCGCGCCAGCGCCAGCCGGATCGCCGGATACCTTGCCGCCACAAACATCAGCACGATCCCCGCGAGCAGCAGCAGGATCGGCCACTCCGCGCGGTCCTTGAAGAAATCCTCTTGCAGCCGCACGATGCCGATGGCCAGGAACAACATCCCTGTGGCCAGGTAGTTTTTCATCTGCTTGGGTATGCTCCCGAAGATAAACAAGCACGCCACCGCCGGTTGCAGGCTCTCGCTGAGTATAGTGACCGCTTCCAACGCGAAGCAAGCGGATTCGCTGATTGAACCACTCGCCGCAGGAGGTTAGAATCGCTGCGTTTGTGGCCACCCGAAAGGCGGCTTGCCAGTGAGTAACGCCTCCTCCCCGCCCCGCCCAGCTCCCGCCGAGCCTTCCGCCGACGACCGGCTTGAATCCTGGAAGGAAATCGCCGCCCATCTCCGCCGCGAAGTGCGCACCGTCCAGCGCTGGGAGAAGAAGGAAGGCCTGCCTGTCCACCGCCACTTGCACGACAAGCTCGGCAGCGTGTACGCCTACAAATCTGAACTCGACGCCTGGTGGAAGAATCGCCGCCCCGGCGTCGAAGAAGAGCCCGAGCCGGTGGACGAGCCGGAGTACGCCGAGGAATCCGTCGAAGCCGCGGACGTAAGCGCGGATTCAGAGGGTGCCGCCGCTGCTCCGCCCGCCGAGCCCGCTGTTCGCCCCAAGCCCAAGGAAATGCTCCGCCATCCAGTCAAGGCTCTGCGGCGTCCCGTGGGCGTTCCCCTGGGCATTCTCTTGGTGCTGCTGGTTGTGGCTGGCTACGTGGTGTGGAAGCTACTTCCACCCAGGCCCGGCGCCGGCAGCCGCCCTATGATTGCCGTGCTGCCCTTCGATAACCTGAGCGGCGACCCCGAGCAGGAATTTCTCCCCGACGGCCTCACCGAAGAAATGATCTCGCAGCTCCAGCGTCTCAGCCCGGAAGGTCTCGGCGTCATCGCCCGTCAGTCTTCCATCGTGTACAAGAATTCCACGGCCTCGATCGGCCACATCGGCCAGGCGCTGAAAGTGAACTACATCCTGGACGGCAGCGTGCGTTTTTCCAAGGGCGATGCGACCGCCGGCACCCCCGACCGCGTCCGCGTCACCGCCCAGCTCATCCAGGTGAATACCGGCGCCATGCTCTGGTCGCAGAGCTACGAGCGTGACCTTCGCGATGTCCTCGCCGTGCAGAGCGACGTCGCGCAGGCCATCGCCTCCGAAATCCAACTCAAACTGGCTCCTCCCGTGCGCGCGCGTCTGGCTTCTCCGTGGCCAGTCAACCCCGAGGCTTACCAGGACTACCTCAAGGGCCGCTACCAACTCAACCGCCGCGCACTTGAAAGCATGCAACACGGCCTCGACTACTTCGGCCGCGCCGTCGCCGCCGATCCCAATTTCGCCCTCGCCTACGTCGGCATCGCCGATACGTACGACCTGCTCGGTTTCTACGGCGCCCTGCCTCCCAAGGTCGCTTACCCGGAAGCCAAAAAAGCCGCCCAGAAGGCGCTCTCCCTCGATGACTCTCTCGCCGAAGCCTACACCACCCTCGCTGACGTCCTGCTGCACTATGACTACGACTGGCAAGGCGCCGAGCAAGGCTTCCGCAGCGCCATCCAGCGCAACCCCAATTACCCGGTGGCCCACCACTGGTACGCCGTTCTGCTGGCCCTTTCCGGCCGCTTCGCAGAATCTCTCGCCGAAATTGACCGCGCCATCCGGCTCGACCCTGCCTCTCTCGCCATCAGTGGCGATCTGGCCTTGCATCACTTCTACGCCGGTCAGTTCGACCAGACCATCGAGCAAAGCAAGAAGTGCCTCGAACTCGACCCCAACTACCACATGTGTCACGTCTGGCTGGCCCGCGCCTACGTCGAAAAGAAGCTGTACACCGACGCCATCGCCGAATTCCGCCGGGCCATCGAGCTGCAGCCCGAAAACCTCATGGCCGTTGCCCTGCTCGGCCACGCCTACGCCCTCGCCGGCCAGACCGCCCGGGCCAGAGAAGTCATCCGCAACCTCGAAAAACTTTCCAGTAAGCGTTACGTCGGCCCCTCCCTCATCGCCCTCGTGTACACCGGCCTGGGCGAGATGAACCGCGCCTTCCAGTGGGCCGAACGCGCCTATCAGGAACGCGATCCCCTGCTCACGCGCATTAAGCTCGACCCCATCGTGGCTCCCTTCCGCGCCGACCCGCGCTTCCCCGATCTCCTCCGCCGCGTCGGCCCTCCGTAGCCGCTGCGGAGTATGGGAGTGGAAGCTCCCGCCGCGCTTTCGGAACGACCGCGCCTCGCCAGCTCTCTTGCTTCTGTAGGCACGGCTCTTGTCGCGCCTCCGCTGTGCATCCCACTAAATGCGCGCACGCAACTCATTCGCGCCCGTTTCCGGCTTTCGCTTTTTTCCTATTTTCTCTTTTCTATTTTCTATTTTCTTGTATGTTGACTCTCGTGCGCCAATCCATTCTCCCAGTTCTGCTGCTGCTCGCGCTCTGCGCATCTCCTGCGCACGCCAAAAAACTCAATCCTCCCCCCGAAGCTCTCGAAGGCCTGCGCCACATGTACTCCGGCGATACCGCGCACGCCATCGAAGAGTTCCGCAAGATCCAGCAGGCTCAGCCCGACTCACCGCTCGGCTATCTGCTCGAGGTCAACGCGCTGTGGTGGAAGACGTACTGCGCCACATGCGAAGTAAAGTGGAATACGATTGACGCCTGGAAGCGCGGCAAGCTCCCCGCAGACGACGAATATTTTCGCCTCGCCGACAAGGCCATCCTGCTGGGCGAAACGCAGATCGCCAAATCGCCCACCGCGGAGATGTACCTCTACGTGGGCATGGGCTGGGCGCTCAAGGCGCGCTTGTATGGGCTGCGGGAAGAGGCCCGCGCCACCGCGCGCGCCGGCGTGAAAGCGCGCGAACATCTGCTCCGCGCCGTGCAGCTCGATCCTGAACTCGGCGACGCCTACACCGGCCTCGGTCTCTACAATTATTTTGTGGACGCGCTTTCCTGGTGGGCCAAGATGCTGCGCTTCTTCATGGGCATCCCCGGCGGAACAAAAAAGGAAGGCATGTGCCTGCTCGACCGCGCCCTCCGCGACGCTGAATACACGGCCGTCGAAGCGCGTTTCTATCTCGCCAAAAACCTCCGCAACTACGACCAGAAATACGCCGACGCTATTCCACTCCTGGAGCCGCTCGTCAACGAATATCCCGGCAATCCCATTTTCCAGCTTGTGCTCGGCGACATGCACGCCAAGCTCGGCCACGCCGCCGAAGCCGCGAAATATTTCCGCGCCGCGCAGAAGCTGGCCTCCCACAGCTCCGGCAGCGACGCGGCCTGCGACGCCCGCGTCACCAAAGTTGCCGCCGACGCGCTCGCCCTCCTCCCTCGCTCGCCCTGAGGCGCGTTGCAGGGCCACTCGTCACGCTTCTATTCCATTGCCTCACTTCTACGCCTCAACATTCTTTACTTTGTCGTCGCCCCCGCCAGGCCCAGCCAGGCCAGCGGAACAATTCCGAAGGCAATGGCGAAACAGAAGAGCGCGACAGCCACAAAATAAATATTGCGCAGGACGTGCAGCCAGCGAATGCGGTCCACTGCGGCGAAGTAGCACGGCAACGGAAGCATGCCCACAAAACTCGCGCCGAGCGGCAACGTCATCCACGGGCGAGACCATCCTCCGAACAAGCCCGCCGCGCACAGCCAGCTCCCGCCGACAAAAAGCACGGCGACGGAAAAAATTCCACGGCGTCGCGCCGACCACACCGGCGCCGCCTTGAACGATTTACGCGCGGTGAACACGCCGAACACGCCCATCAGCGCGAATCCCGCCGCGTAAAGACTTGCAGCGTTCAACGGCGTTCACCAGCGGGCGCAAGGCGGTTTTTCATCACGTAGGCAATGACGGTGCCGATCACCACGCCGATGACGTAGCCGTAGGGCAGGCCGAAGGCGATGAGGCCGACGAGCAGGACGATGAAGAAATCCTGGGCGGAGGCGAGCATGTCGCGGACGAGCTTCATCAGCGCCAGCGCTTCGAACAGCAGAATCACGCCGAGCACGGGCAGCGGAAACAAATGCACCGCGGTCTGAAATCCTCCGCCGAAGAAAAATCCCAGCACCAGGTACATCGCGCCGTAGATCACCACGCTCCCGCCCGTGCGCCCGCCGAACGCGTAGTGCCCGGCGATTCCGCCCGAGCCGTGGCACGTGGGGATGCCGCTCAACCACGGAGATAGCAGGTTCATCAGCGAGTACGTCAGGCTGATTTTCCGCACGCTCACTTTGCGTTCTGGAAACAGGTCCATGGCCACGCGCTCGGTCGCCAGAATGGAATTTCCAAGCGAGAGCGGCAACTGCGGCAGCGCCAGCACAACAAATCCGGTGAGCACATCCGCCCAGCTCACCGTGTGCAACTTGGGCAGGCTGAAGCCCGCCCCACCGGCAAGCGAAACGCCGTCCAGCTTGAAGGCGAACGCGTACGCAATCCCCAGCGCGAGGATGATCGGAGCGGGCGGCACTCTCCGGTTGCCCAGCAACACAAGAGTAATCACAAACGCCGCCGCGGCCAGCGCGTACCCGGCCCAAGAGTCCGCAGTGACGTAATCCTTCAGCGCGAGCGACGCCAGTTGCATCCCCAATCCAAATTGTACGCCGCGCACCACGCTCTTCGGCACGATGCGCGCCACCCAGCCCACCATGCCGGTCAGCGTGAGCACCAGCATCGTGATGCCGATGGCCAGCCCGCCGCCGTAGAGCACCGCCGGCGCCAGCCGCTGCGTAATTACCAAAACCGCCATGGCCTTAAGCGGCTGCACCGGCATGGGCATGCCGTAGGCGAGTCCGGTCAGCACCTGCATCGCGCCGAAGACGATCAGCACGCTGGGCGCGTCCAGGCCCGCGGCCAGGATCATCCCCACTAGCAGCGGAAAATCCGTGCCGATGTCGCCGAACGCGCCGCTCAGCTCGTTGCGGTCGAAGCGCACGCGTGGTCGGAACCAATTCATGGAATCCACAGATTACGCAGATTTCGCAGATTGTCTAGGGAGGAAGAAGGAAGTCAGAAGTCAGAAGTCAGAAGTCAGAAGTTGGACAATGGAGAACAGCAGCATGGAGGAGAGGGTGACTGGTGATTGGTGATTTTCGAGTTTCGTCCCGAGGCTTCGGGATCGTCTTTCCTGTTTTCTATTTTCTAATTTCTATTTTCGTTTTTCCTTCCTATCTGCGTTTATCTGCGCTCATCTCCGGTGTCGGGAGTCCGGTGGACTCCACCGGAGTCCGAACACCGGATAGCGGTTTCAAACGGTGTCACTTCTTCCCGGCGGGGACGCGGCGGCGAAGCTCGTCGAAGACGTTGAGGACGAGCACAAATTTATCGTGTTTTTCGGCGGCTTTTTCCTGGCTTTCGATGTAGCGCAGCGCAGCGACGCGTTTCCCGTCGGGCGCGACGTCGTAGTTGGGACGGCCGCCGACATCGGCCAGTTGTACAGGGGACCACAGCACCGGCTTGTCCGCCTGGAACGAGCCGCCCACGACACGGTAGTTGGCGACCATGATCTTGTGGTCATCGGGCCGCTCATAGAAAAGTTCCTTGGTGTTGCGCGACCAGCGAACTTGATTGCCGCCCCCACTGGAGACCATCCATTTGCCTTCGCCGCTGGGGAACGGCCGCACATAAACTTCCAGCTTCCCCGATTCGTTGGACTGGTAGGCCAGCCAACGACCGTCCGGAGAGAAAAAGGAAGTACTTTCCGCGAAGGGCGTCTTCAAAAAAACCTTTGGGGTTCCGGGTTTCCAGCCGGACTTCTCGTCCCCTTCGATCGGCAGCACCCAGAGGTCTGCGCCGGTGACCGGATCCAATTCATGAAAGGCCAGAGTTTTGCCGTCCGGCGTCCAGGAATACGGGAATTGAGAATTCTTGCTTTCCGTGAGCCGCTGGACTTCGCCGCTGCCGTCGGCTCGCGACCAGTAGAGGTTTTGTGCGCCGCCGCGAGTCGAAGCGAAGGCAATGCGCTGGCCATCCGGCGTCCAGGTCTGGGCAATATCATTGCCCGGATCAAAAGTGAGGCGGGTCATAGTGTCGCGCGCCCAGTCGTACACCCAAATGTCAGAGGAGCCGCCGTCGAACACGTTCAGAGAGACCTGCTTGCCGTCCGGAGAGAGCCGCGGATTGACGTAGTCTCCAGGAACCGAGCGCAGCGGCTGTAATTTCCCCGCGCGGTCCAGCCAATCGACCACCAACTTGCTGGCTTGTATCTCTCCGGCCACATACGCAAGCAATCCGGTGTCGGAAAAGCTGTACTGGGCGCCGGCCAGTGAGGTTGTTGAAGCCAGATGCTCCAGGAACGGCGCGGGCGGCCCGGTGACTTCCAGCTTGTCCAAGTCGAAGGGCACGGCAAACAGATTGCCCTTGCGCGCGAAAAGGATGTGGCCGCTGGGCACGTAGCGGCCGTAGGAACCGCCCGTGACCACCGTGCGCGGCTCTCCGCCCTGCAACGATTGCACGACGATGTTGCCTTCATCAAAAAGGCTGGTGGGCATCTGCACCGAGAAAAGCACAGCCTCGCCGCCCGGCAGCATCTGCGGCCAGCGATGCGTCAGTTCTCCCACCTTCCCATCTAACTGGGTCACGGGTTCCGGTTTCCCTCCCGAGGCCGAAACACGGAACAGCACGGTGCGGCGGTCCGGAGCGAAGACGATGGCATCGTCCACGCCCCATGAGCCGCCGTGAGGGGCAGGAGCATCACACAGCGTGACGACCGCTCCGCCCTGCGTGGCGATTTTTTTCAGCTTGCCGTCGGCGAAAAACGCGATCCATTTTCCGTCCGGAGAAAAAAATGGGTCGCGCGCGCCCTCGGTGCCGGCGAGCGGCGTGGCCTGGAACTGTTCGACGTCGCGCACATAAATCTGCCGCTTCAGCTTGTCATCCTGCGCCAAAAACGCCAGCCGCGTGCCGTCCGGAGAAAAAACCACGGCGGCTCCGCGGTCCAGCACAAGCGAAGCCGGGGCGCCAATCTCCGCGCTCATGCGCATGGAAGGCGCGGGCACGGGCGCGGGCCGCCAGGGCGCCCATGCGGTTAATCCGGCGGCGACAATCGCCAAACCCGCCACCGCCCACGGCAGCGCGCGTCGCCACGCCGGGAGCGCCCGCCCCGAGGCCTCGGGGCCGGTGATTTCTTCACTGGGTCGCTCCGCCTCGGGCTGCGCAATCACTTGCTCAATCGCAATGCGCGCCTCGCCGATTGCCTGCAAGCGCAACCTGGGGTCGCGCGTCAGGCAGCGCTCCAGCAGCCGGCGGATGCGCGGCGGCGTATCGCCCCGCAACGCTTCCAGGGTCGGATCTTTCGTGATCACGTGCGCCAGCGTCTCCGATACGGTCTCGCCGGTATAGAGCTGCTTCCCGGTGAGCATTTCGTAGAGCACCACGCCAAATGCCCAGATGTCCGCGCGCCGGTCGGTGCTTTTCCCCTTGGCCTGCTCCGGCGACATGTACGCCGCCGTGCCCAGGATGATTCCCGCCTTCGATGCCACCACCGACAACGTCGGCGAATGCGAGGCAACCTGCGCCGCCGGGGCGTCTTCCAGCGCCTTTGCCAGGCCGAAATCCAGCACCTTCACTTTGCCGTCGTGATTGATCTTGATGTTGGTGGGCTTCAGGTCGCGGTGGATAATTCCACGCTCGTGCGCGAATTCCAGCGCCTCCGCAATCTGTTTTGCGATGGGGAGTGCTTCGTCCTGCGCAAGCGGCCCCTGTGCGATGCGCTCCGCCAGCGTCGGCCCTTCCACCAGCTCCATCACCAGCGCGCGGATGCCGTTACCTTCTTCGAGTCCGTGGATGGTGGCGATATTCGGATGGTTCAGCGAGGCCAGCACCTGCGCCTCGCGCTGGAAGCGCACCATGCGCTCGGCATCATTCGCGAACGCCGGGGGAATGACCTTCAGCGCTACCTCGCGGCCCAGCTTCGAATCCGTCGCGCGATAGACCTCGCCCATCCCGCCCGCACCAATCTTGGCGGTGACTTTGTAGTGCGAAATTTGCTGGCCGATCATTTCTTTTCTGTGACGGACTGGCGGCGCAGTTCTTCGAACCAATTGAAGACGAAAATGAACTCGTTGCGCGGGGCGCCGGTATTTTGCGGGGTATCTGCTGACTGAATCATCAAGAAGCGGCCGTCGGGAAAAACGTCGTAGCCGGTGTGGCCGCCCCCCTGGGGACTTTCGAACTGGTCGGGAAAGAGCGTGTGGGGTTTGCCGACAGAAAGGCGCGGGCTGGCCTCGAAAGTGACCTCCTGCATGGCGCCTGCGCCACGGAAAAAGAGTGCCTTGCCGTTGCGCGACCACACCGGCTGGTCCCCGCCGCTATTGGAGACCTGTACTTTGGCGCCCGCCGACGGGAAGGACTGGATATACACGTCGTCCCGCCCGGCCTCGTCCGAGACGTAGGCGATCCAGCGGCCGTCCGGGGAGATTCGCGAGTTTCTCTCGTTGAACGGCGTCTGCAGAAAAATGGTGGCGGTGGGTTTCTCGCCGAGGTCCAGGCGCCAGATGTCCATGCCCAATTTGGGATCCAGAATCTCCACGAGGAGTGCCCGGCCGTCCGGCAGCCAGTCGCGCAGGTGCGCATGTTGTTCCGAAGTCCACACGAGCTCTTCCTTGCCGCTGCCATCTGCCGCGCGCCGGAATATTGCGCGGGCCACCGCGCCGCGCGTGGCCGACCAGGCCACGGTGTGCCCGTCGGGCGACCAAATAGGCGTCTCATCTTCGGCGGGGTCGAAGGATAACCTGGACATCGTGCCCCGCGCCACATCCGCCACCCACACGTCATTTTGAGCGTCCGGCAAGTGCGCGGCGACCAACCACCCGTCCGGAGAAACCTTGGGATCGGAATAATCGCGCACGTCCAAAGGCAGCGCGGTAGTTTTTCCGGCGCGGTCCACCGCGGCCAGTCGCGTTTTCAATCCCCGCGTGCCCTGGGCCGCCAGATAGACGAGCGTGCCGGTGTCCGAGAGGGCAAACTGCGAGGTGCCGCCGGCGTTGGTATAGTCCACGTTCTGCGCCACGCGCTCGGGGTTTCCCGTGACGCGCCGCGAAGCCAGATCGAAAGGCACGGCCAACAGCTCGGAAAGCCGGGCGTAGAGCAGATGACCCGTGGGCGTGTACATGACCTCATTCGGTCCGCGCAGCACAACGGTACTGTCATCTTTTTCAAACGACCGCATCACCCCTTCCCATTCATCGAAGCTCCCCGGCTTGCCCCGCACATAAAGAAATGTTTTGCCATCGGGCAGGAACCTCGGTTTCAAATACAGAATGCCGGGCTCAGGCGCGACCAGTAGGGAGGGTGTTCCGCCCTGCGCGGAGACGGCGAGGATTCCTGAGAAGGCTGTGCCTATCAGGATCGTATCATTCGGCCCCCAACTCCCATCGAAACCATCCTTGGCACAGACCATAACGGGCGTGCCCCCGACCACCGGTATTTTCTTGGTTTGGCCGCCGGCAAAGAAGCCCACCCACTGCCCGTCCGGAGAAAAGAAAGGCGATGCCGCCCCCTCGGTGCCCGGGAGTTCCACCGCCGTCAAAGAGTCGAGCGAGCGGAGGTAGAGCCGTTGGTTGGCCACCTGGACCATTTTTGAGCCATCGGGTGAAATGGCCAGAATGATGTGGGTCCGGTTGGTCAGCACTAATTCATTGGCAATCGGCTGCGCGATTCGCGCAACGGGATGCGGCGCAGGGGCGGGCGTGCGCAGTGATTGCAGGCCCGCTCCGGCCGCCAGCGCGGCTACCCCCAGCGCAGCAATCAGGATGCGCCCGCGCCAGCTCGAGGATTTTTCGGGAACGGGGATGACGGCGCCGCGGGCTTCTTCTCCGGCGTCGGTTTCTTCCAGTTCGATGCGCGCGTCGCCGATGGCTTGCAGGCGGCGTCGCGGGTCTTTTTGCAGGCAGCGGCGAAGCAGTTCGCGCACCCGCCGCGGCACGCCCGCGGGCAGCGCCGTCCAATCCGGTTCGCGCGTGATCACTGCGGCCATCGAATCGGACGCCGTCTCGCCGCCGAAAATCTGCCGGCCGCTGAGCATCTCGAACAGCACGACACCGAACGACCAGATATCCGCGCGGCGGTCCACGGGCTTGCCGCGCGCCTGCTCCGGGCTCATGTACGCCGCGGTGCCGAGGATGATGCCGGCTTTCGTCGCCGCGACGGACAGCGTCGGCGAATGCGAGGCATCCTGCGCGGAGGCGTCGTCGCTCAGTGCCTTGGCCAAACCGAAATCGAGAACTTTGGCCTTGCCGTCGCTGGTGATTTTTACGTTGGCGGGCTTCAGGTCGCGATGAACAATGCCGCGCTCGTGCGCATATTCGAGCGCTTCGGCAATTTGTTTGGCAATCGGCAGCGCTTCGTCCAGTGGAAGCGCGCCTTGCTTGATTCTTTCCGCCAGCGCCGGCCCTTCCACCAGCTCCATCACCAGCGCGCGGATGCCGTTACCTTCTTCGAGTCCGTGGATGGTGGCGATATTGGGATGGTTCAGCGAGGCCAGCACCTGCGCCTCGCGCTGGAAGCGCGCCATGCGCTCGGCATCATTCGCGAACGCCGGGGGAATGACCTTCAGCGCTACCTCGCGGCCCAGCTTCGAATCCGTCGCGCGATACACCTCGCCCATCCCGCCCGCACCAATCCTCGCGGTGACGCGATAGGGCCCTGTCGTCTGACCTATCATGGATATGTGGTTGTCCTGAGCGCTTGCATCTTAGGCCACCCCTCCGCGCAAGTCAACGCCACGGAACGCATCCACAGATTACGCAGGTTCCGCAGATTGTCTAGGGAGGAAGAAAGAAGTCAGAAGTCAGAAGTCAGAAGTCAGAAATTAGAACGCAGCAGCCAGAAATCAGAAGCTGGGGGAATGGAAATCGGCAGCAGGGAGGAGGAAATGATTGGTGATTGGTGGTTCGTGATTCGTGGGTGGTGATTCGTGAACCGAAGTTCGATTTTCGAGTTTCGTCCCGAGGCCTCGGGATCGCTTTTCCTTTTTTCTATTTTCTATTTTCGCTTTTTCACTCTGTGAAATCTGCGCAATCTGCGGATTTATTTGTGTGCCGCTTCTTCCTGGGCGTGCGCGTGGTAGGAGGAGCGGACGAGCGGCCCGGCCTCCACGTGTTTGAAGCCCATCTCGCGCTCGCCGATATGCTTGTATTCGGTGAACTCGTCGGGATGGACGTAGCGCGCCACGGGTAAATGTTCGCGCGTGGGCTGGAGATATTGTCCCAGCGTGAGGATGTCCGTGCCCTGCGCGGCGATGTCGCGCATGGCGGCAATCACTTCTTCGCGCGTTTCGCCCAGGCCCAGCATTATCCCGGTCTTCGACGGCATCTTCGCGTCAAACTCTTTCACACGCCGCAGCAGCTCGAGCGACCTCTCATAGACCGCGCCCTTGCGCACCTGCCGGTAGAGCCGCGGCACGGTTTCCGTGTTGTGGTTCAACACGTCCGGGCGCGCGCGCAACACGATCTCCAGCGCTGACCAGTCGCCGCGGAAATCCGGGATCAGCACTTCCACTTTGCAGCCTGGGCGCCGGCGGCGGATTTCTTCGATGGTGCGCGCGAAGATGCCGGCCCCGCCGTCGCGCTGGTCGTCGCGGTTGACGCTGGTCACCACCGCGTAGCGCAGCCCCAATTTTTCGACCGCTTCCGCCACGCGCTCGGGCTCCTGCTCATCCGGCGGACCAAGCGGCTTCCCGCTCGGCACCGCGCAGAACCCGCACGCTCGCGTGCAGATGTTGCCCAGGATCATGAACGTTGCCGTGCGATGCTGCCAGCACTCGCCCATGTTCGGGCACCGCGCCGATTCGCACACCGTGTGCAGCCCCAGCGTGCGCATGATGCGCTTCAGCTCCTGCGAATTCTCCCCGCCAAAATATTTCACCTTTAACCAGGCAGGCTTCGGCTCCACGTTGGAATAAACGACCGCGCCGCTGGTGCCGCAGCCGGCGGGCACCTCTGAATTGCTGACGATGTTGAATGGTGAGCTCATCCGCCCGATTTCCAAACTCTCATTCTACGCGCCGCCCCCTCACCGGCACAACCGCCGACAGTCGGCACCTGTAGCGGCGGGCTCCCGCGTCTTGTGCGGGACACCCGGCACAGGCTTGTAGCGCCGCCGTCCCGGCCGCTCCCTTGAATGAGCCGGTCCCGAAGCGTGGGGACCAGCGCTACGCGGCGCGGCTCTCGGGGCGACCGCGCCCCGCTCCCCAAGAGTTTCACACCGCGGATCGGGAGTCCGATTGCCGCAGCTTCTCGGGCAGTTGGATCTGAAGGAAAAACTCGCGGAATTCCGGCTCGGCGCGCAGGCTGTTCAGCTCCGGCTTGATGACGTAGAACATCGTCGGACTCACCTGCTCTGCCACCGACGCTTCGAGCCACTTGCGGATCTGCTCGCTCTCGCCCAACCCGGCGTAGATCCACAGCAGGTAGCCCGGACAGAGGTAGCCGCTGCTGCCTTCGATCTCGCGCAGGAGTTTCCGCGCTTCCTGGTGCGCGCCGGCACGCGCATGGACAAAGGCCAGCAAGGCCACGTACACGGGGCGCGCTCGGAGATGCGCACCGCTTTCTCCAGCGTCTCCACCGCAGCGGCCAGCGCGCGGATCACCCAATAGGAAACGTCAACTTCCCACCGGAAGAATCCCGCGCGCGGCGGCCGGGAAATGATGGTGGTTGTTATGCCAGCCTTCGCCGAAGGTGAGCAGCGCCACCAGCGCGTTGTCGCGCGACTTGTCGCCGGTGGCATAGCGCTGCGTGCCGAACACGTGACAGAAATAATTCACCGCTGACGCGCCGTGGATGATCATCGCGCGACTCGAGCAGAACCCGATGGCAAACATGGACAGCACGCCCAGCGCGTAGGTGGCCGCGCCCAGCGCCACGCGGGGCACCCAGAAAAACCGGGGCAGCCACGCGAGCTCCGGGAACTTGGTCAGGTCTCTGGCCATGGCCTGGATTTCCTCGTCCGTGCAGCCGTCGTCGAACAGGCTCCCGAACCAGCAGAACCAGAAGCCGCCGTGGGGGCTGTGCACGTCGCCCTCGTTGTCCGCGTACTTGTGATGGATGCGGTGCTTGCCGGCGAAGGAAATCGGGTCGGTCATGGTCGTGCACGCCGTAAGGCAAGAAAAAACTGGAAGGCGCGGCTGGTGCGGAAGGCACGGTGCGCGAAGTAGCGATGTAGGCCCACCACTACGCCGAAGGAGCCCCACAGGTAGAGCGCCGCGCACATGGCCCAGTCGGCCCGCCGCGGACCTCCCTACAACACGAAAGACGCTGGGGCGTAGGGGCCCGAGATATCGTGCCCCTACGCGGCGACGCGCGGTTTCGTTGCGAGGATGGGTTTGAGGCGGCCTTGCTTGAGGGCAGAGAGGGCGGTCAGGCGCTGGGAGAAGCGCCGGCGGAGATCACTTCAACTTGGCGTATTCCGCTTTGGCTTGCAGCAGGAGAGGAACATCCGGGTCGGCGTCTTTCCAAATGGCGAAGAAATCCTGATAAAACTTTCTGGCTTTGGGGGTGTCGCCGGCAAGCACCGCGGCGCGGGCCATGCCCAGATGGGCGAGCGGATAAATCGTATCCAGCCCGGCGACGCCGCGGCGGTCGAGGATTTCCTGAAATTCAGCGGCGGCTTCCGCGCCTTTTTTCAGCTTCCGGTAGGCCTCACCGCGGGTGTAAATGAAGCCCAAGCGTCCCCGTTCGTATTGCCGCCCGGGTTCCAGCAGGTCAATGGCCTTGGCCGGATTGCCGCGGGCGATTTCAATCACTGCGCGAACTTCGGCCTCGCCGGTCACGCGAGACAGCATGTCGCCGGGGGACTGCTTGACCATTTCGTCGGCAAGCGTCTGGGCCCGCGCGGGTTCGCCGCAGGTGGCTAAAGCCGAGGCGCCGTTGCCCAGCGACCAGCGCGTGCGCGCAATGGCCAATGCCGCGGCCACACGTAGGGGAATGTCTTTGCAATTGCCGTAATAGGCGTCGCTGGCCGCCTGGCCCGCCATCCACTCGGCCACACTGGTCTTCAGACCGATGCGCTGCGCCGATTCGATCCCGCGACGCGCCAACTCGCGCGACTTTTTGATTTGCCCGCGAAACTCCGCCGCAGCAGCCTGCCAGCCAAAACTCAGCCCTTCCTCGGGCTTGCCTTTCGTCCAGTCCACCTCGCGCTGCATGGCCGCCGCGTCGCCGCGGATGAAGGCGAGCACGAACAGCGTGCCGTGGACGTCCACCGCATCCGCCTTGGCGGCGACGGCCTGCTCGCAGACGGCTTTCGCTTCGTCGTAGCGATTCATGGAGACGTACGCCTCGGACAGATTGCTGTACGGAAATGCGGCGTTGGGATTCAAGCGCACGGCTTCGCGGGCCTCCTCGGCCTCTTTTTCGAATTCTCCGATCTGCGCATAGGCCACGGCCAGGTTGTTGCGCGGGGTGAAGTCGCGCGGATAGGTGCGCTTGTAAAGTTCGAGGGTCTCGATGTTCTTGAAAATGTCCTGCTTGACGCGGGAGTAGTAGTGCGAGGTGATGTAGAGCTTCTCGCGTTCGCTGACGCGGTCGCGCAGCTCGTAGGCTTTGGCAATGTTTTCCTTGGCGCGGTCCGCCTCACCGAAGTTTCCGTACATCACGCCCAACCGCGCGTAGGCCATGGCGAAATTGGGGTCCAGCTCCAGCGCGCGCTTGTAAAAGGGGATGGATTCGAGTTGCTTGCCGCGCGTGCGCTGCTCGTCGGCCAGCGTGTAGGCCTTCAGCGCCTCCAACGATGCGGTAGTGGCCTGGTCAATCGGCGCGTCGAACTTCTGCACCATGCTCAGCGATTCGCCCAGCTTGCTGCGGATGCTCGAGACCGCGTTCCCCAGCGCTTTCAGCACCTGCTCTTTGCTAGTGGCCTCGACTTGTTCCCGCGCCAGTGAATCGCCGCTCTGGCAGTTCACCGCCTCGAGCGTGATCACGTAGGTGGTTCCCAAGCCGGAGATCGAGCCATTCATCGTGGCCTTCAGGTTTTGTCGCTGGCAGATTTCCCGCGCAATCGGTGGCGTCACGCGCTCGTCCGCCGATTTGCCCATGAAGCCCAGCGTTTCGCGCACGCGACTGTCCGGAAACACGTTGAGGAACGGCGATTCGCCCAGCTTCACGGCCAGCGCCTGTCGGAGCGTGCCGTCGAACATCGCGTCGCCGGTGGTGTTGGTGAATTCCGAGAGCACGATGAAATCTTTTTCTGTGAGCGCCTGCGCGCGCTTCGAGTAGTAGAGCCAGCCCCCCAGCGCTAGCACCACCACCGCGGCCGCTGCCCCGATTCCCTTCCAATGGCTCGCGGCCATGGCGCGAATGCGGGAGGAACTGCTCGGCGCCGCCGCGGCCGGCGCCTGCGCAGAAGAAGCCTGCTGTGTGCCGCTGGCCGGAGCGACGGAGCCGCTCGAAGGCGCGGCGGCCACCATTCCGCTCGCCGCGGGCATGGACGCTGCGCTCACCGCCGCCGAGCGGCCGGAGTCGGTGTCGCGCTTCAGACGCTGTAAATCTGCGCGCATGTCTGCCGCACTCTGGTAGCGCAGCTTGCGATCCTTTTCGAGCGCCTTATTAATGATGCGATCGAGTTCGATGGCCAGCGTGGGATTCAGCCGCACCGGCGAGACCGGCGATTTGGTCAGAATCCCTTCGAAGATCACCGCCGAAGTGCTGCCGCTGAACGCCGGATGCCCGGTGGCCATTTCGTACAGCACCACGCCGAAGGAAAACAGGTCGGTGCGCGCGTCGAGTTCCTGCCCGCGCGCCTGTTCCGGTGACATGTAGGCCACCGTGCCCACAGCCACACCCGGGCTGGTCAGATTTTCTTCGGCAACGCCAACGGTGGGCATCGCGGAGCTGGCCCCCGCCGCGGCCGAGGCCGGCGTGAGCTTGGCCAGACCGAAGTCGAGGATTTTCGCGTGGCCGCGTTTGGTGACGAAAATGTTGGCCGGCTTGATGTCGCGGTGGACGATCCCCGCGGCGTGCGCGGCGTCCAGCGCGTCGCCGATCTCCATGCCCAGCTCGAGCAACTGCTCCACTTCGAGCGGCCCGCGCATGATCAGGTGCTTGAGCGTCTGCCCTTCGAGCAGTTCCATGGCGATGAAGTGCTGCCCGCCGGCCTCGTCGATGTCGTGAATCGTGCAGATGTTGGGATGGTTCAGCGCGGAGGCCGCGCGCGCTTCGCGCTGGAAGCGCTCCAGCGCCTGCGCGTTTTTCTCGAATTCCGCAGGGAGAAACTTCAGCGCCACCTGGCGGCCCAGCTTGGAGTCCTCGGCGCGATACACCACACCCATCCCCCCGCCGCCCAGCTTTTCCAGTACGCGATAGTGGCTGATCGTGCTGCCGATCATTCCTCGCCTCTAAACTCCAGCCATCCTGAGCTTGCCGAAGGATGCGAAATGGTCTGTCCAATCATGATGCGGAAAGCGCATCGTAGCACAGTCCGCCGCAGCGGGCCATGCAAGCCGCCCTGAAGGGCGCCGCTACATGTGCTATCTTTACCTTTTGCGCTACACTCCGCGCCGGCGGGCGGAACGCATCACGATGAAACCCACGCGCACTCGAAAGAATTTTCCTGGGAAACCCATCCCCCGCGAAGAGTCCGTGCGCCATCGCACATACGAACCTCTCGACGACGAAATCGCCCGCGTCGAAGGCCACGCCGACCGAAGTGATGTGGGGACGGGCGACCTTCCGGTCGCCCCTACAGAATCCACAGACGTCTCAAAACCCACCATCGCCGAAATCTTCGGCCCGGGCGGGATGCTCGAAAAATGTCACCCCGGCTACGAATTCCGACCGTCGCAACTGGAGATGGCGGAAATCGTGGAAGACGCCTTCCGCCACCGCAAGCACGCCCTGGTGGAAGCCGGCACCGGCACCGGCAAAACACTGGGCTACCTGATCCCTGCCATTCGCAGCGGCCGTCGTGTGGTCGTCTCCACGGCGACGAAATCGCTCCAGGAGCAGCTCTACTCCAAGGACGTGCCCTTCCTGCAAAAACATTTCGCGCCCAATTTGAGCGTCGCGGTGATGAAAGGCCGCAGCAACTTCGTCTGCCGCGCCAAGGTCCATCAGCTTGCGAGCGAGGGCCGCGCGTTTCTCAAGGGCATGGACGAGTTGGACTGGTTCACGCAGATCCGCGACTGGGAAAAACTCACCGAAACCGGCGACCGCGCCGAACTCACCTTTCTCCCCGACGACAACGACTTGTGGCCCCGCCTGGACTCCCGCCGCGAGACCTGCACCGGCTCCAAGTGCCCCGAGTTCAACCGCTGCTTCATCACCGCCATGCACCAGCGCGCCCGCGAGGCGGACATCATCATCGTCAATCACCATCTCTTCTTCGCCGACCTCGCGCTTCGCCAGGACGACTTCGGCTCCATCCTCCCGGAATATTCCGCCGTGGTCTTCGACGAGGCCCACGAGATGGAAGACGTGGCCAGCGACTATTTCGGCCGCCAGGTGTCCAACTACCGCTTCGAGGAACTGGCCCGCGACACTGAGCACGTGCTGCGCGTGCAAGGGCTGGCCACGCCGCCGCTGCTCAAGCGCAGCGCGCAGCTCAAGGAACGCACGCGCAGCTTCTTCGACCGCTTCCCGGCCAAGGAGGGCCGCTTCGCGTTCGATGCCGGCGAGCGCGCCGCATTCCTCGAGCACCACCGCGAAGCTTATGAACACCTGCTGCAAGCAGTGAAGCGCCTGGAAGCAGATTTGTCGGCGCTGGGCAAAAAGCCCGATGAGGTGGTCAACCTGGCCCGCCGCGCCTTCGAGCTGCGCGGCGAACTCGTTTTCCTGATGGAACAGGCGGAGAAGAACTACGTCTATTGGTACGAGCGGCGCAACAAGGGAGTGTTCGTCACCGCCACGCCGATTGACGTCAGCGAGCTGCTGCGCGCGCAGCTCTTCGGCCAGTTCGACACCGTCGTGCTCACCTCCGCCACGCTGGCCGTGGGCGGCCGCTTCGATTACGTCAAGCAGCGCCTGGGCATTGACCAGGCGCGCGAGCGCGTCCTGCCGCACGAGTTCGACTTCGGCACGCAGGCCGTGCTGTACATCCCGCCGGCGTTGCCCGACGTGCGCGACGCCTCGTTTGTGGGCGCCGCATCCGAGGAAATCGCGCGCCTGCTGGAAATCACCCGTGGGCGCGCCTTCTGCCTCTTCACCAGCTACAACCAGATGAAGGAAGTCTACGAGCGCGTGAAGAAAATGGTGCGCTTCCCACTGCACTTGCAGGGCACCGCGCCGCGCTCCGCGCTCCTCGAGCGTTTCAAGAACACGCCGCACAGCGTGCTCTTTGCAACCGCTTCGTTTTGGCAAGGCGTCGATGTCCCGGGAGAGCAGCTCAGTTGCGTGATTGTAGATCGCCTGCCCTTCGCCGTGCCCAGCGACCCCATCGTCGCCGCGCGCGTCAAGGCGCTGCTCGAAGAGGGGCGCAACGCCTTCGCCGAATACCAGGTGCCTAAGGCCGTGCTGGCGCTGAAGCAGGGCTTCGGACGGTTGATCCGCGCGCGCTCCGACCGCGGCGTGCTGGTCATCCTCGACAACCGCATCCGCCGCATGCAGTATGGTAAAATTTTTCTGGCGTCGCTGCCGGAGTACAGCATTGCGCACGACATCGCCGCCGTGCGCCGGTTCATGCAGCAACCGTAGGAGCAGGCTTCAGCGCAGCACCGGGCACTGAGCACTGAAAGGCTGGAAATGTTCGAAGTCAGCGTGGAAGAAACGTTCGCCGCCGGGCACGCCCTGCGCGGCTACAAGGGCAAGTGCGAAAACCCGCACGGCCACAACTACCGCGTGAAGATCACGCTGCAAGGGCCGGAGCTGGACCACGTCGGCCTGCTCTACGATTTCGTGCACCTGAAGAAAGTGATCAGCAACGTCATCCAGGCGCTGGACCACAAGTACCTGAACGACCTGGCCCCCTTCGACGTGCTGAACCCTTCCGCGGAAAACCTGGCCAAATATTTTTACGAGGAAACGTCGAAGCAAATGCACGCGACGCCCAACGGCGCGCGCATCGCTTCCATTACCGTGTGGGAGACGGATACAACGGCGGCCACGTATTGGCCGTGAAAACGTGCGGACGTTCGAACGTTGCGACGTTCACACGTTTAAACGACAGGCGAAAACGTGAACAGGGCTTTCTACTTGATCATCGCGCCGGCGCTGCTGATCGTGCTGCTGTACCTGGGCATCGGGATACGTCCCGCGCCGCGCGGCATTGTGGGCGTGGTGCTGTTCGCCGCGCTAGCCTGGTTCCTGTTCGGCCGCAAGAAAAAGCCGCGTGCGCAGAGCCAGCGCTGATTTTCTGTTGACTGTCACCTGTTGATTTCAACCGATAACTGCTCACTGAGCACTGACCACTGATCACCGACCCCATGCAAGTCACCGAAATCTTCAAATCCATTCAAGGCGAAAGCACCCATGCCGGCCTGCCCTGCGTTTTCGTGCGGCTGACCGGCTGCAACCTGCGCTGCGTGTGGTGCGACACGGCCTACGCCTTCCACGGGGGCACGCCAATGTCGGTGGAAGAAGTCCTCGCCAAAGTAGATGAGCTCGCCGTAGGACAGACGTCCACGTCTGTCCCTTCCGCGGACGCCAGTGCTCCTCATGCGGGACAGGCCGGGAGGCCTGTCCTACAGGCCAATGGCCTGGTCGAACTCACTGGCGGCGAACCGCTCCTGCAAACAGACATCTACCCGCTGGCCGAAAGACTTCTGGCCGCGGGCTACACGGTGCTCTGCGAAACCTCCGGCGAGCGTTTCGTCGGCAAGCTGCCGCGCGCAGTGATCAAAATTGTTGACGTGAAGTGCCCCGACTCCGGTGCAGGGGGCACCTTCGACATGACCAACCTCGACGCCGTGGACAGCAAGGATGAACTCAAGTTCGTCATCGCCAGCCGCCGCGATTACGAATTCGCGCGCGACTTCACGCGCCAGCATGCCCTCCACGAGCGCGTCGGTGAGGTGATTTTCTCGCCCGTCTTCGCCGATCCCGAGGGAAAATGGCCGGCGATGGATGCCCGCGCGCTGGCCGACTGGATTCTCGCCGACCGCCTGCCCGTGCGCCTTGGCCTGCAACTGCACAAATTCATCTGGGACCCGGCGATGCGGGGAGTGTAGTTGAGCCGCTTGCGGACTCTGGATGTTGAAAGGTTGGAAGGTTAAAAGGTTTGCAGGTTAAACCTTCCAACTTTTCAACTTTCCAACATTTCTGGAGACGATGCCGGAGAAACCTAAATCTGTCGTTTTGCTGAGCGGCGGCATGGACTCCTGCGTCACCGCGGCTATCGCCAATGAGACGCATGGCCTCGCGCTGCTGCACGCCAGCTACGGCCAGCGCACGGAAGCCCGCGAGCGCCGCGCCTTCGACGATATCGCCGATTTTTACGGCGTGGCCGAGCGGTTGGTGGTGCGACTGGAGCATTTCACGCAGATCGGCGGCTCGGCGCTCACTGACGTGCGCCTCGCCGTGCCGGTAGCACAGGCATCCTTGCCTGTGCCTTCAGCCGAGCAGGGAGAGAGCACAGCCAGGAATGGCTGTGCTACAAAGCCCGAAATTCCCATCACCTATGTGCCGTTCCGCAATGCGCATTTTCTTTCCGTGGCGGTGAGCTGGGCGGAGGTAATAGGCGCGAGCGCGGTGTTCATCGGCGCAGTGGAGGAGGACAGTTCCGGCTATCCCGACTGCCGGCCGGAGTATTACCGCGTGTTTCAGGAACTGGTGCGCGCGGGAACCCGGCCGGAGACGAACATCGAGATTGTCACCCCGGTGATTGCGTTGCGCAAGAGCGAGATCATCCGCCGAGGCATCAGCCTGGGGGCTCCTTTGCATCTAACCTGGTCGTGCTACCAATTCGGCGACGTGGCCTGCGGGGCGTGCGAGAGTTGCCGCTTGCGTCGGCGGGCCTTTGCCGAAGCGGGCGCGGTGGATCCGGTCCCCTACCGCCCGCGTAGCACAGGCTGACAGCCTGTGCTACGCTCCCTCCGGGGCTTGCCCCGGCCCCCGGTTGCGCGATAAAAGAGTGTTGGATCGCTGTCGCCGCCAGCGGCACCAGGAGGACGTCATCATCATGAACACCCACAGATTCCTTGCCAGACTTCTGCCCCTCGTGTTGTCGGCGCTGTTCGTGGCCGGCACGGCGCTGGCGCAGTTCGGGCGCGTGGACGGCCTGCTGCGCGACCACGAGGGCAAGCCCATGGCCGACATCGTCATTGTGCTCAAGAATCAGGACACCGGCCAGACCTTCGAGACCAAGACCGACAAGAACGGACGCTTCGTGCAGGTCGGCCTGCGCTCCGGCCTGTGGGTGGCCATCTGCAAGATCAAGGGACGCTACTCCAACGACTACGAGCATCCCTTCCGCATGGCCACCGCGGCCGAGGAAAAACTGGACATCAACTTGAAGGACATCCTGGCCCAGCTAAGCGCCGAACGCAGCGCGGAGATGAAGAAGCAGGAAGAGGAGCGTTCCAAGTTTGAAGGCATGAAGGCGCACTTCGATGCCGGGCGCATGGCCCTGGAGCAGGCGCGCAGCGCCCGTTCCGAAATGATGAAGCTTCCCGTCGGCGAGCGCGCGCCCATCGCGGAGAGGATGGCGCAGCAGGCCACCAACGCCATCAGCGAACTGGAGGCCGCGGAAAGGGCCGCGCCGGATAAAGATCCCAACCTGCACGTCGTGCTGAGCAACCTCGGCGAGGCCTATGCCGTGGCCGGGCGTTTCGAGGAGGCTGCCGCGGCCTATACGCGGGCCATCGAGCTGAAGCCCGACAACGCCAACTACTTCCTCGCCCTAGGCACCGCCCAGGCCAGCGCCGGCAAGGCCACGGAAGCCATGGCCACTTGCGATAAGGCCGCCACGCTGCCCGCGGCCACCGTGGCCGATGCTCCGCAGATCGCCGCGAGCTGTTTCGGCAATGTCGGCATCATCCTGCAGAACACGCAAAAAATGAGGGAGTCCATCGAGCCGCTAAAGCGCGCCGCGCAGATTAATCCCAACAACGCCGACTACTGGTTCCTGCTCGGCCGCGGCCTCACCAACGCCATGGAGTACAAAATGGAAGGCGGCACGATGAAGACCATCATCCAGCCCGGTACGGCAGAGGCCTTCGCCAAATACCTGGAACTCGCCCCCAACGGCCGCTTCGCCCAGGATGCCAAGGAAAGCCTGGCCATGCTCGAACAGATCGCCCCAGGCATCCAAACCAAGATTTCCGCCAAGAAAAAGAAACGGTAGCCGTGGGACAGGTTATCAGCCTGTCCTCCTCGTTCGTTACAGGGGTGGACCTGGGTGTCCGCCCCTTTTCCCTCCTATGGGGCGCGGCGGCTTGTTTTTCCTGATCCCGCCCTGCGGGACGAAGGGCCGCCGCTTTGGGCGGGGAGGCTTGCCTCGCCGCTTTGTCTTTTTTCTGACCGTGACTGTGCGTTATTGATGGCGGAGTGGGCTGCGCCGGTCAGGGAGCGCAGCAAGCTGCGCTCCTACAAAGCGGGAGCCCCTCGACTTCGCTCCCTTCGACTCCGCTCAAGGCGAGCGGGACCAGCAAGCTCCCGCACTCCATAAACCGCGGCGAAGGCCCGAACGAACTGCTGGAGGCCCGTTTTTTTGCCTCCCTTTTTCTTGACAATCCACAAGGGCGATGACTACACTCCGTTGGGGTTATCTCGAAGTGTCCGCGACATATAGGGGTCGTGTTGCGGGGCTTCCCTCTAGGCTCTTGGGAGATCGTCAGAAAACAACGGCTGTGTTCGCCCGGACCGCCCGGGTTGGGGTCCGGCAAAGCCTTCGGACAGGACTCCCCGTCCTCCTCCTCACCATCCTTCTCTTGTTCTTCGCGTTGCCAAGTGTGACCGCAGCCCAAACGCAGAATCCGGCGCCACCCTTTGCGGCAAACGCCGCGGCTGCGCAGGTGTCTGCGGAAAACCGCTCCACGGAATACGTCATCGGCCCGCAGGACCTGCTGATGATCTCCATCCTGGAAGCGCCGGAGTTGTCCCGCGAAGCGCGCGTGGGCCCAGACGGCACGGTCGGGCTGCCATATCTGGCCGAGCGGCTGCGCTTGCTCGGCCTCACGCTCAGCCAAGCCGAAGAACTCATCCGGCGCAAATACCAGGAAGCCGGAATCCTCAACCAGCCCAACGTCAGCATCGCGCTTAAGGAACTACTCAGCAAGCCGGTGACGGTGATGGGCTCGGTGCGCAGCCCGGGCGTCTTCCAGATCGGCGCGCAGATGCCGCTGATGCGCGTGATCACACAGGCCGGCGGGTTTACCGACGACGCCGGCACGTTTGTGCAGGTGATGCGCGCGGGCAGCACGTCGCAGGACGAGGTGATCCGCGTGCGCATCGAAGACCTGCGCCAAGGCCGCCTGGAGGCCAACATCCAGGTCAACGGCGGGGACACGGTGAACGTGACGCCGGCCGGGGCGATTTTCATTGTGGGGGCGGTGAACCGTCCGGGGCGGCACACGCTGCGCGGCGACAACGAACAGTTGACGCTGCTGCGCGTGGTGGCGCTGGCGGAAGACCTGAAGCGCTCGGCCAAGCCGCAGGCCACGGTGATCCTGCGCAAGGACGCCTCGGGCGCTTCGCGGGAAATCCCTGTGGACCTGAAAAAAATCCTCCAGCGCAAGGCACCAGACGTGCCGGTCCTGGCCAACGACGTGGTCTTCGTCCCCGATAGCCTGGGCAAGCGCGCCGCCGCGCGCGGCGCCGAAGCGGCGCTCCAGGTGCTCACTTCGGTGCTCATCCTGGGCCTGCTGTGAGCGGTGAAAGGAAGGTTAGAAGGTTCGAAGGTTGGAAAGTTGGAAGGTTGAAATGTTGAAAGGTTAAGTCCCGGGAAGATTGCCCGCGGCGGGAACCTTGCAACTTTCAAACCCTCCAACACGCAAACGCTTTTTGAAGGATTGTATGGATCCGAAGAACGCCCTTGAGCGCCGTGCGAGCCCGGTGACGCTGCTGGCCGAGCCCTTTTCCTGGCGCAGCGTGCCGGCGGGGAGCTTCGACCCGGTTTCCACCGGCCTGCCCCTGCGCGAATACCTGCGCATCCTGCGCAAGCACCGCTGGATCATCCTGACGGTGGTGGCGGTGATGGTCACCGTGGTGAGCGTGGTCAGCTTCCAAATGCAGCCGGTGTACCAGGCCAGCTCGCGGCTGGAGATCAACGGGGAGGCGCCGGACCTGACCAACCTGCGCGAGCTGTTCGTGCGCCTGCCCACCGATGAAGAGTTCTTGCAGACCCAGGTGCGCATCCTGCAGAGCGACGACCTGGCCATGCAGACCATCCGCGCCCTGCGCCTCTACGACAAGCCCGAATTTGCGGTGCGCCCGCTGGGCGCGAACGGGACCGCACCCTTCTCGCCGGCCGAAGAAGTGATGCTCATCGGCCGCTTCAAGGGCGGCCTCAACGTGCAGTTGATCCGCACCAGCCGCCTGGTGGAGGTGCGCTTCGAAAGCGCCGATCCGAAGGTCTGCTCGGACGTGCCCAACACCCTGGCGCAGCTCTACATCGAAAACAACTTCCGCAAGAAGTACGAGTCCACCATGCAGGCGCAGGAGTGGATGAGCGGGCAGTTGCAGGAACTCAAGGCCAAGATGGAAAAGGCGCACCAGTCGCTGGTGAACTACGAGCGCGAAAACCAGATCTATGCCATCAGCGAGGGGCAGAACGTGACCATGCAGAAGCTGGGGCAACTGAACCACGAGCTGACCCTGGCGCAATCCGAGCGCATCGCCCGCGAATCGCAGTTCCAGCAGGTGAAGTCGCGCCGCCTAGACGATCTCTCCGCGATCTCCTCGAGCCCCTACATCCAGGAACTGCAGAGCCGGCTGAACAAGTTGAACGACGAGTACGCTGAGGTGCGCACCACCTTCGGGCCCAAGTACCCCAAGGTGCAGCGGCTGGAGCAGCAGATCGCCGACGCCAAGGCGCAGATGGAGCGCGAAAAGCAGCAGATCGGCAACCGCATCGAAAACGAATACCAGGCCGCGTTGCGCCGGGAGCAACTGCTGCGCAAGGCCGTGGAAGGCCAGAAGGCCGAAGCCAACGTCATGAACGCCAAGCTTGTGGAATACAGCCTGCTCAAGCGCGAGTACGAGACCAACCAGCAGCTCTACGACGGCCTGCTCAACCGCTTGAAGGAAGCCGGGGTCAGCGCCGGCATGCGCTCCAACAACATCCACATCGTGGACCGCGCGCGGCCGCCGCTGGCGCCCATCCGCCCGCGCAAGTCGCTCAACATCGCACTCAGCGCAGTGGTCGGACTGATCCTGGGCGGCGCGCTGGCGCTGTTCAACGAGTACCTGGACAACTCCGTGAAAGTGCCCGAGGAAGTGGAGCAGTTGATCGGGCTGCCCGCGCTGGGCGTGATCCCCGGGGTCTCCAGCATCCCCGCCGGCGCGCTGCGCGCGCTGCCGGGCGTGGTGCCCAAGCCGCAGGCGCAGGAGTTGGCCACCATCTCCCAGCCGCACTCGGTGGTCTCCGAAGCGTACCGCGCGCTGCGCACTTCGATTTTGCTTTCCACCTCCAAGCATCCGCCGCAGACGATCCTGATCACCAGCGGGCAGCCGCGCGAGGGCAAGACCACCACCGCGCTCAACCTAGCCATCACCCTGGCGCAGCGCGGGGACCGCGTGGTGCTGATGGATTCCGACCTGCGCCGCCCGCGCGTGCACCGCTCCTTCAACATCTCCAACGACGTCGGGCTCAGCTCGTTCCTGGCCGGGGTGGTGGGCATTGACGATCTGCCCCGCGCGGTGACGCACATCCCCAACCTGTTCGTCATCCCCTCCGGCCCCACGCCGCCCAACCCCGCCGAGTTGCTCTCCAGCGAGCCGATGGTGCTGCTCTTTTCCGAGCTGCGCCGCCAGTTCGACTTCATCGTAATGGATTCTCCGCCAGCGATTACCGTGGCGGACAGCATGATCCTGGCCGCGCACGCCGACGGGGTGATGCTGGTGATCCACGGCGGAGTGACCACGCGCGAATCGCTGCGCCAGACGCACAAACTGCTGGCCGGCGTAAACGCGCGCATGATCGGCGTGGTGCTGAACAACGTGGATATCCGCTCCGCCGACTATCGATACTATTACACCTACTACTACGGGGATTATTACCGGCACATGTTGGAAGGCTATGGCTACGGCCACGAACCGGAAGAGAAACCCCGGCGGAGAGAGAAGAAAGTCGGCGCGTAGCGGAGGCAGCCCGCGGACGGCGGGTGGCGGCCCCGACGAGGGGGCCGGCCGCGCTCCGCACGCGGCGTGGGCGTAAGAGCAGACCAACAGGACCCATGGTTTTGGCGCTGGACACGTGGCCACGAAAACTCGCCGCGGCCCTGCTGGCCGTTCTGGCCAGCGTTCCGCTGAGTCTCGCACTGTGGAAGCAGTATCGCGCGGACGTGTATGCGCGCGAAGGTTCGCGGGAATCGCTGGAGAAAGCGATCGCGGTGGAGCCGGGCAACGCGGAATTGCGCAACCGGCTGGGGCGCGTGCTGCTGTATTCGACGACGGGAGACGCCAGGCAGGCGCAGGCGGCGCTGGAGCGCGCGGTGCAGCTCGACCCGCGCACGGCATCGTTCGGCGTGGACCTGGCGCTGTCCCTGGAACTGCGCGGGGAGTTGGATGCCGCGGCGCGGGAGCTGGAGCGGGCGCGGCGCGCGGAGCCGCGCACACCGGGGATTCTCTGGCAAGAGATGAACTTC
>Ga0209172_10002475_pt1 | contig 32411 bp, 32 predicted proteins | sample LarsenN4metaG_FD_184113 | JGI IMG/M metagenome (GOLD analysis project Ga0209172, IMG submission 184113) | Hot spring sediment bacterial and archeal communities from British Columbia, Canada, to study Microbial Dark Matter (Phase II) - Larsen... ... | reverse complement strand
AGCCGACACGCATAGGAGCTGGTGGCGAGTGACTCGCCCAGCCACGAAACCGCGCGCGGACGGGAACAACGAAGACGTCACCTTCGCAGACCTCAGGCGGGTTAGGAGGTCTGCTCCGGTGACGTCTGTCGAAACGGAAGAGACTTGACATCAGTCCGGCTCATAGGAGCCGGACCTGGCTGAATGCTTGCACAGGGTCGGCGGGAAATGCTGGCGTACTTCGAGACGTCGATCGGCTGGGGTGAGCTCCTCAAGCGCACGTGGAACGAGATTCAGCGGGACGACGGCCTGAGTCTCGCGGCACAGCTCGCCTATTACTTCTTCCTCGCGCTGTTTCCCGCGCTGCTGTTTCTCATCGCCCTGGCCGGCACCCTTGCCAACCCCGAGCTGATCTCACGGCTGGTCGACATGATGAGCGGCGCGGTGCCGCCCGACGTCATCAATATCATTCGCGACCAGTTGATCCGGATCGCGCAGGGCGATCAGGGCGGCATCATGACCTTCGGCGTGCTCGCCGCACTGTGGAGCAGTTCGTCGGCGCTCGTGTCGTTGAGCGATGCGCTCAACCGTGCCTATGGCGTCGAAGACAGCCGCGGGTGGATGAAACGGCGGCTGATTGCCATCGTGCTCACGATTGGGGTCGCTGCGTTCATCATCATCTCGGTCGCGCTGGTGCTGGTGGGACCGCAGGCCGCGGACTGGCTGGCCGCCCGCCTGGGGCTGAGCGAGGTGTTTACCTGGGCGTGGAGGATTCTCCAGTGGCCGCTGGTCTTCGTGCTCGTCGTGCTTGCCATCGGTCTGATCTACTACTTCGCGCCGGACGTCGAGCAGGATTTCGTGTTCCTCACGCCCGGGTCGGTGCTGGCCGCCATCCTCTGGCTGCTCGCATCGCTGGGATTCCGTTTCTACGTCGTCAATTTCGGGTCGTACAACGAGACCTACGGCGCGATCGGCGGCGTCATGGTGCTGCTGCTGTGGCTCTACATCTCCGGTCTGGTGGTGATCGTCGGTGCGGAGATGAACGCCGAGATCGAGCACGCGTCCGCGCACGGCAAGGCGCCGGGTGAGAAGCGTCCCGGCGAGCGGAAGGTCATCGGCGCCCGCGCCGCGCGGGAATTCCTCGCACGGCAGGAGAGCCCTGGACGCCACGCGGTGCCGGTACCGCGCCGCCGCTGGACGACCACCGCGTTCGCCAGAACGGGTGTGCTGATCGGCGGGATCGTCGCGGCGTTCTGGGGCCGCCGCGTCGGCAGCTAGAGGCTGGTGGAGGAATGCCATGGACGAGACGCGCGAACTGTCGATAGCCGAAGTCATCAGGAATGCGATTCGGGATGGGCAAGAGCTGGTGCGCAGCGAGCTGGCCCTGGCCAAGGCCGAGGTACGGGGCGAAGTCCGGCGGGTGGGAATGGGCGTCGGCCTGCTGGCTGGTGCGGTGTTTGCCGCGGGCGTGTGCATCGTGCTGTTGATGACCACCATCGCGTGGGCGATCGCCGACGTGCTCACCTGGCCGGTGTGGGCCGGCTTCGCCATCGTCACGCTGCTGATGCTCGTCGTCGCTGCCATTCTGGCGTATGTCGGGAAGAGACGCCTCACGGCAGCGCGCCATATGCCGCAGACCGTCGACACACTGAAGGAGAACATCGAATGGATGCGAGCACGGACGTCCTAGCTGAAACCGTTCGCGCCAAACGCCAGGCGATCGATCAGGATCTCGCGCAGCTTCGGGGCAAGCTGGCGCGGGCCGATCCGCGCCGCCGCATCGACCCGCGCCGGCTGGCCAGGCAGGCGCTGCCGATCGTCGCCGGGACGGCGGCGCTGTGGCTCTGGAGCCGACGCCGCCGGAGCGTCGGCTCGCTCGACAAGCTCCTGCTGCACGGACTGGCCGACCTCTACAGCATCGAGCAGCGGCTGCTGCCGGCCCTCGACCGGATGCGCGCGCGGGCCTGGAACGAGGAGCTCGAGCGCGCCTTCGCGCAGCATCGTCTCGAGACGGAAACCCACATCGAGCGGCTGGAGCGCGTGTTCAGGGCAATCGGCTCGCGCCCGAAGCGCGCCGCGTCGGAGGCTGCCGAGGCGATCATCGCCGACGGCGAACGGCTGCTGTCGCGCCGCATGGATCGCGACGTCCGCGACGCATGGCTGATTGCGACCGCGCAGCGTCTCGAACATCTCGAGATCGCCAACTACGGCACCGTGCGCACGTACGCGCAGATGCTCGGGTACACCTATGCGGCGCAGCTGCTCGACCAGACGCTGCAGGAGGAGCGCGCCGCCGACGAGAAGCTGACGCGGCTGGCGACACGGTTCGTGAATCCGGAAACCATCCGCGCCGCACACGAGTAAGCCCGGAGGAGGCCATGGCGTCAGGACGGACCCTCGGCATCGGACTCATCGGCGCGGCGATGACGATGCTCGTGCGCTCGATCACCCGCCGCGCCATGCACGACCGGCGCGGCACGCTGAAGCTGCCTCGCGCCGCGAGCCGCGCGAACGGCCTCACCACGGTGCTCGCCCTCGCCGCTGCGTCGGGCGCGCTGCTCGCGCTCGGCGACGTGCTGCAGGAGCAGCGCAAGCACCTCGCCCAGTCGACGTGAGTTGGGTTCTGGGCTCCGGGCTTTGGTCTTTGGTGGGCTTTGGTGGTCTTTGGTCTCTGGTCCTTGGTCTCCGGTGATCTCTGGTCTTTTGGTCTTTGGTCTTGATTAGTCACCGTTGACCGTAGGCCACCCAAGGCCCAGGGCCCAGAGCCCCAGACCCAAAGCCCAAAGCCCAAAGCCCGGAGCCCCAGAGCCCAGCGCCCAGAGCCGAGAAACCCCAGAGACCAGGCACCAAAGACCAAAGTCCAAAGACCTGAGACCACCAGAGCCCAAGCCCAGCGCCCGCATCTGATATTTTCTGCGGCCATGGATCTGGGAATCAGCGGCCGCCGTGCGATCGTGTGCGCCTCGAGCCGGGGGCTGGGACGGGCGTGTGCGGAGGCGCTTGCGCGGGCGGGATGTCACGTGGTGGTGAACGGACGCACGCGCGAGACCGTGGATGCCGCCGTGGCCGCCATCCGCGCCGGCAGCGGCGCGGAGGTCACGGGCGTTGTCGCCGACGTTTCCGATCGGGCAGGACAGCAGGCGGTGCTCGCCGCCTGCCCCGAGCCCGACATCCTCGTCACCAACAACAGCGGCCCGCCGCTGCGCCACTTCCGCACGCTGACCAGGGAGCAGATGCTCGAGGGGGTCATCGCCAACATGGTGACCGCGATCGAGCTGACGCAGCAGGTCATCGATCCGATGATCCGCCGCAAGTTCGGCCGCATCGTCAACATCACGTCGGGCACGGTGAAGATGCCGCTGGCCGGGCTGGATCTGTCGTCCGGCGCGAGGGCGGGGCTGACGGCGTTTCTCGCCGGCATCGCGCGCAAGGTGGCGGCCGACAACGTGACGATCAACTTCATCCTGCCGGGCGCCTTCGATACCGATCGCCTGCGGTCGACGATTCAGACGGCGGCCGGCGCACAGGGAATCACCGCGGAGGAGGCCGCCGCCAGGCGCCGCGCGACGATCCCCGCGGGCCGCTTCGGCGAGCCGCACGAGCTGGGCGCGTTGTGCGCCTTCCTGTGCTCGGCGCACGCCGGGTACATCACCGGCCAGAGCCTGCTGATCGACGGCGGCGCGTACCCCGGCACGTTCTGAGCGTCAGGGCGAGACCGGCGCCGGCAGCGCGAGCGGCGTCTTGAAGTTGATGATCTGGCGCGTGCCCTCGGCGTCGAGCACCGCCACGCTCTTGACCCCGGACGCGTCCTCTTCGACGACGACCTCCATCGGGCGCCGTATCAGGTGGTTCATGCGATCGAGCGCGATGTCGAGCAGGTCGTCGCGCGACTCGTAGGTGATGCCCATCATCGGGATCCACTCGGCCATCACCATGTCGCCCAGGTCGAGCGAGGCGACCTCGACCTCGGTCCATTTGCCGCGCAGCGCCTGCGACAGGCGATCGAAGAACGATGGCCAGTGGGATTTCGGTATGGATCGCAGTGCCGACATAACGGTCTCCTGTCAGGGATGTGACCCCGCCGATCAGGGGTGCGCTTCGCCGGGAGCGAGGCCGTCGAGCCGTTCGGGGCGCGTCGCGGCGCGGAAACGCAGGCGGGTCGAGGTCCCGCGGATGTCGACGATTTCCATGCCCTGCGTGATGCCTTCGTTGTTCTCGTCCACCCGCACCGTGTTCGGCGCGCAAATGCGCAGCGGGTCGCGCGCCGGCACATCGTCCTGGAAGCGGATGTCGATGTGAAGGACGCGGCCGTCGGACACGAACGGCGTCACCGAGCGCAGCGGGTGCGGCGCCTCGTCTTTGCGCTCGACGTCCGACCCTGTGTGAATCGTGGTCAGCCACGCGCGATGCGTGCGGCTGAAGTGATCGAGGAACGCCGGCCACAGCGCCGGCGGGATATCGCGGATGGTCACGGCACGGCCTCCGCGTGATGCACCGGCTCCCCGACCGAGACCCTGCGCGGCAGGTCGCGCGCTTCCTCGCCCGTCGTCGGGCGGAAGTCGTCGTACCACTGGCCGACGGAGGCGAAGTGCGCCGGCGTCCGGACGCAGACCACCTCGTCGGCGATGGCGGCACGCTCCCGGCACGCATCGGGCGCACCCACGGGGACGGCGACGTCGAGCCCACGGGCGGCTTCGAAAGCGACAGGCACGCCCCCGCGAGGAAGCGCGAGGACCACGGGATCGGAACCCTCGAGGTGGGCGAGGCTGCGCTTAGGCTCGACGCCGGCGTGACGCGCGTCCCGGAAGAGTTCGACCTCACCTGCCAAGTCATGTGCAGTTCTTCCAAATGACCGTAGTGCAATCGCGATGCCCTGCTGGCACCCGGGTTGCGTGTGTATTCCGCCCCGGGTCAAGGGCTTAGGTCTGAGGCCGGGGTCGTACAGTCAGCTGCTGGTTACCGACTTTGGGCCATTGGACGAGTTCCTCGAAGGAATTACGAACCACCAACCACTAACCAGAGCCACCCCACCCTGTCACCTTTCGCCCGGAGCCGACTCTATAGGCTGATATGGTGAAGCTCCCCGCACCTGTCGAGGCTGCCGTCCTTCCGTCCGAGCGCAGCGGGCAGAGCGACGAGGATATCGTCGAGGCGATCCTCAACGGCAACACCGCGATGTTCGAGCTGCTCATGCGCCGCTACAACGAGCGGCTCTATCGCGCGGCGCGCGCGATCACGCGCGACGATCGCGAGGCCGAGGACGTGATGCAGCAGGCCTACGTCAATGCCTACGTCAACCTGCGCCAGTTCAAGGGACACGCGCAGTTTGCGACGTGGCTGACGCGGATCACGATCAACGAGGCGCTGGCAAGAGTGCGCCGGCGCGACCGGTACGAACCCTTCGACGACCCATGGAAGAGGATCTCATCCTGCCGATTCGTCCGGCTCCCGATCCCGAGCGGCAGGCCTATGCGGGCGAGCTGCGCGCGCTGCTGGAATGGGCGATCGATACGCTGCCCGATGGCAGCCGCGAAGTCTTCATGCTGCGGGATGTCGAAGGCCTCAGCACCGCCGACGCGGCGGCCGCGCTCGGGGTGTCGGAGGATGTGGTGAAGACGCGGCTGTCACGCGCACGCACTGCGTTGAGGCGTTCGCTGCTCGAACGCGCCGGGGCGACGACACGGGACGTGTTCCGCTTCGAGCGGCCGCGCTGCGACCGGCTCGTCGCCGCCGTCCTGTCGCGCATCGCGGCGATCGAAGCCGGGCACGAATGACGCGCCGCGCGCGAGGCTACGGCCTGGCCGTCGCCTGTGGACCGCTGATGTGCGGGCCCATGTGCTGCCGCGACTTTTCGTTCTCGTTGCAGATGAACTCGAACAGCTCGGTATCGGGCATCAGCCGCAGCTTCACCGTGGCGGTCCACGGCGCCGTGTAATACGTCGGGTCGTTGATCGTGATGTCGATCTCCAGCGCGCCGAAGTTCGGGCGGCGGAAGCGCTCGACCACCGTCAGCTTGTCGCTCGCCGGCAGGCCGCCGTGATCGAGCCACTGCCTGCCGTTCAACCCGCGCGTTTCCACCACCAGCGCATCGCCTTCCCAGCGACCCTTCGAAAAGCCCATCCAGCTCGGATTCAGATCGGCGGCCCAGTCGCGGCCGTCGAGATGGATCTGCCGCCACAGGTTGAACGCCTCGTAGATGATCACGACCAGCTTCTCGGTCTGCACGATGCGGAACGGCACCGGCGCCATGTTGATCTTGGGCACGCCCTGCGGCAGGCATTGCGAGTCCGGCTCCTCGTAGCCGAGCAGGCCCGTGGAGCGCGCCGCGTGGATCTTCCGCGCCTCGGGAGTCATGGGCACCTTGTCGAGACCGAGGTCGGCGGCCAGGTTCTGGAAGTAGCGATAACTCGACTGGTAGATGCCCGACAGGTCCGGGCGCCCCGACGCGGTGCGCGGCGTCGGCGCCGACATGTCGACTTTCCCGTCAGGTGTGAGCGGAAGACCGTCCTTCGGGATGTTCTTCCACTGAGCGGCAACGGGAATCGACCCGAGAACGAACGCAAGCGCGAGCGCGGCGACGCGAATCTTCATGCGCGGCGAGTCTACCAGACGCCGCCGGCCCATCGTCTCACCCATCCGGGTGAGGAAGGCAGGAAGGGTGGGCGAATTTCCGCCCAGCCCGTCTTCGAGTTACAGTAGCGGGCGCGTTCTCAGGGGAGAGGCTCAGCATGAGAGCAAGGCATTTGCTGACAGTCGTCAGTGTGGCTGCCGTGATCGCGGCGTTCGCGGCGTCGACCGGGCTGGACACGCTGTCGACCGGCGTCCTGGCCCAGGGTCCGCCGGCCGGACAGGGCGGCCGCGGCGGTGTGCCGGTCGGCGCACCGGGCGGCGGGCGGGGGCGCGGCGCGCCGCCGCCGATCCTCGGGCCGCCGAAGGGCGTCGAGCCGTTGAAGATCGACCTGTTCACGTCGAAGAACTTCTACAAGGACCGCGCGTACTGGCTCGACAAGCGCTATTACCGCTGCAACAACCCGCGTCAGCTCTATTCGATGTGGGACTCGCAGCGGATCGGGCCGAACCCTCCCGAGTCGGCGTCGTGGGGGAACTGCGACGACGACTGGCCGCGTGAGCGCATCGTGAGCCCGTATCCATACAAGACGGCGAAGGAGCACTACGAAGCGCTGCTGGCCCAGGCCAAGGCGAAGGGCGGGCCGACCGTGTACACGAAGGCGACCGTGCCGGACTGGGACGGGTACTACCAGCGCGACGTCGCCGCGGATCGCGGCTCGGAGTGGATCTGGGGCGTCACGCAGGCGCCGACCGTTCTCTCGCTGCTCACACCCGAGTATCAGAAGCGGATGGTACAGACCGCGTATCACGAAGCGGTGACCAACGCCCCGCAGTGGAGCGCGGCGTTCTGCTGGCCCGAAGGCTTCATCCGCTGGTGGGCGCAGCCGTCGCAGGCGGGGAACTTCCAGTTGACGATGACGCCGTGGAACATCCAGTTCCTCTCGGGCATCGCCGACAACTTCCTGCGGCAGGTCATGGTGGGCAAGACCTCGCACGTGCAGAAGGTGCCGCAGTGGTATGGCGAGACGATCGGCTTCTGGGACGGCACGACGCTGGTGACGTGGACGGCCAACATCCAGGGCTGGCAGCTGTCGCACGCGATGTTCGAGACGAGCGACAGCCTGGAGACCGTCGAGACGTTCAAGCCGGTGCTCGACGCGTCCGGCAACTTCTACGGCCTCGATCACGAGACGATCTTCTACGACCCCGAGGCGTTCGTCACGCCGGTGCGGGCCTCCTTCCGGTTCCGGCGCGTGGCCACGCCGGACGATCCCAACCGCCGCTACACGTTCATCGAGTGCCTGAGCAACATCTACAACACCGACGGACGCCCGAAGCAGGTGACGGCGTCGGACCCGCGCTTCGTGGACTATTACGGGCGGCCGTGGGCGAAGAACTGGGAGAAGTACTTCGAGAAGGACTGGGAGAAGCCGGACGAGGAGCTTCCGTCGGCAATCACCGATATCTTCAAATAGCTGTGGATTTTTCCCCGGCACGGCGGAGGCCGCTGACGCCGGATAATAGGGGTTGCGGAGGGTTCATGAATATGCGCACAGTCACAGCCACGGCGATAGCGGCAGTACTGGCGGTGCTGCTGCAGATCACCGTCTCGGCGCATCATTCGTTTGCGATGTACGACCAGAAGAAGGTCATCACGCTGACCGGCGTCGTCAAGCAGTTCGTCCCGCAGGCGAACCATGCCGAGATCCACTTCCTGCTGCTCGCCGACGACCACAAGTCGCTGGCGAAGGGCAAGGATGGCAAGAACGTCGAGTGGGGCATCGAGATGGCGGGCACCGCGCAGCTCGAACGTCAGGGCATCACGCCGAAGACGTTCGGTCCCGGTACCGTCTTCAGCGTGCACATGAACCCGCTTCGCGACGGGTCGAACTTCGGCGCCCGCGTCGGCGCGCTCGCCAAGTGCCCGGTGGATCCGGCCACCAACAAGCCGAAGCTGCCCGAGCCGGGCAAGCACTGCGATTCGGTGCCGGGGATGACGCTCCTCGGCGGCACGACGTTCTAAGCTCTTCGGGGTCGGATCTTGATGCCTGCCGTCGTGGCAAAAGTCAAGATCTGACCCCAATCCTCGTTTCGGTGCAGAATTCAGAGAGCATGAAAGTCTGAAGTCCTGCATCGCCCTCATTGGCGTCAGGCTGGTCGATTCAGCCCCGGCGCCGCACGTTCGAACCCCGCTCTCCCCAGGAAGGGTCCCCATGTCTCGGTTGCCTGCTGTGTCTCTCGTTTTCGTGTGTTCGCTCCTCGTCTGCCCGCCGCGTGCGGCCGCCCAGGCCGATGACGGGCGCATCCGGCTCGGCGCGCACTTTGCCGCGGCCCGGTCCAGCCAGTTCGACAAGACCGACCTCGGCATCGGCGCGCTGCTGTCGTGGGGCGGCGGTCTGTTCGGCGCCGATGCGGAGGTGACGTTCTATCCGTCGGACCTTGCCGACGACCCTGCGTTCAGCGCGAGCCGGGTCGAGGGGCTGTTCGGGGTCACGTTCGGGCCGCGCATCGGCTCGATCCGGCCGTTCGTCAAGGTCCGCCCCGGCTTCGTGCGGTTTGCCGAAGCGCCGGAGCCCTTCGCGTGCATCCTCATCTTTCCGCCTCCGCTGGCCTGTGCGCTTGCCGACGGCCATACCTCGTTTGCGCTCGATCTCGGCGGCGGTCTCGAGCTGACGACCACGCCGCGGACCTTCGTGCGCGTGGACGTCGGCGATCGTGCGGTGAGATATCCGGGCCCGGTCATCGAAACCGACGGCGGCGTCCAGGACGACTCGTTCTTCAGCCACGATTTCCGGTTCCAGATCGGCGGCGGCGTGCGCTTCTGACCGGCTGGCTCTCCGGCACGTCGTAGAAGGGGTTCCGTTGCACGCCCTCGGACGTTCCCACGAACGGGTGCGTGGTCGCGGCGGACTGGAAGAACCCGGGCGAGATGATCCGCCGATCGTAGAGACAGATGCCGACCAGCCGCGACAAGGAGAAGCGCTGGTCGCGCACCATCTCTGAGCGGCGGATGTCGTCGGCCGGAACGGTCCCGCTCAGCACCTGTGACATGTCGGCGCACGCGCGGCTTCGGCAGCTTGATGCCTCGAGTCGAGCCGCCCGTGGACACGATTCGCCGAGAGCTCAGGCTGAGCGGGGCACCGGGCGCGGCACGCTGGCAAACGGGCTGAACGCCAGCCAACGCGGAAATGACCGCACCAGCTCGCGCGGCCCGTCCATTGAGATCTGGCTCGAACGCCTGGCGTCGAGGAGGGTGATGTCTCCCATCCATACGGCGGTAAGCGCCCGCAAGTCCGCCTTCACGATGAGATCGACGTTGTGACCGGTCGGCTTCAAGCACAGATCGACCTCGGGGCGATTGAGCACCAGCCAGTAAACAGTCGCTGCCCGATGGTCCCGGGGAATTCCCCGGAAGACGAATTCCACCACCACGCGGTGTAGAGGCAACGCGTGGATGTTCACCCGCCGGTGGATGTCCCACATCAAGAAGCCGGCGTCAAGCTCCCCGCGTTCGATGCTCTTTCGTGCCCATCGCTGTCCCCACTCCCCCATACGTTCGATGATCTCCCGGAGCTCTGTTCCGGCCGATGTGAGCACGTATTCGCGACGTGGGCCTCGAGGGCCCGGGCGTCGCTCGATCACGCCGCAATCCTCGAGTTCATGGAGCCGCTGAATCAGCACGGCGCGCGAGATGAGCGGAATGCCTCGTTGGAGCTCGGAGAATCGTGAACTGCCGAAGAGCAGCTCGCGCAGGATGAGTGGCGTCCATCGCTCCGCGAGGATTTCAGCGGCTTTTGCCACCGGGCAGTACTGACCATAACGTCTCATGCCCGCGAACTATAGGAACTGCAGGCACGTGCAACAAGTCTGTTTTTCGATCTTTTCTGGACACCGCCTCGCGCGCCACGCTCATCACCCTCAACGGCATGCACGCCGTCGATTCTCGAGGGAGGGAGCTTATGCCCAGGTTGAACGTTCGAGCGACGCCCTCACTGTTTGTGGTTGCGGCGTTGGTGCTGAGCGGATCTGCATGGTCGACGAGTATGCTGGCGCACGAGGAGCCAGACAGGTCGGAAATCTGGATGACCGCTCAGGACTCCGGCGAAGTCAAGGTCCTTCGCGCGAACAGAGAAGTCACGACCATTCCGCTCGGTTTCGGTACGAGTCCGCACTTCGTGCGCTTTCCGGCGGCTGGCCGCTATGCGTATGTCGCCGGCCTCGGTGATGGCTCGATCTACATCATCCGAGCGAACCAGCGGCATCTGGCGGCGGTCATCCCGATCGCACCGGCAACCGAGTTCAAAGGCAACATCAATCCGTCGTTGCCCGGGGGTGGAGGCGTCCACGATGCGACTCCGTCACCCGACGGAACAATCGTCCTCGCAGCGCACTGGGGGACGAATCGCCTCTACAAGGTGCTTGCGGACGAAAAGCATGAGAGCTGGACGGTCGACACCAGCATCGACATTCTGGGGCGGCGGCCCATTTGCAGTGTTTTTCACCCGGACGGCCACACGGCCTATGTGGGTCTCGCACCCAACGGGCTTGCCGTCGTTGACGTCGCCTCGCTGGAAATCCTTCATGTGTACGCGACGGATGCGGCCATACCGTGCACGATGCAGACCTCGACGAACCGGACGGATGCGTACGTCGTGACGGCAACCGGGCACTTCTATCACATCAATCTCTGGACGAACGCGCTCACGGACCTCGGCGATTCAATCGACGCGGCCCACATCCACTCGCTCGTGACTCCAGCGACAGGGCCGCTCGTCGTCGCGTCACGTGACGATGACACCTTGCGGCTGATCGATGCGCTCGGTCGTGAGTTTGCCTCGATTCCAGTGGACGCCACTGTCGGAATCGAGGACAAGCCGGACACGTTGGCTCTTCGCGGCAACCAGGTCCTCGTGGCGCTGCGCGCCACCGGAAAGCTCGGGATTGTCAATCTGCAGCAGGGAACGACGCGATATGTCGACATCACGCCACCGTCTGTCTATGCCCTGCATGGCCTCGCCGTTCGTCCTGACCCGAAGAAGCTCGATCATCGAGGGCGTTAGCCGGCTCGAGGGTTCCTTTCGAGTCTCCACGAATCGACCCGATTCGTGGAGACGTTCTGGAGCGATCGCGCGGGGGAGATCGCCCCGCCCGCGCAGCTCGATCGGGCGTTCGCCTTGTTCGAGGCGCTTGCTGACAACCAGCATGAGACCGGGAGCCCCGGTGGTCCGATTTGTCGCCGATCTTCCGAAGACGTCGACCGGCACGATCAGCCGAGTCGTAGCACCAGCAGGCGTGATCGTGGAGCCGCAGATCGGTGACAGGACGATGACCAGTGGCCATCTCGGTGGGAAACTGTGACGTACCGATAGCGGAAGCGCGGGAGCCGGGGGGCGTCAACTGCGTTCCGCCGGTGCCTCCGACCGCAGCGAGCACCGCTGCAGGCGCGAGGGGAGCTTCACCGCCATCCAGCTCCAGACCTGAGCGTCGGTCTCGATCAGGGCGTCCATCTCCGATGCCGTGAGATCCCAGCCGCGCTCCGAGAGCTCGGCGAGCGTCTCGTACGGCGCGCGGAGAAACCGGCGGCGCAGCTCCTCATCGGTCACGAGCTTGCCGATCACGAGTTGAACGTTTCTGTGAGACATATCCTGCTCGCGTTCTACTCGCGCCATCCGCCGCCGAGCGCGCGATAGATCTCGACGAAGGCCTGCACCTCGTCGCGCTGCGCCTCGGCCAGATCGAGCTCGGCGGCGAACAGCCGCGTGTCGCTGTCGAGGACTTCGAGATAGCTCGCCGCGCCGCCCTGATAGCGCAGATCGGCGAGGCGCCGCGCGTCCTGCGCCGACGCGACGAGCTGCTGCTGCGTGTCGCGGAACTCGCGCGCGCGCCGGTAGGCGACGAGCGCATCCGCGACTTCGCGAAACGCGGACTTGATCACGAGCTGGTAGGCGGCCGCGGCCTCCTCCTGGCGCGCGCGGGCCAGCTCCACGCCCGAGCGCACGCGGCCGGCATTGAAGATCGGCTGCAGCGCCGTCGCGGCCGCCGTCCAGGCTGCCGCGGGCCCGGTGAACAGCGCGCTCAACGCCGTGCTGGCGGCGCCGCCCGAGCCGGTGAGGGTCACCTGGGGAAAGTACGCCGCTCTCGCGGCACCGATATCGGCATTGGCCGCGACGAGCAGCTGTTCGGCCTGCTGGATGTCGGGGCGGCGCGCGAGGAGCGCCGAGGGCAGCCCGGCGGGCACCTCGGGCGGACGCCGCTGGTCGGTGAGCGAGCCGCCGCGGGGAATCGGCCCCGGATTGTCGCCGAGCAGGAGGCTGAGGAAGTTTTCCTGCTGCTCGATGCGCCGCTGCAGGTCGATGATGGCCGCTCGCGCGCCGGAGACGAGCTGCTCGGCCTGCCGCACGTCGACGAGCGAGGTGGCGCCGCCGGCCTCGCGGATCCGGGTGATCCGCAGGGATTCCTCGCGCGTTGCCAGCGTCCTGGTCGCGATCTCGAGCTCGAGGTCGAGCGCCAGCAGCTGGTAGTAGCCGGAGGCCACATCGCTCACCACGCTCGTCATGACCGCCCGCCGGCCCCATTCGGTGGCCAGGATCTCCGCGCGCGCGGCCTCGGTCGCGCGGCGGAACCTGCCCCAGAAGTCAACGTCCCAGCTCGCCGACGCGCCGATCCGGGCGACGCCGATCGTCCGCGCCTCGTCGTCGCTCGTGCCGATCGATGTGCGCTGGCCCTGAGCGCCGACCTCGGCATCGATCGACGGAAACTGATTCGACCGCGTGATGCCGTATTGCGCGCGCGCCTGGAGCACACGCGACGCGGCAATGCGCAGGTCGTAGTTCCGGGCGAGCGCGGCGGCAATCAGCCCCCGCAGCGGCTCGTCGGCGAAGACGTTCGTCCACGTTTCGTCGGCAATCGATGCGGACGCAGCGTCCCCGGCGGCCTGGCCGCGGAAAGCATCGCTGACCTCCACGTCCGGCCGCGTGCAGTCGGGGCCGACCGTCGCGCAGCCGGCTGCCACGCCGGCCATCAGCAGCACGGCTGCCTGAAGCGACCTGCGACTCATGGCGCGCTGTCCCCTGTAACGAGCGTCGGCGCGTGCTGCACGCGCTTCCGGGCCAGCCGCTCGATCAGCACGAACAGCAGCGGAATCAGAAAGATGGCGATGAGCGTGGCGGTGAGCATCCCGGAGATGACGACGGTGCCGAGAATGCGGCGCGCGGCCGCACCGGAGCCGTCGGCCGTCCACAGCGGCACGCAGCCGAGCACGAAGGCGAACGAGGTCATCAGGATCGGCCGCAGGCGGAGACGCGCGCCCTCGAGCGCCGCGTGCACGATGTCGGCGCCTTCCTCGAGCCGCAGCTTGGCGAACTCGACGATCAGGATGGCGTTCTTCGCCGCCAGCCCGATCAGCACGATCACGCCGATCTGTCCGTAGACATCGAGATCGAACCGGCGAAGCGCCAGCCCCGCGAACGCACCGAACACCGCCACCGGCGCCGTCAGCAGCACCGAGAAGGGCAGCGACCAGCTCTCGTACAGCGCCGCCAGGATCAGGAACACGAACACGATCGACAGGCCGAAGAGCTGCGTGGAAGTGCCCGCCGCCCGGCGCTCCTGGTAGGACAGGTCGGACCAGTCGTAGCTCATCTCCGGCGGCAGCGTCTGGCGCGCGACCTCCTCGAGCGCCGCCAGCGCCTGGCCGCTGCTGTAGCCGGGCGCGGCGGTCCCCGTGATCTGCACCGCGCGATAGACGTTGAACCGCGTCGTGAACTGCGGTCCGAAGGTCGGCTGGGTGCTCTGCAGCGATGACAGCGGCACCATCTCGCCGGCGCTGTTGCGCACGTAGAACTGCCCGATCTGCTCCGGTGTGCTGCGGTCCTCGCCTTCGGCCTGCAGGAAGACGCGCCACTGCCGTCCGAATCGATTGAACTGGTTCACATACAACCCGCCCAGATACGCCTGCATCGTCTGGTAGACGTCGCCGAGCGCGACGCCCTGGCGCAGGACCTTGTCGCGATCGACGTCGGCGAACAGCTGCGGCACGGACGCGACGAACGGGGTGTTGACGCCGGCAAGCTCGGGACGCGTGCGCGCCGCGGCCAGGAAGCGCTGCACGTGCCCGTTGATGAACTCGATCGAGCCGCCGCTGCGATCCTGGAGCCACAGCGAGAACCCGCCCTGGTTGCCGAGCCCCGGAATCGACGGCGGCATGATCGCGAAGGCCGTCGCCTCGGGAACCGCGGTGCGCAGCCGGCGATTGATGCTGTCGACGATGGCGCGGGCGCGCGTCTCGGGCGTACCGCGCTCCTCCCATGGCTTCAGGCCGATGAAGTAGAAGGCGGTGTTGCTGGCGTTCACGCGCGTCAGCAGGCTGAACCCGACGATGGTGTTGAAGTTCTGGATGCCCGGCGTGTCCTTCAGCAGTGCGTCGATGCGGCGGGCGGCGTTGTCGGTCCGCTCGAGCGACGCGGCGGGCGGCAGCTGCACGTTGAGCAGCGCGTAACCGTAGTCTTCCTCGGGCAGGAAGCTGCCGGGCAGCCGCTGGCCGAGCAGCGCCGTCAGCGCCGTGAACAGCACCAGCAGCCCGACGCCGAGCAGGGGCTTGCGAATCAACGCGTGGCTCAGGCTGACGTAGCCGTTCGTGCTCCTCTCCAGCCAGCGATTGAACGTCTCGAAGAGCCGCCGCACCGGCCCGCGGCGGGGCACGCGCGGACGCAGCAGCGTTGCCGAGAGCGCCGGCGACAGCGTCAGCGCGTTGATCGTCGAGATCAGCATCGAGACGGCGATGGTGATCGCGAACTGCTGATTGAGCAGGCCCTGGATGCCCCCCATCATCCCGACGGGAATGAACACCGCGGCCAGGATCAGGGCGATGCCGATCATCGGTCCCGACACTTCTTCCATCGCCTTCAGCGTCGCGTCGCGCGGCGTCTTCCCCTGTTCGATGTGATGCTCGACCGCCTCGACGACGATGATCGCGTTGTCGACGACGAGGCCGATCGCCAGCACCAGGCCGAACAGCGACAGCGTGTTGATCGAGAAGCCGAGCAGCGGAAACACGGCGAACGTGCCGATCAGCGACGCCGGCACCGCCAGCATCGGAATCAGCGTCGCCCGCCAGCTCTGGAGGAACAGGTAGACGACGATGACGACCAGCACGAGCGCCTCGATGAGCGTCTCGAGGATCTCGCGAATCCCTTCCGACACCGGCCGCGTCGTGTCGAGCGAGTAGGTGAACTCGAGGTTGGCGGGGAAGCGGGCGCGCAGCGCGTTCATCTGCTCGCGGACGCCGGCCGCAACCGCCAGCGCGTTCGAGCCGGGGGCCTGGAAGACGGCAACCCCCACGCCGGGCTGACCGTTCACACGGCCGATCTGCTGGTAGTTCAGCGCACCGAGCTCGATCCGCGCCACGTCCTTGAGGCGCACCATCGAACCGTCGGGATTCGACCGCAGGACGATGGCGCCGAACTCCTCCTCGGTCTGCAGGCGTCCGGCCGAACGCACCGTGTAGGTCATCTCCTGACCGAGGGGCGCCGGCCGCGCGCCGATCTGGCCCGACGGGTTCACCGAGCTCTGCTGCTGGATCGCGCGCGCCACGTCGGGCACGGTGAGCCCGAGCGCCGCGAGCCGATCGGGCTGCAGCCAGATGCGCATCGCATAGTCGCCGGCACCGAAGATGCGCACCTCGCCGACGCCGGGCACGCGATACAGCGCGTCGACGATGTTGATGTTGGCGTAGTTGGCGAGGAACAGCGAGTCGTAGGCGTTGGTCGGCGAGTACAGCGCCACGATCAGCATCGGCAGCCCGGTCGACTTGCGCATCGTCAGGCCGTACTGCGTGACCTCGGTGGGCAGGTTCGGCGAGGCCTGCGCGATGCGGTTCTGCACGTTGACCTGGTCGATGTTGGGATCCGTGTCGATGTCGAACGTGACGGTCAGCTGCATGGTGCCGTCGTTGCCGTTCGTCGACTGCATGTAGAGCATGTCGTCCACGCCGTTGACCTGCTGTTCGAGCGGCGTGGCCACCGACTGCTCGATCGTGATCGCGTCGGCGCCGGTGTAGGTGCCGGTGACGATGATCTGCGGCGGGACGATGTCGGGAAACTGGGCGATCGGCAGACGCAGCATCGCCACCAGCCCGACGAGCACGGTGACGATCGAGATGACGATGGCGATGATCGGACGGCGGACGAAGAAAGCAGCCACGGTCACTCTCCCGATGGTTCGGAGGCGGCGTCAGCCGTGTACGGCCGCGGGTTGACGAGGGTGCCGTCCTGGATCTGCGGCGCGTCGATGGCGACGCGGTCGCCGGGCTTCAACCCGCTGGCGACGACCCAGCGATTGCCGGCTCGCGGACCCATCGTGACTTTGACCACGCGCAGGATGTTGTCGCGGCCGATCACGCGTACCTGCGACGTGCCCTGCAGCTCGGTGACGGCGCGCTGCGGGACGAGCAGCGCGTGGTCGAGCGTCTCGATGGTGGCCTCGACGCGCCCGTACTGGCCCGGCCGCAGGATGTTCTGCGGGTTCGGGAACGCCGCGCTGATGCGGATCGTGCCCGTGCGCGGGTCGATCTGCCGATCGGCGGCGATGAACGCGCCGCGCCGCGGATATTCCGAGCCGTCGGCGAGCCGGAGGCGAAGGCCGCCGGCCGCCTCGAATGGATCGCCCGACGCGCCGCCTGTGTTGATGCGCGAGGCGACGAGCAGATACTCGCGCTCGCTCAGCGAGAAGTAGGCGCGAATCGGATCCACCTGCGAGACCGTCGTCAGCAGCGTGTTCGGGCCGACCAGATCGCCGATCTGGGCGGTCGCGATCGCGGCCACGCCGTCGATCAGCGAACGGACCTTCGTGAACTCGAGATTCAGCCGCGCGGTCTCGAGCGCCGCCTCGGCCGACTTCACCGCCGCCTGCGCGGCGAGGTTGGCCTGGATGTCGTTGTCGAGCTGGCTCTGCGGGATCGCGCGCTCCTTCGCGAGCGGCGTGTCGCGCTGAAGATCGCGCTCGGTGCGCCCGAGCTCCGCGCGTGCCCCGGCCAGCTGGGCCTCGGCCTGCGCCACGGCGGCTTCGAACGGGCGCGGGTCGATCTCGAAAAGGACCTGGTCCTTGCGAACCGCCGCACCCTCGCGATAGTTCCGGCGAATGAGGTAGCCCGTGACCTGCGGCCGAATCTGCGCGTTGACGTATCCGTCGAGCGTGGCAATCCATTCGGCCGAGAGCGGCACCGTCTCGGGTGTGACCTCGACGAAGGCGACGTCGGGAGGCGGCGGCGCGGGAGCAGGTTCGGCGTCGGACCGGCTGCACCCCGGGAGAAAGAAAGGGACAAGTGCGGCGAGCAGGAGAGCCCGAGGGGTCATGGCTGCGCAAGGGGCAATCCGCGGGCCGCACCGGCGTGAGTGGGTCGGAACGCCGAAGTTCAATCCTTAGTGAGGTTTCACGAACGTCAGGCGAGGGAACGGACGTTGTGCAGTTGTGCCTGCAGGGCCAACCTGTGCCGATTGGCACACTCGCGAATGGCGTGTGGCAGACTGGGGAACTGATGGCGGGACAAGCTGAACAGGTAGTTGACGACACCCAGGTGATGACCGTGGGTTCGCTGGCCGCTGCCGATCGCGGCGACGAAGTGGCCGACGAGCTGGTGCGGGCGCTCGCCGACGTGCTCGACGTCCGCGAGGTCTTTCCGCGCGTGTCGGAGATTGCGTGCCGTGTTCTGCCGCACGAACGTCTGACAATGACGTTCCATGACGGTCCGGCGGGCAGCTACGTGCTGCACGCCGCGTCGAATGCCGACGGTCCGATGGCGGTGCGGGCCACGGGGCTCGATCCGCAGAAGCACGGTCCCAACACCTTCACCATCCTGGGCGATCTGCGGGAACTGCCGGTCACCATCATTCACGATCCGCCCGACTACCGGGAGCGTGTCATCGCCGCGGGATACCGCTCGGTGCTCGCGGTGCGCCTGGCGGCACGGACGCAGGAGTTCGGGCTGCAGTTCTGGTCCAAGCGGCTGTACGCGTTCGACCGATCGCACGTGCCGATCGCGCGGCGAATCGCGGAGCACGTCGCGCTCGCGGTGTCGCACCAGCAGATTGCCGAGGCGGTGAGCCGTGCGGCGCAGGCGCAGGCGCGGGCCGAGCAGCTCGAGGCCCGCGTGCGCACGCTCTCCGAGGAGCTCGATTCGCAGCGCGGATACGGACGCGTGCTCGGACGGTCGGCGTCGTGGCAGGCGGTGCTCAAGGCGGCCACACAGGTGGCGTCGACCGACACGACGGTGCTGCTCACCGGCGAGTCGGGAACCGGCAAGGAGGTGATCGCGCGGCTGATCCACCGCGCCTCGTCGCGCGCGCAGGGGCCGTTCGTCGCGGTCAACTGCGCGGCGCTGCCCGAGCACCTGCTCGAATCGGAGCTGTTCGGGTACGAGCGCGGCGCGTTCACCGGCGCGCTGCAGAACAAGCCGGGCCGGATCGAGAGCGCCGCCGGCGGCGTGCTGTTCCTCGACGAGATCGGCGAGCTGACCCCGCCGGCGCAGGCCAAGCTGCTCCGGGTCCTGCAGGAGCGCGAGTTCCAGCGTCTCGGCGGCACGCGCACGCTGCGCGCCAACGTCCGCGTCATCGCCGCCACCAATCGCGAGCTGCGGCAGGCGATGGAGCGCGGCGACTTCCGCGAGGATCTCTATTACCGCCTCCAGGTCTTCGAGATTCGGCTGCCGCCGCTGCGCGAACGGGCCGAGGACATCCTGCCGTTGAGCGAAGCGTTCCTCGACGACATCGGCCAGTCGCTCGGCCGTCCGCCGGCCGGCATGACGCGCGAGGCGAAGCAGATGCTGCTGACGTATCGGTGGCCGGGCAACGTCCGCGAGCTCCGCAACATCCTCGAACGCGCGGCCATCGTCTGCGACGGCGGGCTGATCGCGCCGGAACATCTCGCGCTGCAGCCGGAGGAGGCGTCCGGGCCGCGGACGACGAACCTGAGGGCCGTGGAGCGTCAGCTGATCGAGCGCGTGCTGCGCGAGTGCAAGGGCAACAAGTCGAAGGCCGCACGCCGGCTCGGCCTCACGCGCAAGGAGCTCTACGGGCGTTTGCGGCTCCACGCGATCAGCGCGTAGAGACCGCAGCGCCGGAATCTCCCGGACGTAGAGTTCGCGACGGCCCCGGGAATATTCAACGCAGGGGTCGCTGAGTCCGCGGGGAGGCTGTCACACGTGGGCCGCGCTTCGCGCGGCATGGATCGAGAGAAGGGCGCGATCACAAACGCCCGAACGACCCATGCGGCGCTTGTGATCGCGCCCTTCCTCGATCCATGCAGCCGGCCGAAGGCCGCTGCCCACGTGTGACAGCCTCTCCGCGCCCCCAGCGAACTCTGCGTTGGGTTTCCCCGCGTTCTCCGCCGCCTCCGCGAACACCGGACCGCGAACCACCAACCAGACGTATAGTCAGGCGATGGACGGCGTGGAGTTCCGCCACGTGTCGTACCGCATCGACGGCCGGACGCCGATCCTTGACGATGTGTCGCTGACGGTCGGCCGCCGCGAGACGTTCGCGCTGGTGGGTGCGAGCGGTGCCGGCAAGACGACGGTGCTGAAGCTGGTCAACCGGCTGCTGCTGCCCGACGCCGGCGACGTGCGCGTCCAGGGCATCGATACGCGCGAGTGGGATCCCATCCGGCTGCGGCGGTCGGTGGGCTACGTGATTCAGGACGTCGGCCTCTTTCCGCATCTCAGCGTCGCCGACAACATTGCCGTCGTGCCGCGGCTGGAAGGCTGGCCCGAAGCGCGCGTCGCGGCGCGTGTCGATGAACTGCTCGACCTGATCGGCCTCGCGCCCGACACGTATCGCAGCCGCTGGCCCGACGAGCTGTCGGGCGGTCAGCGTCAGCGCGTCGGCGTGGCGCGCGCCCTCGCCGCGGACCCGCCGGTGCTGCTGATGGACGAGCCGTTCGGCGCCCTCGACCCGATCACCCGTCGTCAACTGCAGCAGGAGTTCCGCCGCATCCAGGCCCGCGTCGCCAAATGCGTGATCCTCGTGACGCACGACATGAGCGAGGCGCTGGCGCTTGCCGATGGCGTCGGGGTCCTCGATACGGGCCGGTTGATCTGGTCCGGACCGCCGGACGCGATTGCGGCATCGGACGATGTCCGGGTGCGCGCCCTGGTCGAGACCACGTTGCCCGCGCGATGAATGCACTGGTCCGTTTCTGGGCGGCGAATCGGCAGGAGCTGGCGACGCTCGTCGCCGAGCACATCCTGCTCGTCGCGATGTCGACGACGATCGCGGTGGCGATCGGCGTGCCGCTGGCGATCTTCGCCACGCGCCGCCCGCGCCTCGCGTCGCCGCTGGTCGGCATCGCCAACGTCGTGCAGACGGTGCCGAGCCTGGCGATGTTCGGCTTTCTGCTGCCCGTGCCGCTCATCGGCGGCGTCGGCGCGCGCGCCGCGCTCGCGGTGCTGACGCTGTACGGCCTTCTTCCGATCGTGCGCTCGACGATTGTCGGCATCACCGGGATCGATCCGTCGATCCGGCTCGCCGGCGTGGCGATGGGCATGACCCCGCGTCAACTCCTGCGGCAGATCGAGCTGCCGCTGGCGCTGCCGTCGATCGTGGCCGGCATCCGGGTGGCCGCGGTCGTCGGGGTCGGCTCGGCAACGATTGCCGCGGCGATCGGCGCAGGCGGGCTGGGCCAGTACATCTATCGCGGGCTGTCGATGGTCGATTCCACGGTGATTCTGGCCGGTGCAATCCCGGCCGCGCTGCTGGCGGTGATCGTCGATGGCGGCCTGCTGTGGCTGGAGCGCCGGCTGTCGGCGCGGCGCCGTGCGCGATCGCGTCGTGCGGGAATGATGGCGGCAGCCGCACTGGCGGCGATCGCTGTCGCGGGCAGCGTGTTGTGGGCCAGCCGCGACACCGGCGCGATCGTCGTCGGCTCGAAGAACTTCACCGAGCAGCTGATCCTCGGCGAGATCCTGGCGCTGACCATCGAGCGTGAGACCGGCCTGCCCGTGCAGCGTCGGCTCAACCTGGGCGGCACGCTGATCTGCGATCGCGCGCTCCTGACCGGCGACATCGACGTCTACGTCGAGTACACCGGCACCGCGCTGACGGCGATCTTCCGTCAGCCGGCGGCCACGGATCCGGCTGCGGTCACCGACGTGGTGCGCCGGCTGTATGCCGACACCGGCCGCACGCTGCTGCCGCCGCTCGGCTTCGACAACACGTTCGCGATTCTCGTCCGCGGCGCCGACGCGCGCGCCCTGTCGCTGCGCACGATCGACGATGTCGCGCGTGTGGCGCCGGAGTGGCGGGCGGGCTTCGGGTACGAGTTTCTCGAGCGGCCCGACGGCTACCCCGGCCTCGCACGGACCTACGGGCTGATGTTCCGCAGCCCGCCGCAGGTGATGGATCTGACGCTCAGTTATCGCGCGCTGGCGTCGGGGCAGGTCGATCTCATCGCCGGCGACGCGACGGCGGGCCTGATCAAGGGGCTCGACCTGTTCCAGCTCGAGGACAATCGCCGCTACTTCCCGCCGTACGAGGCGGTGCCTGTCGCGCGTGCCGAGACGCTGCTGCGCTATCCGCAGGTGCGCCGAGCGCTCGAAGGGCTGGCCGGCCGCATTACCGCCGACGACATGCGCGAGATGAACTATGCGGCCGACGCGTTGAGGCAGAATCCGGCGGATATCGCGCGGGCCTTCGTCGAGCGCGGGCGGTGAGGTCCGGAGGTTTGAAGGCGGACGCGGAGGTCCGCCTGAAGGCGAACGCAGAGGTCCGCCAGGTGGACGCAGAGGTCCGCCTGAAGGCGGACACTACAGAGAGGCGGGGCGCGCGAGCGTGAGGGCGAAACCGGCGTCGCGATCGATCCACTGCGCGGTGGCCTCCAGGCCGGCCGCACGGAGCTGCCCGACGAGACCGTCAGGTGTGTACTTGTGCGAGCTCTCGGTCCAGATCGCTTCACCCTCGCGAAGGTCGAACTCCAGATCGACGGCCGACACGCGCACGCGCTGCGCGCGCGTCGAGACGAGGAACATCTCCATGCGCGAGCAGGCGGCGTTCCACATGGCGCGATGCCGGAAGGCACGGAGATCGAACGTGCCGCCGAGCTCGCGATTGATGCGCAGCAGGATGTTGAGATTGAAGGCGGCGCTGACGCCGAGCGGATCGTCGTAGGCGTTCAGCAGCTCGTCTCCGGGCTTGACCAGATCGGCGCCGATGAGGAAGGCATCGTCCGGTCCGAGCGACGCCGCGATGCGATCGAGCAGCGCCGCCGAGCCGCGCTCGTCGAAGTTGCCGAGATTGGAGCCGAGGAACAGGACCAGCGTGCGGTCAGCCGAGGCCTCGCGCATGATGGCCTCGAGGCCGTCTTCGAACGACGCCTGACAGGTTCTCACCGTCAGGTTCATCGCGTCCGAGAGCGTGTAGGCCGCGCGCGCCAGCGCCCCGGGCGAGACGTCGACCAGATGCGCGACGAGGGGTTCCGACGTGTCCTCCACGAGCGCCTTCAGCTTGCGGCCGTCGCCCGGGCCGAGCTCGACGAGGCGGGTGAGCCCGGGCACCTGGCGGAAGATCTCGCGGCGGTGCCGCGCGATCAGCCGCATCTCGGCGCGGGTGATCGCATACCACGGCAGCTCGCAGATCGCGTCGAACAGCGCCGATCCGAGCGCATCGTAGAGATACATCGACGGCAGCTGCCGCGGCGACCGCTGCAGGGAATGGCGCACGTCCTCGGCAAACGCCGAAGCAAGTGTCGAGGGCGTCATGGCCGCACGCACCTGAACGTGGCATACACGTAGGGGTAGCGCGGCCGGAACCAGTTGCGGAAGGTCGGCCGGATCAGCTCGCGCGCCGTCGCCGGCGACGCGCCTTTCATGACCATGTGCTCGCCGTCGAAGAAGTCGGCCGAGTACTCCGGATACGACGGCAGCGGACGGAATCCCGGAAACGGCGCGAACACGGTGCTCGTCCACTCCCAGCCGTTGCCGACCAGGTCGTCGACGCCCCAGGCGCTGCGGCCGGCAGGATGCGAGCCGGCCGGCTCTGGATCCCAGCTCGAAAAATCGAAGACGCCGTGCTCGCGCGAGGGGCTGTCCTCGCCCCACGGATACGTGCGTTCGCCCTGGCCGGCTGTGCCGTACGCGGCGCGCTGGAACTCGGCCTCGGTCGGCAGTCGCCAGCCGCGCCACTCTGCGTAGGCGGTGGCCTCGGCCTGACTCACGTACACCGGCCAGGCCGGCGGCAGCGGAATGCGATCGAACATGCCGCGCCAGTACCACCGGCCGGCATGCCGCTCCCAGAACAGCGGCGCGGGACCACCCTGGTTCACGAACTCGAGGTACTCGGCGTTGGTGACATCGTGCCGCTGGATCGTGAACGAGGCCACCTCGGTCTCGAAGTGCGGCCGCTCGTTGTCCCACCCGAACGCCAGCTCCTCGTCATCGGCGCCGAGCGTGACGCGGCCGGCCGGAATCCGGATCCATTCCCGCGCCGGCGGCGTGCCCTCCACGCGCGGCTGGTAGCCCTGCGGGCGTCGCTTTTGCTCGAGCGGCAGGCGATGCCACATGTAGAGCAGTGTTTCCTGGTGCATCGCCTCGTGCTCGATGATGGCGAACACCGCCTCGCTGCGATGGAGAAGGGGATCGCCCGGGCGATCGAGATCGTCGCGCTGCAACGCGGCGCGGACACGGCGATCGGCCTCGGCGGTGAACTGCCGCACGGTGGCGCGCGACGGCCATGACTGCGCCGGCCCGCGCCCGGCCTGATCTTCCGAGGGATCGATCCCGCGTGCGAACAGCTTCTCGAGCTGCGCGTCGATGCCCGGCTCGCCCAGCGCGCGCTTGACCAGCGTGTTGAAGCTGAATGCCGGCAGGTGGCCGTCGTAGAAGACGATCGGATGACGCAGGTCGATAGGCTGACTGTAGTACGCGTCGTCCGTGATGAGTTCGAAGAGCGCCTGGGAACGGGCACGGGTTCGCGAGTACCAATCGCTGAAACGCGGCTGCAGGGCTGCACCATGCGTCGCGCGAGGCAGGCTGCCGGCTCGAGCGCTCATCCGGGGAGCGTATCACGCGAGTGAGGAGAGGCAACTCATCAGAAACCTGTATCCCGGTGGCGGAGGAGGACGCAGAGGAAGCCATTCGCAGAGCGCGCGCAGGAGCGAGAGATCGCAGAGGAGTTGTCACAGTGGTTTCATGTGATCAGCACGCTGCAGGACCGAGCCCAAACTCAACGCCGGGATCGCCGAGGCCGCGGGGAGGACTCCCGGATCCGGCGGTGCCGCGCGTAGCGCGGCAGGGGCGAGGCGAAGCCGCGAACACCTCGCACGTTCTCTCGCTCATTCAGCGGCCGGATGCCGCTCGCAGAGCTCAAACTCAACGCCGGGATCGCCGAGGCCGCGGGGAGGACTCCCGGATCCGGCGGTGCCGCGCGCAGCGCGGCAGGGGCGAGACGAAGCCGCGAACACCTCCGCACGTTCTCTCGCTCATTCAGCGGCCGTATTGCCGCTCGCAGAGCTCAGACTCAACGCCGGGATCGCCGAGGCCGCGGGGAGGGCTCCCGGATCCGGCGGTGCCGCGCGTAGCGCGGCAGGGGCGAGACGAAGCCGCGAACACAAGTGACCGCAGCATTCAGGAGTCACTTGTGTTCGCGGCCTCGTCTCACCCCTGACGCCGGCCAATGGCCGGCGCACCGCCGGATCCGCCCTCTGCGCCCCCCGCGATCCCCGCGATAGGTTTTCCTCCGCGCCCTCTGCCCCCTCCGCGTGCTCCCACGCCCGAGTTCCGCCATAATCCCCCCATGGCTCACGACGCGATTCGCGATCACCTCGTCCGTGTCCTCGACTGGGAAGAGGCCCACGTCGGTTTCGACAAGGCCGTCGACGGCATCCCGGCGAACAAACGCGGGGCGAAGGCGCCGGGATTCGAGCACTCGGCCTGGCAGCTGCTCGAGCACATGCGCCTGGCGCAGGAGGACATCTACGACTTCTGCGTCAACCCCGAGTACGTCCACACCATGAAATGGCCCGACGACTACTGGCCGGCGCCCGAGCCGCCAGACGCCGCGGCGTGGGACAGGAGCATCGCCTCGTTCACGCGGACGCGTGACAAGATGAAGGCGCTGGCGCGCGACGTGGCCGATCTCACGGCTCTGGTGCCGACCGGCAAGGGCCATCAGACCTACATGCGCGCGATCCTGCTCGCCGCCGATCACACCGCGTATCACGTCGGCCAGCTCGTCTATCTGCGCCGGGCGCTCGGCATCTGGCAGTAATCGAGCCCGGCATCTGCACGTGATCGAGCGGGAACGCGAGGGTGTCCGTCCGCTCGAGGTTCGCAACGACATCACGAACGTCGTGCTTCGTCTCTGTTAAATCTCACCACGCCAGAGCCGGGACCGGTGCTGGCGGCGTCCTAGCGTGGGAGACTACCGCTCTTGCAAGGATCGGGAGGTTCCGATGAGTGTTGCGACATCGACCCTGTTGGGACGGCCGCTGTGGTACGAGCTGATGACCACGGACATGAAAGCGGCCGAAGCGTTCTACCGGGACGTGGTCGGCTGGAAGACCGCGCCATTCGAAGGCGCGGGTCAGCCGTACACGATGTTCACCCGCACGTCCAATACATCGACGTCGGTGGGCGGCGTCATGACGAAGCCCGCTGACGTGCAGGCGCCGCCGTTCTGGGCGATGTACATCGGCGTGCCCAGGCTCGAAGAAGCGGTCGAGCAGATCAAGAAACACGGCGGACGCGCGCACACGGAGGTGATCTCCGTCCCCGACGTCGGCCGCATGCGGCTGATGGAGGATCCGCAGGGCGCGGTCTTCTACATCATGGAGCCGTCGAGCGGCGAGCAGCGCCCGGAGACGGAGCCCCAGATCGGCGAGGCGTCGTGGCACGAGCTCATGACCACCGACTGGCGCGCGGCACTGAAGTTCTACGAGGAGGTCTTCCACTGGCAGCCGGCCGAGGCGATGGACATGGGGGAGATGGGCACCTACCAGATGTTCAAACGCCCGATCGGCACGATCGGCGGCATGATGAACAAGCCGGCGCAGATGGCAGATGTTCCACCCCACTGGCAGATCTACTTCCGAGTGCCGGACGTGCATGCCGCCGCCGAGCGCATCAAGGCCAGGGGCGGCACGGTCCTCAACGGGCCGATGGAAGTGCCGGGCGGGGACTGGGTGCTCAACGCGATGGATCCGCAGGGCGCAGCATTCGGACTGCACTCGCGGAAGGCCTAGCGGCTCCCGATCGGATACGATCGCAGCGAGCCCTCGTGAACTCGCGTCTCGCACAGCTGCAGCCGTATCCGTTCGAGAAACTGCGCGTGCTGCTGGCCGGCCTCGCGCCGGCCGGCCGGCCGATCCCGCTCTCCATCGGCGAGCCGCAGCATGCGACGCCGGAGCTGGTCCGCCGCGCGGTGGCCGACCATCTCGACGGGCTGTCGTCGTATCCGGCAACCGCCGGCCACGAGCGTCTCCGCGCGGCAATTGCGGGATGGTTCGAGCGCCGCTACGGGCTGAAGACGCTCGACCCGCGCACGCAGGTGCTGCCGGTGAACGGCACACGCGAAGCGCTGTTTGCTTTCGCGCAGGCCGTGATCGACCCTGGCCGCCCGCAGCCTGCGGTCGTCTCGCCGAACCCCTTCTATCAGATCTATGAAGGGGCGGCCCTGCTCGCGGGCGCCGAGCCGCTCTTTCTCAACCAGACCGCCGACACGGGGTTCGCGCTCGATCTCGATGCGCTCACCCCGCAGCAATGGACGCGGACGCAGTTGTTGTATGTGTGTTCGCCCGCCAACCCGTCGGGACGTGTGCTCACGCTCGACGAATGGCGGTCGCTCTTCGACCGCGCCGACAGATACGGTTTCGTCATCGCATCCGACGAGTGCTACTCGGAGATCTACGACGAGCGGCCGCCGCTCGGCGCGCTCGAAGCGGCGCAGCGGCTGGGACGCGACGGCTTCCCCAATCTGGTCGTCTTCAACAGCCTGTCGAAACGATCGAACGCGCCGGGGCTGCGCAGCGGCGCCGTGGCCGGCGACGCCCGGCTGCTCGAACGATTCCTGCTCTATCGCACCTACCACGGATGCGCCATGAGCCTGGTCGTACAGCACGCGAGCATCGCGGCGTGGGGCGACGAGGCGCACGTCGCCGACAATCGCCGTTTGTATCGACAGAAGTTCGACGCGCTGGTGCCGATGCTCGAACCGGTGTTGCCCGCGCCGCGCCCCGAGGCCGGCTTCTATCTGTGGGCCCGGGTGCCCGGCGGCGACGATGAGGCGTTTGCGCGGGAGCTGTTCCGGGATACCAATGTGACCGTGGTCCCGGGACGATACCTGGCGCGCGACGCGCACGGTATCAATCCCGGGCGCGGCTACGTCCGCCTGGCGCTGGTGCCCTCCCTGTCCGACTGCCTCGAGGCCGCCCGGCGCATCGTCGGCTTCTGCGAATCGCGGGCCGCGTGACCGCGCTCCGGCGGGAGCCGCCTACAATGTTTGGCCATGACCACTCACGTGCTGAAGTCGCTGATCGATGACGCCTTTGAACGACGCGCCGAGCTCGCGCCAGGCAAGGTGCCCGCCGATCTGGCGCAGGCCCTCGACGAGATTCTCGACGGCCTCAATCGCGGCACCCTGCGCGTCGCCGAGAAGATCGACGGCACCTGGGTCACGCATCAGTGGCTGAAGAAGGCGGTGCTGCTGTTCTTCCGCACGCGCGACAACCGCGTCATCGAGTCGGGCGAGACCCGGTACTACGACAAGGTGCCGATGCGTTTCACCGGCTGCTCCGAGGAGCAGTTCCGCGGGGCCGGCATTCGCGTCGTGCCGCCGGGGGTGGCGCGGACCGGCTGCTTCCTCGGCAGGAACGTGGTGATGATGCCCTCGTACGTCAACATCGGCGCCTACGTGGACGAGGGCACGATGATCGATACGTGGGCGACGGTGGGATCGTGCGCGCAGATCGGCAGGAACGTCCACCTCTCCGGCGGGGTCGGCATCGGCGGCGTGCTCGAGCCGCTGCAGGCCAACCCGACGATTGTCGAGGACGGCTGCTTCATCGGGGCGCGCTCCGAGGTCGTCGAGGGCGTGATTGTCGAGGCCAACTCGGTCCTCGCAATGGGCACCTTCATCAGCCAGAGCACGAAGATCTACGACCGCGCCACCGGCGAGATCATCTACGGCCGTGTGCCGGCCGGATCGGTGGTCGTTCCCGGCAGTCTGCCGTCGGCCGACGGGAAGTACTCGCTGTATTGCGCCGTCATCGTCAAGCGGGTGGACGCGCAGACCCGCGCCAAGACGTCCATCAACGAGCTGCTGCGCACGTGACCGACATCGCGCGCGACACGCTGGAGCTGGCCAGGGCGTTGATCGCCTGCCGGTCGATCACGCCGGCTCACGACGGCGCGCTGGATCTGGTGGCGTCGCGTCTCTCGGCTGCCGGGTTCCGCTGCGAGCGTCTCGACCGCGGACGGGTAGGCAACCTGTGGGCGCGCTATGGCGACGCGCGTCCGCTGGTGTGTCTTGCCGGACATGTCGATGTCGTTCCGCCCGGGCCGCTCGACGAGTGGCACAGCGATCCGTTCACGCCGACCGAGCGCGGCGGCTGCCTGTTCGGCCGGGGTGCCGCCGACATGAAAGGGTCGGTCGCGGCAATGGTCACCGCCGCCGAGCGCCTCGCCCGGTCGGGTGAAGTGCACGGCTCGGTAGCGATCCTGCTGACTTCGGATGAAGAAGGCGATGCCGTCGACGGCACCGCGGCCGTCGTCTCCAGGTTTCGTGAGCGCGGCGAGACGATCGACGCGTGCATCATCGGCGAGCCGACGTCGGGTGAACGTCTCGGCGACACGATCAAGAACGGCCGCCGCGGATCGTTGAACGGACGGCTGCGCGTGCGCGGCCGGCAGTGCCACATCGCCTATCCCGAGCGCGGCCGCAATCCGATTCACGACGCGGCGCCGGCGATCGCGGCGCTGACGGCCGCCGAGTGGGACCGCGGCAACGAGTACTTCCAGCCGACGAGCTTCCAGATCTCGAACATCCACGCCGGCACCGGCGCCAGCAACATCATCCCGGGTACGCTCGAGGTGGCGTTCAACTTCCGCTTCTCGCCGGAATCGACGGCGCAGTCGCTGCAGGCGCGGGTTGGTGAGATCCTGGATCGGGCCGGCATCGAGTACGAGCTCGAGTGGACGCTGGTCGGCGAACCGTTCCTCACCCCGCGAGGTCCGCTGGTCGACACGCTGAGCGCGTCGGTGGAAGCGGTGGCCGGCGTCCGCCCGGGCCTGTCGACGAGCGGAGGAACGTCCGACGGACGCTTCCTTGCCGGGGTGGTGCGCGAGGTCGTCGAGTTCGGTCCGCTCAACGAGACGATCCACAAGATCGACGAGCACGTCCGCATCGCCGATCTCGAGCCGCTGTCGATCATTTACGAGCGGACGATTCGCGCGTACTGCAGCGCAGGGCCGATCCTTCCGGACCGGCCGTGATCGGTCGATCGCAGATGAACAACGACGACGGACTCGACATTCGGTTGAAGACGCTGCTCCCCCCTGAGTATCAGGAGACCTACGAGCGGATGGAGCCCAGGCCGATGCGCTCGGCCGGCCTGCAATACGACGCCGACGGGCGCGTCGCGTGGGATCGGATCTGGGGAAGCTTCTGCGATCTGGCAATGGCCGGCGGTCCGCCGCACAAAGGGCAGCTCCTGCAGCCGGGCGTTCGTGCCGACATCGACGCCGCGTTCGACCGCTACGACGAAGTGGCCGAGGAGATCTGCCGCGGCATTCGAATGGTGACGGGGCTCCGGGCGTACGTGGCCCCAGACCCCGGATGGGTGTGTGTGACGTGCCAGGGCGATGCGATGGCGGGCTGGCTCCTGCGCGCGATCACGATGGAGAACGTCGCGGTGCGCCGCCGCGGCGCCATCCTCGAACTGCCGGCGGCGCCGCAGTTCCGCCTCGAGAAAGAGATCAAGAACGTCATCACCGTCATCGCCAAGACGTGCCACTACTGGCTCGGACACATCCCCGACGAACAGAAGTGCGCGATTGGCGAGCTGTTCAACACGATGGAGGCGGCATCGCCGCTCATCGAGCCGGACCCGGCCGCCGCCGGCGCACGCCGCAGCCGCGAACTGGCGCAGCGTCTGGCCGCCGACATCCAGCGCACGGTCGGACTGGCCGAGTCGCCGCAGCGATCCCCGGGATGGCTGGGTGTGGAATGCGCGAGCGTCCGGCTGGCCATCTGGATGATGCGCGCGCTCGTGGCCAGCAACGTGCTGGCGCGGCGCGAGGGCACCGTCCTCTTCGTGCCGGTGAACCCAGGCACCGATCCTCACGGAACCCGCGTCGCCGCCGCGGTGGCGCAGGCGCACCGGCACGCCCTGGCGAGAGACGTACGTTGAGGCGCGTCCTCACATAGAATCCCTGCATGCCGACTTCAATCGACCGCCGCCGTTTCCTCGCCGCGCTTCCCGCGCTCGCGTTCGCGCCGCGCGCCGCCGCGCAGTCCCCGGCCGCGCCGTTCCGCGTCGACGGGCTGAGCCAGATCACGCTGACCGTTTCGGACGTCGCCCGCTCTCTCGACTTCTACCAGGGACTGTTCGGGATGCCGGTGCAGGCGCGTCAGGGGTCGACCGTGCTGCTGCGCATCGGCAACGGGCCGCGGTTCCTCGCGCTGCGCCCGGCCGCGGCCGGCGAAAAGCCGAGCATCAGCGCGCTCGGGTTCGGCGTGCGCGATTTCTCGATCGACCGCGCGGTGCAGGCGCTGACCTCGCACGGATTCACCGCCGCGCCAGCCGATGCGCGGAAGCCGGGGCCGAAGCAGGTGCTGATCCGCACGCGGCGGGCCGACGAGGGCGGCTCGCCCGACGGCAGCACGCGCGACCTGTTCGCCGCCGACCCCAGCGGCGTCGTCTTCCAGCTTCACGACGTCAGCTACTGCGGCGGCAGCGGCGCGCTCGGCAACGTCTGCGGGATGCCGGAGCCGTCGCCGAAGAAGGGTCTGATGGCGCTCAGGGACACCAGCCACTTCACGATCGCGGCCACCGATCCGACGACGGTGCAGATGTATCTCGATCTGTTCGGCTTCAAGCCGATGGTCTACCAGGCGCAGACGCCGGCGTGGCAGGTCGGCCGCGGCGTCCACTTCCTGATGTTCATCGGCGGCGGTGGCCCCACGCGCGGCGGCGGTCCACCCCGGGGCGGCGGTCCGGCAGCCGTCCCGCCCGGTGGCGGACGCGGGCGCGGCCGCGGCGCCGGCGGGCCGGCGCGCACCGCCGGGATCGATCACGCCTGCGTGGCGATCGACAACTTCGATCCCGCGGTGGTGACGAAGCTCCTCGTCAGCTACGGGCTGAAGCAGCAGGAGGGACAGTCCCGCGCCCCGCTGGTGACCTACATCTCCCTGCGCATGCCGGATCGCGGCGGCGCCGAAGGCGGCACGCCGGAGCTCTACTTCACCGATCCGGATGGTCTGGCCATTCAGATTCAGGATGTGAAGTACTGCGGCGGCGGCGGATTCCTCGGCGACGTCTGTCCGCCGCTGGCGTGAAGGTCCGCCTGAAGCGTGAAGGTCCGCCTGAAGCGTGAAGAAGTCCGCCTGAAGGCGGACACTACGGTCCGCTTGTGGTGTCCGCCTTCGCTGTAGTGTCCGCCTTCAGGCGGACGAGCAGCGTAGTGTCCGGCTTCAGACCCTATGTAGGGCAGACGATGGGTCGGGTTGTATGTTGACTCTCTTTTGAGGAACTAACGCGAAAGGAGTTCGACATGACGAGCACGACCCATCGACCAGAGTCTACTGCGGCGGCGTTGTATGTGGCCTGTGAGCTGAGCGCCCAGGAGTGGCTGTTGACAATGAGCACGGGGCCCGAGGGGCGGC
>Ga0209172_10002472_pt1 | contig 32427 bp, 22 predicted proteins | sample LarsenN4metaG_FD_184113 | JGI IMG/M metagenome (GOLD analysis project Ga0209172, IMG submission 184113) | Hot spring sediment bacterial and archeal communities from British Columbia, Canada, to study Microbial Dark Matter (Phase II) - Larsen... ... | reverse complement strand
TCACGCCGGCCAGCACCCGGCGTGCATCGGCCTCGCCGTAGAACGGCGGTGCCGAGATGACGAGCGCGGCGCGCACGCGATCGTCGCGCAGCTCGACCACCCGGCCTTCGCGCTCGACGCGCGCGCCGGCCACCAGCAGCGTGGTGTTGGCGCCGTAGCTGTGGCCGCCGGCGACGATGCGGCCGGCGTCGATGCGCGCGGCGAGCTCGCCGGCGAGCAGCGTGTCGAGCGCGAAGCGCACGTCCAGCGCGCGCGCCAGCGCCTCCTGCTCGCGCGCCGCGTCCTGCAGGCGGCCGACGATCTCGAACACGTTGCCGAACCAGACCTGGCGGTCGCTGCCCACGTGCTGCGGGTGCAGGCTGGCCACGCCGTGGGCGGCCAGGTGCTGGCCGAGCCAGCTGTAGCCGCGCCGCGAGCCGCCGATGCCGTGCGAGAACACGACCAGCGGCACCGGCTCGGCGCCGCGCGGCAGGTACAGGCGCACCGGCACCGGACGCTGGCGGCGCGCGTCGGCCCAGTCGTACTCGAGGGTGTCGAAGGCCGCAGCGTCGTCGGCGCGCGCCGGGCGCAGCAGCGCCGGGGCGGCCAGCGCGGCGGCGAGCAGGCCGGCGCCCTGCAGCAGGCGACGGCGCGTCGTCAGCGCGGCGGGGCGGGGGGGAACGGCCGGAACGGCCGGAACGGCGGCGGGGGTCGAGCGTTCGCGAACCACGTTGAACCTCGTCAAGCTTGCATTCTGTCAGCATCCCCGGCGCGGCGTGCCCCGCGGCCCCTCGGGCCCGTCAGTCCGCCGCCCCCGCCACCGCGGCGGGCCGCCGGCGCGTGAGGCGCCGCAGCAGCGTGATGAGGTCGTCGACGAAGGTGTAGAGCACCGGGATCACGAGCAGGCTGAGGAACGTCGACGTGATCAACCCGCCGATGACCACGATGGCCATCGGCGCGCGGAAGCTCGGGTCGGTGCCGATGCCGAGCGCGATCGGCATCATGCCGGCCGCCATCGCGATGGTGGTCATGATGATCGGCCGCGCGCGCTTGGCGCAGGCGTCGAGGATGGCGTGCCAGCGGTCCATGCCGTGGTCGCGGCGCGCCAGGATCACGTAGTCGACGAGCAGGATCGAGTTCTTCGTCGCGATGCCCATCAGCATGATCAGGCCGATCATGCTCGGCATCGACAGCGCCGTGTGCGTGACGAAGAGCGCCAGGAACGCGCCGGGGATCGACAGCACCAGCGCGCCGAGGATGGTGCCGGGCTGCACGAAGTCCTTGAACAGCAGCACGAGCACGATGTAGATGCACAGCACCCCGGTGGCCATGGCCAGGCCGAAGCTGGCGAAGAGTTCGGTCATCGCCTCGGCGTCGCCGATCTCGGTCTGCGTGATGCCGGGCGGCAGCTTCTGCAGGCTGGGCAGCGCCAGCGCGGCGTCCTTCACCGCGCCCAGCGGCTGCTGGTTCAGCTCGATCTCGAAGTTCACGTTGCGCTGGCGGTTCAGGCGGTCGATCTCGGCCGGGCCGCTGTCGATCGAGATGCTGGCGACGTTGCCGAGCAGCACCGGGCCGTGCTTGCCGGGCACCGGCAGCCGCTCGAGCAGCGCGAGGTCGGTGCGCGCCTGCTCCGGCAGGCGCACGACGATCGGCACCTGGCGCTGGCTGAGGTTGAGCTTGGCCAGGCTCTGGTCGAAGTCGCCGGCGGTGGCGATGCGCAGCGTGTCGGCGATGGCCGCCGCGGTCACGCCGAGGTCGGCGGCACGCGCGAAGTCGGGCCTGACGATCAGTTCGGGCCGCACCAGGCTCGCGCTGGTCGTCACGCCACCGATGCCGGGGATGGTGCGCAGCTCGCGCTCCACCACCGCGGCGTGCGCGGCCAGCGCGTTGCCGTCGGCGCCGGTCAGCACGAGCACGTACTTCTCGGCGCTGGCGCCGAAGCCGACCTTGATGCGCGCGCCCGGGATCGCCTCCAGCGCCTGGCGCAGCTCGGCCTCGATGTCCTGCTTGGAGACGCCGCTGCGCTCGCCGCGCGGCGTCATGTTGATCGTCAGCGTGGCCTTGCGCACCTCGGGCAGCGAGGCGCCGGGCGTGAAGGTGTCGGCACCGGTGCTGCCGCCGCCCACCGCCGTGTAGACGAGCTTGACGTGCGGGTTCTTCTGCACGATCTCGCGCGCCTGCTCGGCGGCCGCGAAGGTCTGCCTGAAGGTGCTGCCCGGCGGCAGCGTCACCGTGACCTGGGTCTGGCTCAGGTCGTCGGGCGGGATGAAGCCGGTGGGCAGCAGCGGCACGAGCGCGAAGCTGCCGACGAAGAAGACGATCGTCGCCAGCGTCGTCCACAGGCGGTGCTTGAGGCACCAGGCCGCCATCACGAGGTAGGCCTTCATCCAGCGCGGCTCGGGCGGCTCCTTCTTCGGCACCTTGAGGATGTAGGCCGACATCATCGGCGTCAGCATGCGCGCCACGACGAGCGAGAAGAACACCGCGATCGCCGCCGTCCAGCCGAACTGCACGAAGAACTTGCCCGGCACGCCGGCCATGAAAGCGGTGGGCAGGAACACCGCGATCAGCGTGAAGGTGGTGGCGATCACCGCCAGGCCGATCTCGTCGGCCGCCTCCATCGCCGCCTGGTACGGGCTCTTGCCCATGCGCAGGTGGCGCATGATGTTCTCGATCTCGACGATGGCGTCGTCGACCAGGATGCCGACCACCAGCGACATGCTCAGCAGCGTGACGACGTTGATCGTGAAGCCGAACACGTAGTGCATCACCGCCCAGGCCGGGATGATCGACAGCGGCAGCGCGGTGGCCGCCACCAGCGTGGCGCGCCAGTCGCGCAGGAAGAACCAGACCACGATCACCGCGAGGATGGCGCCCTCGAGCAGCAGGTACATGCTGCCGTGGTAGTTCTCGACCACCGGGTCGACGAAGTTGAAGGCCTCGGTGACCTGCACGTCGGGGTGTTCGGTGGTCAGACGGGCGATGGCGGCGCGCACGCCGTCGGCGACGTCGGTCTCGCCGGCGCCGCGCGAGCGCACGATCTCGAAGCCGACCACCGGCTTGCCGTTGAGCAGCGCCGCGCTGCGCTGCTCGGCCACCGTGTCGCTGACGCTGGCCACCTGGTCGAGGCGGATGCGCCGGCCGTCGGCCAGCGCGACCTCGAGCGCGGCGAGTTCGGCCGCGCTCTTCACGGTGGCGATGGTGCGCACGCTCTGCTCGATGCCGCCGACGTCCATGCGGCCGCCCGCCGCCTCCTGCTGCACGGCGCGCAGCTGGCGCGAGATGTCGGCGGCGGTGGCGTTGAGCGCGAGCAGCTTGGCCGGGTCGAGCTCGACGCGCACCTCGCGCGTCACGCCGCCCACCCGCGCCACCGAGCCGACGCCGCGCACCGCCAGCATGGCCTTGGCGACGTCGTTGTCGACGAACCAGGACAGCGCCTCCTCGTCCATGCGGCTCGAGGCCACGGTGTAGGTGAGGATCGGCGCGCCGGCCAGCTCGAGCTTGTTGATGACCGGCTCGCGCAGGTCGGCCGGCAGGTCCGAGCGGATGCGCGAGACGGCGGCGCGCACGTCGTCGAGCGCCTCCTGGGTGGGCTTTTCGAGGCGGAACTCCACCGACACGGTGGTCACGCCGTCCTGCACCTTGGTGTAGATGTTCTTCACGCCCTGCAGCGCGGCGACGGCGTTCTCGACCTTGCGCGCCACCTCGGTTTCCATCTGCGCCGGCGCGGCGCCGGGCAGGTTGGCGGTGATCACGATGGTCGGCAGGTCGATGTCCGGGAACTGCTGCACCTTCATCGCGTTGAAGCCGATCAGCCCCGCGAGCGTGAGCAGCACGAAGAGCATCACCGACGGGATCGGGTTGCGGATGCTCCAGCTGGAGACGTTGAGCATGGCGGGCGCTCCTCTACTTCTTCGGTGCCGGGGCAGCCGGGGCCGCCGCCGCGGTGGCCGCCTCGACGACGCGAACGACGTCGCCGTCGCCGAGGAAGGCGGCGCCCATGGCGACCACGCGCGCCTGGGCGTCGAGGCCGCTGACCTCGATGCGATCGCCGCTGCGGCGGCCGACGCCGACCTTGGTCAGCGCGACCTTGTTGTCGGCGCCGACGCGGAACACGTAGGCGAAGCCCTCGCGCAGCAGCACCGCGCTCTGCGGCAGCGTGAGCGCGCCGGAGCTGCCGACCTCGAACTCGCCGCGCGCGAACATGCCGGCCTTGGCGCTGCCCGGCGACGGCAGGTCCACGTAGACGAGGCCGTTGCGCGTGGCCGGGTCGACGGTGGGCGCGACCATGCGCACCTTGCCGGCGAGCGTGCTGCCGCCGGCCGGCGTGATGCGCACCGCCTGGCCCGGCACCACGCGGGCCAGGTCGCTGGCGGCGACCTCGGCGCGCCACTCCAGGCGGCCCTGGCGGATCAGCCTGAACAGCTCCTGCCCGGCCGGCACCACGGCGCCCACGGTGGCGCTGCGCGAGGAGATCACGCCGTCGTCGGGCGCGACGACGCTGGTCTGCGCCAGGCGCAGGCGCTGCACCTCGGCCTGGGCGCGCGCAGCCTCCAGGCGCGCCCGCGCCGTGCCCTCGGCGGTGAGCATCTGGTTGATCTGCTGGGCCGACAGCGCGCCGGTGGCCTGCAGATCACGCGCCCGCTGCGCGTTGGCGCTGGCCTCGGCGAGCGTGGCCTCGGCCTCGGCGACGGCGGCACGCGCCTGGGCCAGATCGGCCTGCGGCAGGCTGGCCGCGAAGGTGGCCAGGACCTGGCCGCGGCGCACGCGGTCGCCGACGTTGACGCGCACCTCCGCGAGGCGCCAGCCGTTGGCCTCGGCGCCCACGCTCGCTTCCTGCCAGGCGGCGATGCTGCCGCCGGCGCTCACCACCTGGGCGAGCTGCGCCGGCTGCGGCTGCACCACGGTGACGGTGAGCGCGGCCTTGGCGGCGGCCGCGGACGGCGTCGGCGCGGCCTTGTCGCCGGCGTGCAGGGCGCCGACGGCCAAGGCCGTGGCGGCCAGCGCGCCGGCCGCGAGGAGGAATCTGCTCTTCGTGTTCATCGCGTTCGTTCCGTTGTCAGGGGCTGCCCAGCGTGCGCGGGGCGGCGGCGAGCGCTTCGGCGGCAAAGCCGCCGCCGAGCGCCCGGTACAGGGTGATCCAGGCCGTGGCGCGCTCGCGCCGCAGCTCGATGAGCGCGCTGTGGGCGGCGAGCGCGCTGCGCCGCGCGTCCTCCAGCTCGAACAGGCTGGCCGCGCCGGCGCGCTGGCGCGCCTCGGTGGCGCGCAGCGAGGCCTCGAAGCCCTCGCTGGCGATGCCTGCGTCGGCCTCGCGCGCGGCGGTCGATTCGAGCGCCAGCAGCGCCTCCTCGACCTCGCGCACCGCGCCGCGCAGCGCGCCTTGCAGTTGCACCACGGCGTCGTCGTAGGCGGCGCGGGCGGCCGCCTCGTCGGCGGCGCGACGGCCACCGTCGAAGAGCGGCAGGCTGAGCGTGAGCGGGCCGAGCGACCAGGTGCTGCCACTCGTCGTGCCGCTGTCGCCGGACACGCGCAGCAGGCCGATCGAGCCGGCGAGCGACAGGCGCGGCCAGCGCGCGGCGCGCGCAGCGTCGCGGTCGGCGGTGGCGGCCTGCAGCTGGCGCGCGCTCGCCACCAGGTCGGGGCGGCGTTCGAGCAGCGCCGCGGGCACGGTGGCGAGCGCGAGCGCCGGCGCGCGGGGCTGGTCGTGGGGCTGGGCCCGCGCCGCCGCCGCGAGGCGCTGGCGCAGCGTCGGCTCGTCCAGCGCGGTCAGCGCGGTCAGCGACTTGACGAGCGAAGCGCAGGCGCTCGCCTGCTGCGCCCGCTGCGCGCGGCCCTGCGCCGCGCTGGCGCGCGCCAGCGCCGCCGCCGCGGGCGCCGCCAGGCCGGCGCGCGCGCTCTGCTCGGTGAGGCTGCTTGTCTGCTCGCGCGAGCGCTGGTCGGCCGCCGTCACCTCGAGCTGCGCCTCGCAGGCGCGCAGCGCCACGTAGCTGCTGCCGACCTCGGCCGCCAGCGCCACGCGCGCCGCGTGCCAGGCGGCCTGCGCCGCCTCCAGCCGCGCGGTGGCGGCGTCGCGCGCCGCGCCGCGCGCGCCGAACAGGTCGATCTCCCAGCCGGCCTGCGCGGACAGCGAGGTGCTGTCGGTGCTCGGCGCGCCGGGCAGCGTGCGCGCGCGGCTCGCGCCCGCCGCGGCGTCCAGGGTCGGCAGCAGCGCGCCGGCGGCGGCCACGCGCGCCGCACGCGCCTGCTCGATGCGCAGCGCGGCGGCCGACAGGCCGGGGCTCGCCTGCTGGGCGGCAGCGATCAGCTCGGGCAGCAGCGGGTCGCCGAAGGCCTGCCACCAGCCAGGCGCGGCGGCCCGGGCTCCGGCCTCGGGCGCGAGCGGCGTCTGCCAGGCCGGCGGGGCGCTGGTCGCCATGGTCGCGGCGGCGGCTGCGGCGGCGTCCGCGGGCGCCGTCGGGCGCGATGTGGCGCAGCCGGCGAGCAGCCAGGCTGCGGCCAGGGCCGCGAGGGCAACAGGCGCGCGCGCGCCCTGGGCGCCGAGGGCAGTCCGCGCGCTCATCGCCCACCTCCGGCAGCGCGCCGTGCGCCTTCGGCCTCGATCATCGCCAGCGCGAACATGACGAGCCGGTCGCGCCACTGCTGCAGGTCCGCGGGCTCGTCGAGCATGCCCGGCCGCACCGCATCGAACACCTGGCGCCCGACGTGCATGTGCACGCCGAGCCCGGCCAGCATGAACACCAGGCGGTGCAGGTCGTCGTCGGGCTCGGCGAGGCCGAAGTGGCGCGCCAGCAGCGCCGCCAGGCCGTGGTGCATGGGCTTGATGTCGCGCTCGAGCTCCTCCTCCCACAGCCCGGTGGGCTCGAGCATCTCGCGGAAGTGCAGCTTCATGCACTGGCGCGCCGCGTCGCCGCGCTTGAGCGGCTCGATGAACACGTCGATGAAGGCGGCCACCGCGCGCTCGAGCGGCACGCCGGGGTCGGCGAGCAGCGCGGCGTCGAGGTCGGGCGCCTCGAAGGGCTCGAAGAACACCGTGCGGTACAGGCCGGCCTTGTCGCCGAAGTAGTAGCTGATGGCGGCCACGTTGACGCCGGCCGCCTCGGCCAGCTCGCGCGTCGAGGTCTTGGCGTAGCCCTGTTCGGCGAACAGGCGCAGCCCGGCGGCGACGAGGCGCGCGCGCGCGTCCTCAGCGGGGCGTTCGGAACGGGCCGGGGCCCGGGACGAGGCAGGATTCATGGGGCGCGATCGTAGCGCCCGAATCAAACGTTCGTTTGAAACGTTTGATTAATCCCTGCGTCAAGCCCTAGAAAAGCTCCATGTCGCTGGCGTGCGACTCGTCGCGCAGGTGCCCGGCCGCCACCAGCGCGGCGTGGTCGTGCACCTGGTTGCGGCCGTTCTGCTTGGCGTGGTAGACGGCCTTGTCGGCGCGCTCGAAGCAGCCGGTGGGGGTGTCGCTGGCGCGCAGCTCGGTGTAGCCGATGCTGACCGTGATGCGCCCGACGCGCGGGAAGGCATGACGCTCGACGTTGGCGCGCAGCCGCTCGAACGCCACGCCGGCGTCGGCCACGCTGGCACAGCGCATCAGCACCACGAACTCCTCGCCGCCGAAGCGGAACAGCTGGTCGTGGTGGCGGAAGCTGCCGCGCATCAGGCGCGACAGCAGCAGCAGCACCTCGTCGCCGATCAGGTGGCCGTGGCTGTCGTTGACGCGCTTGAAGTGGTCGATGTCGATCACGCCCAGGCAGGCGCAGGCCAGCGCGTTGCCGTTGGGGCGCGTGGGCGCCGGCGCGCTCCGCCCGCTGCCGGGCTGGGCGACGCGCAGGAAACACTCGTCGAAGGTCTTGCGGTTGAGCAGCCCGGTCAGCGTGTCGCGCTCGCTGTAGTCGAGCAGGTCCTGGAAGTTGCGGTAGATGCGCAGGATGCTCGACACCAGCCGCAGCTCGTCCTCGTGCAGCGGCGCCGCGGTGCGCACCTCGAGCACGCCGAGCACCTCGCGCTCGGCGTTGATCGGGAACAGCGTCGTCGTGCCGGCCGAGCCGGCCTCGGCCGGCAGCTCGATCGCGCCCTCGCCGGCCAGGCAGCGTGCGTGCGCCGGCTTGGACTCGAGCGCGGGCAGGCTGTCCATCTCGGCCCACAGCGAGTCGGCGCCGGCGGCGGTGTCGCCGCGGCCCATGCGCGCGCGCGTCAGCCAGTGCTGGCGGCCGGGCTCGCCGACGGCGCGGTAGATGGCCACGCTGTCGGGCCGCAGCAGGTCGCGCAGGGCACCGGCCAGCGTGCCGTCGAGCAGGTCGCGGTCGCGAAAGCCCGTCAGCTCGGCCAGGTGTTCGACGACGCGCGACATGCGGTGGCCCGGCGCTCAGGTGGCGATGTCGGCGCCGGCGTAGCGCGCCACCAGCGCCAGCAGCTCCTCCTCGGAGTACGGCTTGCCGAGGTAGTGGTCGACGCCCAGCTCGGCGGCGTAGTCGCGGTGCTTCTGCGCGATGCGCGAGGTGATCATCACCACCGGCAGGTCGGCCAGGCGGTCGTCGGCGCGCACGTTGCGCACGAGGTCGAAGCCGTCCATGCGCGGCATCTCGATGTCCGACAGCAGCACCACCGGGCGCTCCTCGGCCAGGCGCTCCAGGGCTTCGAGGCCGTCCTTGGCGGTGACGACGCGGTAGCCCTCGCGCGCCAGCAGGCGCTGGGTGACGCGGCGCACGGTCAGCGAGTCGTCGACCACCAGCACCAGCGGCGCCCGCGGCGTGGCCTGTGCGGCGCGCGCGGCGGCGCTGAGGGTCGGCGCGCCGGCGGCCTGGGCGGCCTGCGCGGCGCGCGCCGCCTCGCGCGTGCGCTCGCGCGCGCTCTGGCCGTACAGCGTGGCCAGCGCCACCGGGTTGTAGATCAGCGCCACGGCGCCCGAGGGCAGCAGCGTCAGGCCGGCCAGGCCGGGCAGGCGCGCCAGCTGCGGCCCGACGTTCTTGACCACCACTTCCTGGTTGCCGACCACCTCGTCGACGTGCACCGCCACGCGCTGCGCCGCCGAACGGATCACGACCACGGTGTTGGAGCGCGGCGCGGTGTCGCCGCGCGCGCCGGCCTGCAGCAGCGCGGCCAGCCAGTAGAAGGGCACCGCATCGCCGACGTGTTCGAGGGTGCCGCTGTCGTAGGCGCGGTCGAGCTCGGGGCCGCCGACGCGGCGCACCACCTCGACCAGCGTCGACGGCACCGCCACCTGCAGCGTGCCACAGCGCAGCATCACCACCTGCGTGACCGCGGTGGTCAGCGGCAGCAGCAGGCGGAAACGCGTGCCCTGCCCCGGCGCGCTGCTCGTCTCGATGCGGCCGCCCATCGCGTTGACCTCGGCGCGCACGACGTCCAGGCCGACGCCGCGCCCGGCCAGCTCGGTCACCGCTTCGGCGGTGGAGAAGCCGGGCGTGAACAGCAACTGTGCCAGCTCGGACTGGCTCGGCCGGGCGTCGGCGCCGATCAGCCCGCGCTCGACGCCGCGCAAGCGGATGCGCTCGTAGTCGAAGCCGGCGCCGTCGTCGGCGAACTCGACCGCCACTTCGTTGCCGGCCTGCGCGATCTGCACCGCGATGCGGCCCACCGCGTCCTTGCCGGCGCGGTGGCGCGCCGCCGGCGCCTCGATGCCGTGGACCACGCTGTTGCGCAGCAGGTGCTCGAAGGGGCCGATCATGCGTTCGAGCACGCCGCGGTCGATTTCGATCGCGCCGCCCACGATGTCCAGCCGCACCTGCTTGCCGGTCTCCTTGGCCGCCTGGCGCACCGTGCGGTACAGGCGGTCGGCCATGCTCTCGAACTCGACCATGCGCGTGCGCAGCAGGTCGTCCTGCAGCTCGCGCGTCAGGCGCGCCTGCGCGGCCAGCTCGTCCTCGGTGCTCTGCAGCGTGCGCTGCAGGCTGCGCTGGGTGGTGGCGACGTCGTTGACCGACTCGGCCATGAAGCGCGTCAGCTCCTGGAAGCGCGTGAAGCGGTCCATCTCCAGCGGGTCGAAGGCCTCGCCGGAGGCGCGCGCCGTCTCCATGCGCGTGGCGATCTGCGTCTCGGCCTGCAGCTCGATGTCGCGCAGTTGGCGCCGCATGCGCTCCAGGCTCTCGGTCAGCTCCTGCAGCTGCTGCTGCAGCGCCTTGGTGTCGGCGGCGATGCGCTCGCGCGTGATGCTGACCTCGCCGGCCTGGTTGACCAGGCGGTCGAGCAGCCCGGCGCGCACGCGCACGGCGGCGGCGCCAGCGCCGCGCTCGCCGGCTGCCTCGGCCTGCGGGGCGACGTTGCCGAGCGCGAAGCGCTGCCAGTCGATGGCCACCGAAGGCGCGACCACCGGCGCAGCGGACGGCGCAGCACGTGCCGCGGCCACCTCGGTGGGCTCGAGCGGCTGCGTGGCCTGCACCTCGGGCTCGACGACGGCGGGCTCGACGACGGCGGGCTCCGGGGCCGCCGGCGGCGCGGCGACGGCCGGCGGTTCGGCGGCCAGCGGCGGCTCGGGTGCGGTGGGTGCCGGCGCCGCGCCGTGCGGCGCAGCGGGAGCCGGCGCCGCGCCGTGCGGCGCCCGGCGCAGCGCCTCGAAGGCGACCGCCATCGCGTCGCCGCGCGACAGCAGCGGCTCGATGTCGGCGGCGCCGACGCCCTCGCGCGCGAGCAGGTGCTCGATGGCGGTCTCGAGCCGGTGCGCCATCTCGCCCAGGCGCATCGCGCCGGCCAGGCGCGCGCCGCCCTTGAAGGTGTGCAGCGTGCGCATGCAGGCGGTGGCGGCATCGCGGTCGCCCGGACGGTCGTGCCAGTCGCGCAGCTCGCCCTGCAACTGCGGCAGCAGCTCCTGGGCCTCTTCGTCGAAGATCGGGAACAGCTCGGGGTCGACGGCGTCGACGGCGTCGATGTCCTGGTCGTCGTCGAAGGCGTCGGCGCGCGCGTGCGGGGTGGCCGTGCCCTCGTCGAGCGCGGCCAGCGGCGCGAAGCCCGACACCGAGACCGTGGACACCACCGGGCCGGGCAGGTCCAGCGGGCGCGGCGGCGGGACGGCGGGCGTGGCCGGCGTGGCCGGTGTGGCCGATGTGGCCGGTGTGGCCGGAGCAGGGGGCGCGACCTGCTCTTCGGCCTGCGGCCGCGGCTCGGGCAGGCCGAGGTCGAGGTCGACCTCGCCGGCCAGCGCGCCGTCGGTCGGCCAGCGTTCGTGGTCGGCCAGGCGCTGCATCAGCTCGTCGGGCGCCGGGCGCAGGAAGCCGGCCGCGAACTGGTGCAGCAGGCGGCGGATCTCGTCGGCGGCCTCGCTGAACAGCTCGGCCTCGCCGGCACGGCCGCGGCCGAAGGCGAGCGAGCGCTCGAGCGCGTGTTCGAGCGCGCGCGCCAGCGCGGACAGGTCGCCGTAGCCCACGGTGGCCGAGCTGCCGGCCAGCGAATGCGCCAGGGCCACGCTGCCCTCGGGCACCGCATGGCGCTCGGCGTCGACGCCCCATTCCGCCAGCTCGGTGACGAGGCGGCGCGACAGCTCGTCGGCCTCGTTGAGGTAGATGTTGAACAGCGGGATCGAGATGCGCAGCGGGCCGATGACCTTGACCTGCTCGTCGTCGTCGCTGCGCGGCGGCAGGGGCTGCGTGCGTTCGACCGGCGAGGGCTCGGGCAGGCCGAGGTCGCCGAGCGGCGCGGCGAGCGGCAACTCGTCCACCGGGGTCGCCTCGCCCGCGGGCAAAGGTTGCGACGGCGCCGTGCCGGCATCGTCCTCCAGCCCGCGCAGGTCGAGCGAGAAGTCGACCTCGGGCACCGGCAGCGGCGCGGCGGCTGCCGGCTCGGGCAGCTTGAGCTCGAGGTCGGCCGCGCTCGGCAGGTCGGGCAGGCGCTCGGCCAGCGGCATCGCGGCCGACGTGGGCTCGGGCAGATCGAGCTCGAAGCCGAAGTCCACCTCGGCGGCCGGCGGCGCAGCGGGCGTGGCCGACGCCGACCCCGGCTTGGCCGACGGCGCCAGCGCGGCGGTGGATTCGAAGGCCTCGATGGCAGCCGCCCAGTCGGCCGGCGTGGCCGGCGATTGGGCCGCCACCGGCAACGGCTCGGGGGCCGCAGGGGCCGCAGGGGCCGCAGGGGCCGCCGGGGGCGCAGCGACCGCGGCACCCACCGGCGCCACCGCGGGCTCGATTGGCAGGCGCGCCCCTTCCAGACGCAGCGCGTCGGCAGCACGCGCCACCGCGGCGCTGCGGTGGCCGGCGTCGCGCCCTTCGGCGATCGCCTCGACCCAGGCGCCCATGTAGTCGAGGGCCTCGGTGGTGAACTGGCGCAGCGGCCCGTCCAGCCGCGGCGCCTGCGCCAGGCGCGCGTTGTACAGCTGCTCGCAGGTCCAGCCGGCTTCGCCGAAGTCCTTCAGCCCGACCATGCGCGAGCTGCCCTTGAGGGTGTGGAAGGCGCGCCGCACCACCGTCATGTCGGCGCCGCTTTCCGGCGTGTCGGCGAGCCGCTCGAGCGCGGCGCGCGCCTCGCCGACCACCTCGCGAGCCTCCTCGATGAAGATCTCGCGCATCTCGGCGTCGTCTTCGAGGCCGGTGCTGCCGGGCGCGGGCGCGGCCGGGGCGGGCGGCGGCACCGGCGCGCTGGGCGGCGCGGCCACCGGTTCGAGCGCCGGCGCGAAGGCGGCGAGCGCACGCGCCAGGTCCTGGCGCACGCTGCGCCGCTGCGCCTCGTCGCCGGCGCCGCGCAGCGCCGAAGCGGCGGCGTTGGCGGTGCGCGCCAGCGCCGGCTGCTCGGCGGCGAGCGCCTGCTGGGCCAGCGCCTCCAGGCGGCGCTGCACCTCGGCGTGCGGCACGGCGCCGTCGAGCGCGGCGTTGGCGAGCGCGCGGGCGCGTTCGACCAGCGAGGCGCCGGCGTCGGCCGACCCCGCGGACGCTGCGGCCGCTGTACCCGGCGTCTCGTCGAGCGGGCCGTAGGCCGAGACGCGCTCGCTCTGGCCCATCACCGCCTGCAGGCTGCCGGTGGCCGGGTCGTAGCGGAACAGCGACTTGGCCAGCGCCGGCTGCACGCTCAGCATGTCGATCAGGAAGCTCAGCGCGCCCAGGTTGTCGGCCACGCGGTCGAAGCTGCCGCTGGCGATGGCGCGCTGCGGGTCGACCTCGGTCTGCGCGAGCGCGTCGACGTCGTCGCGCATGTGCAGCACGGCGCTCGAGGCCTCCTCCAGGCCGAGCACCGAGAGCACGCCGCGCATCGCGTTGAGCTGCGCCGGCACCGGGATCAGCAGCTGGCGCTCGGCCGGGTTGCGGAAGTACTGGTCGATCTGCTTCTCGACCTCGGACAGCGAGGAGCGCAGCTCCTGCACCACCGAGCCCATGGTCTGGCGGTCGCTGACGCGGCGGTACAGCTCCTCCATCCAGCCTTCGAGCGGCGCCGGCGCGGCGCCGATGCGCACGTCGTCGATGCGCCGCGCCAGGCGCTGCATGCGCCCGGGCACGTCGGGGTGGTCGAGCTCGCCGTCCTCGATCGAGGCGTCGACGTACAGCAGCGACGTCGCCACCTCCATGGCCAGCGCCGGTGCCGGGGCCTGGCCCGACTGCACGGTCTGCGCGACGGCGGCCTGCAGGGCCTGCGCGAGCACCTCGCCGCCGGCGAACAGGCGGGCCAGCGAATCGCCGACGAGCGAGAACTGCTCGCCCATGCCGGCCGCGCGGTGCGCCTCGCCGCCGGCCACCGCCGACCAGCTGTCCTTGGCCGAGGCGACGCGCTTGCGCGCCAGCGCCACCAGCGCCGGGTCGAAGCGGCCGAGGCGCGGCGTTTCGTAGTCGGCGGTCGGCTGCGCCTCGAGCTTCCAGGCGCTGCGCACCGCGGCCAGGCGCGGCGCCGGGCGCGCCGCGCTCGGCGGCGTGGCATGCGCGCAGAAGAAGAGCAGGTCCTGCGCCAGGCGCTCGCTGACCTCGTGCTGGCCGCGCACGTTCATGCGCAGCTGCGCCAGCAGGCGCGAGGCGATGCGCTTGGTGTAGACGTCGGTGGCGAGCAGGCCCTGGCTCTGCGCCTCGAACACCGCCGCGGCCAGGCTCCACAGGCCGGTGGACGGCGCCTGTTCGCCGGCCGCCAGCGCGGCGCAGAACTGGCTCGTGCGGGCCAGCGTGGCCGGGTCGCTGCCGCGCATCAGCGCGAGCACCAGCGCCTCCATCTCGCCGCGTGCCGCGTCGTCCACCGCGCGCGGCGTCACGCCGGTCTCGGGCGGCAGGTCCTGCCAGCGGAACTCGATCGGCCACAGGTCGGCCGGGTGCACGCGGTCGGCGGCGGCGAGCTGCAGCGCGGCGCGGTACTGCGGGAACAGCATCACCGGCGAGACCGGCTTGCCGGCCAGCTGGCGCGCCAGGAAGTCGAGCACCGCGAAGCTCACGCGCTCGATGGCCTCGACGGCCGCCGCGTCGACGAGCGCCGGGCGCGCCGCCAGCCGCTGCACCGCGGCCTCGCTGGCGCGCAGCACGGCGGCCACGGTGGGCAGGCCGACCAGCTCGAGCGCGCCGACGCCCTGGTGGATCTGCGCGCGCGCGCTGCGCAGCACCGCCGGGTCGACGGTGTCGATGTCCGAGTTGGCCAGCGTCTCGGCTTCCTTGAGGTGCCGGCGCAGCGACTTGTGCGCGTTGTCCAGCGAGCGCTTGAGCTCGCCGTGCACCCAGGCCAGCGCGCTCAGGTCGTCGCCGGCGCTCTTCGCGATGTCCATGCGGCGCGCCGCTTCAGGCGACCTTGAAGCGCGCCACCGAGGCACGCAGCTCGTCGGCGCTGCGCGACAGCTCGCGCACCATCTGCGCCGTGCTGCGCGTGCCTTCGGAGGTCTGCTCGGTGACCGCGAAGATGTGCTGGATGTTGGCCGCCACCACGTTGGCCGACTCGGCCTCGCGGCTGGTCTCGTTGGAGATGCGTTCGATCAGCTCGGCGAGCTGGCGCGTCACGCGGTCGATGTCGGCGAGCGCCGCGCCGGCCGCATCGGACAGGCGCGCACCCTCGACCACGCCCTGCGTGCTGCGCTCCATGGCGGCCACCGCGTCCTGGGTGTCGGTCTGGATGGTGCGCACGATGGCCGCGATCTGGCGCGTCGCGTCGCCCGAGCGTTCGGCCAGCCGCTGCACCTCCTCGGCCACCACCGAGAAGCCGCGCCCCGCCTCGCCGGCGCTCGCCGCCTGGATGGCGGCGTTCAGCGCCAGCACGTTGGTCTGCTCCGTGATGTCGGAGATCAGCTCGGTGATCTCGCCGATCTCCTGCGAACTCTCGCCCAGGCGCTTGATGCGCTTGGAGGTCTCCTGGATCTGGTCGCGGATCGCGTTCATGCCGCCGATCGAGTTCTGCACCGCCTGCAGGCCCGACTCGGAGGCCTTCAGCGACTGGCGCGCCACCTGGGCCGACTGCTGGGCCTGCGACGACACGTCGTTGATGCGGCCGGCCATCTGCAGCACCGACTCGCCGGTGTCGCGGATCTCGCGCAGCTGCTCGGTCGAGGCGGCCAGCAGCTCGGTGGAGGTCTGCTCCACCTGCTGCGTGGTCTCGGTGACGCGGCTCACCGTGTTCTGCACCTGCGCCACCAGGGTGCGCAGCTCCTCCACGGTGTAGTTCACCGAGTCGGCGATGGCGCCCGTGATGTCCTCGGTCACGGTGGCCTGCTGCGTGAGGTCGCCCTCGGCCACCGTCTGCAGCTCGTTCATCAGGCGCAAGATGGCCGCCTGGTTGGCGTCGTTGACGCGCTTGGCTTCCTGCTCCTGGCGCTCGGCCTCCAGGCGCTGCGCCTCGGCCACGCGCGAGCGGCTGGTCTGGTCGACGACGAACAGGCGCAGCAGCCCGAGGCCGCCCACCGCCAGCAGCGCCACGCCGACGATCGCCAGCAGCCAGCGCCCGAAGCCGAATCCGCCCGCACGCGCCAGGCCGTCCTGCAGGCCTTCGAGGCCTTTGCGCAGCGGCTCGGAGTCGGTGACGATGGCGGTCTGCGCCTCGCGCGCCGCCACCAGGCCCTGCAGGTTGCCGAGAATCGCGCTGGCGTCGGTGCGCACCTGCTCGTACTGCTTGAGCAGCTGCTGCAGCCGCTCGCGCACCTGCGGGTCCTTGGTGCCGGGCAGGCGCAGGTCGGGGTTGCCGTTGACCACGCCCTGGGCGATCTCGCGGAAGCTGTTCAGGTCCTTGCCGAGCAGGAACACCGCCTCGGCGCTCACGCCCTCGGTGGTCAGGAACTCGTTGGCGCTCTTGCCGATGCGCTGCGTCAGCATCACGAGCTGGCCGACCGCCGACAGCTCGGCCGCCGAGGCGCCCGACTGCAGCTTGAGCGAGCTCACCGTCTCGGCCGTCTCCAGCAGGTCGGCGCTCTGGCGGTTGATGGCGCGCAGCGCCTGGCCCACCTGCGTCAGCGTCTTCTGCTGCGTGAGCACGACGGCGGCGTTCTTCTCGGCGCGGTCGATCAGCGGCAGCAGCGGGTCGAGATCGCCCTGCAGCCCCGCCGGCGCGGCCGGCACGTCGCCCTCGCCGGTCTTCAGCGAGCGCACGTTCTTGGTCAGGATGTCGACGCTCTCGCGCACTTCGGGGAAGGCCGCGGCGTTGCCGACCAGCGCCTGCGACACCGACTTGGCCAGCCGCTGCGACTGCGTGCTCGCCTGGCCGGTGGCGCCCACCTGCGTGGCGGTGCGGTTGCCGGCGACCAGCGCGAAGATCGCGGTCAGCAGCAGGATCGCGAGGCCGATGCCGAACACGACGATCATCGAGCGCTGCTGGCGCGCGAAGGGCCAGCGCCCGATCACCGGCAGGCCGCTGTCGAAGCCCTCGGCGTCGATGCGCTCGCCGGCGCCGCGCTCGCCGTAGTCGGCCGCGGTCTCCGACGGCGCGGCCTCGGAGATGATGGACGAGTCGTTCTCCGCGCTCTGCACCGTGTGCGGGGTGAGCGTGCTCGGCCCGCCGACCCCGGCCAGCCCGCCCGGGCCGAGGCGCATCGTCGCCTCCATCGGGTTGGCCGGCGGCGCGAGTTCGTCGAACGGTGGCAGCGGCTCGGAGTCGGGCGCCGGCTTGGAGCGCGAGCCTTTGATCTTGTCCAGGATGCTCATGGGGTCCTCGTCCTCCCGACGCGCCGCCGCCGGGCGGCGGCACCGGGCCACGGTGAAGGTCTTGCGGGGTCCGCGCGGCGGGTCACGCGGCGATCCCCAGGAACTGCTCGTGCCGCGCCAGGGCACCGAGGTCGATCTCCTGCCAGCGGCGCTCGTCGGCGTCGCGCCAGGCGGCGCCGGCGAAGGTGGGGCGCGGCGCGCCGTCCTCGGGCTCCGGGCGCAGCGTGTCGGCGCTGCGCAGGCCGGCCAGGCGGTCGACCAGCAGCGCGCAGTGCGCGCCGAAGGCGGCGTTGAGGGCGAGCAGCCGCGCCTGCTCGCGCACCGCGTCGGGCGCCAGCGGCGCGCGCAGGCCGAGGAAGGCGGCGAAGTCGACCACGCCGTGCAGGCCGCCGCGCAGGTTGGCCACGCCGATGAACCACGGCTGCGTGTGCGGCACCGGCAGCAGCGGGCCGACCGGGAAGATCTCGCCCGCGCTCGGCAGGCTCACGAGCAGGCCGTGCCCGGCGCACTCCACGGCCAGCCAGCTCGGCTTGCGCGCCTCGGTGCGCGCGAGCTGCAGCCGCTCGGCCAGCCGGGCTTGCAGTTCGCGCAGGGCTTCGCGGTTGGCCATGGGCGGCGGGTCAGTCGAAGGCCTTGATCTTGCTGATCAGCTCGTCGGCGTTGACCGGCTTGACGATGTAGTCGCGCGCGCCCTGGCGCATGCCCCAGACCTTGTCGGTCTCCTGGTTCTTGCTCGTGCACATGATCACCGGCACGTCGGCGAAGCGCGGGTCGCGCGTGATGGTGCGCGTGAGCTGGAAGCCGTTCTGGCCGGGCATCACCACGTCCATCAGGATCAGGTCGGGCTTCTCCTCGCCGAGGCGGCGCAACGCCTCCTCGCCGTTCTCGGCGGTGCGCACGCTGTAGCCGCGCTTGCCGAGCAGCTCGGACAGGTGGTGCAGTTCGGTCTTCGAATCGTCGACGAGCAGGATCTTCTGGATCGCCATGGCGGGAACCTCGGGGGCGGTCAGGCGGTGGCGGGGCGGCGGAAGGCGTCGACCGCGCGCAGCAGCTGTTCCTTCGTGAAGGGCTTGGTCAGGTACTCCTCGGAGCCGACCATGCGGCCGCGCGCCTTGTCGAACAGGCCGTCCTTGGACGACAGCATGATCACCGGCACATGCGCGAAGCGCGGGTTGCGCTTGATGATGGCGCAGGTCTGGTAGCCGTCCAGGCGCGGCATCAGGATGTCGCAGAAGATCAGCTCCGGGTCGTGGTCGTTGACCTTGGCCAGCGCGTCGAAGCCGTCCTCGGCGAGCACGACCTGGTGGCCGCCCTGGCGCAGGAAGATCTCCGCGCTGCGCCGGATGGTGTTGCTGTCGTCGATGACCAAGACCTTGGCGCCGGTGGCCTCGGGGGCCCCGGCCTGTGCAGGGTTGTCCAAGCGCTGTTCTCCAGGGTTCGCAGCGAGGCTCGCTCAACGCACCAGCGGGCTTGGGGGCGTCATATCTGCACCATCTCGAAGTCTTCCTTGCGCGCGCCGCACTCGGGGCAGGTCCAGTTCATCGGGACATCGGACCATTTGGTTCCTGGGGCCAGGCCATGTTCGGGGTCACCATCGGCTTCGCTGTAGATCCACCCGCAGATCAGGCACATCCAGGTGCGCGGTTCGCTCTCACTCACACGGTGTCCTCACTACAATGGCGCGGGATTGTAGCCACGCACTTCCGGCGAAAACCGTGGAATTGTGAGGACCTACACACCCTTCTTCAGACTCTGCTGGAGGTTCGGAACGGCCCCGAGCACGGCTTGCAGACCACCCGGACTTCGCACCCGATGACCCCCGAACCCCACGCCAGCGCCGAACCCGGCGACCCCCAGGCCGAGCCCGCGCCGCCGGCCTGCGTGATGTGCTTCAACGCGAGCGACCCGAGCGGCGCCGGCGGCCTGGCCGGCGACGTGGCGACGGTAGCCGCGATGGGCGCGCATGCGCTGCCGGTGGTCACCTCGATCGTGATGCGCGACACGGCCGACGTGTTCGACCAGGAGACGCTCGACGCCGACACCATCGCCCAGCAGGCGCGCACGATCCTCGAGGACGTGACGATCGCGGCCTGGAAGGTCGGCTTCCTCGGCTCGGCCGATGCGGTGAGCGCGGTTGCCGAGGTGCTGTCCGACTACGCCGACATCCCGCTCGTGTCGTACCTGCCGAGCCTGTCGTGGATGGACGAGGACCAGGTGCAGCCCTACCTGGACGCCTTCCGCGAGCTGATCCTGCCGGCCACCGAGGTGCTGGTGGGCAACCACAAGACGCTGCAGGACTTCCTGCTGCCCGAGTGGGACAGCGAGCGCCCGCCGTCGGCGCGCGAGCTCGCGGTGGCGGCGGCCGAGCACGGCACGCGCTACGTGCTCGTCACCGGCATCATGCTGCCGGCCAAGGGCGGCAAGGGCGGCAAGGGCGCGCCGGGCGACAAGGCCGGCTCGGCGGCGGCCGAACAATTCATCGACAACGTGCTCGCCTCGCCGCAGGGCGCCATCGCGGGCGAGAAGTTCGAACGCTTCGACACGAGTTTCGTCGGCGCCGGCGACACCCTGGCCGCCGCGCTGGCCTCGCTGCTCGCCTCGGGCACCGAGCTGCAGGCCGCGGTGAGCGAGGCGCTGGCCTTCCTCGACCAGAGCCTGGACGCGGGCTTCCGCCCCGGCATGGGCAACATCGTGCCCGACCGCTTCTTCTGGGCCCTGCCCCCGCCCGAGGAGGGCGAAGGCGAAGGCGGTGGCGGCGAGGGCCCGGACACCGACATCGACGACCACCAAGGCAAGCCGGCGGCCCCGCGCCGCGTCCACTGACCGTGCCGACCAACGAAGAGCTGTTCGCACGCGCCCAGCGCGTGATCCCGGGCGGCGTGAACTCGCCGGTGCGCGCCTTCCGCGCCGTCGGCGGCACGCCGCGTTTCATCACCCGCGCCGAGGGCGCCTACCTGTGGGACGCCGAGGGCCGGCGCTACATCGACTACATCGGCTCCTGGGGGCCGATGATCCTCGGCCACGGCCACCCGGCGGTGCTCGACGCGGTGCGCCGGGCGGCCGCCGACGGCCTCTCGTTCGGCGCGCCCACCGAGCGCGAGATCCGGCTCGCCGAGGCCATCATCGAACTCGTGCCGAGCGTCGAGCAGGTGCGCCTGGTCTCCAGCGGCACCGAAGCCGGCATGAGCGCGCTGCGCCTGGCGCGCGGCGCCACCGGGCGCAGCCGCATCGTCAAGTTCGAGGGCTGCTACCACGGCCACGCCGACGCCCTGCTGGTCAAGGCCGGATCGGGCCTGGCCACCTTCGGCCACCCGACGAGCGCCGGCGTGCCGGCCGAGGTGGTGCAGCACACGACGGTGCTCGAGTACAACAACGTCGCCCAGCTCGAGGAGGCGTTCGCGCGCCACGGCCGCGAGATCGCCTGCGTGATGATCGAGCCGATCGCCGGCAACATGAACTTCGTGCGCGCCAGCGTGCCGTTCATGAAGCGGCTGCGCGAGCTGTGCACGGCGCACGGCGCGCTGCTCGTGTTCGACGAGGTGATGACGGGCTTCCGCGTCGCGCTGGGCGGCGCGCAGAGCGTGTACGCGCGGCTGATCCCGGGCTTCGTGCCCGACATGAGCGTGTTCGGCAAGGTCATCGGCGGCGGCATGCCGCTGGCGGCCTTCGGCGGGCGGCGCGAGGTGATGGCCGAGCTGGCACCGCTCGGCCCGGTCTACCAGGCCGGCACGCTGAGCGGCAACCCGGTGGCCACCGCCTGCGGCCTGGCCACGCTCGAACAGATCCGCCAGCCGGGCTACTTCGACGCGCTCGCCGCGCGCACGCGCGCGCTCGTCGAGGGCCTGCAGGGCGCGGCGCGCGAGGCCGGCGTGCCCTTCGTCGGCGACAGCGAAGGCGGCATGTTCGGCTTCTTCTTCGCCGACACACTGCCGCAGAACTACACGAGCGTGATGGCCACCGACAAGGAGCGTTTCAACCGCTTCTTCCACGCCATGCTCGAACGCGGCGTGTACCTCGCGCCGGCGCTGTACGAGGCCGGCTTCGTGAGCAGCGCGCACGGCGAGGCCGACATCGCGGCCACGCTCGAGGCGGCGCGCGCCGCGTTCGCGGCTTCAGCCCCGCCGCGCTGATCAGGCCGGCGCCGAGCGCAGCCCGTAGACCTTACCGCCGAAGAACAGGTACTCGGCGCGCAGGATCGCCTCGCCCTTCTCGTCGGCGAAGGTGAAGCCGAGCACGGCGACGCTGTCGCCGTCCTTGATCGGCGGCACCTTCCAGGCTTCCAGCCGCGTGAGCGGCGCCAGTTCGACGTGCCAGCGGCGGTCCTTGCGCTGCGGCAGCTTCGCGGCCTTGAGCAGGCCGGGGCCGTCCACCGGCGCGGCCTGCGCCGGCGTGGCGCGCGTGGCCAGGTCGGCCGGCAGCGCCAGGCTGGCGGGCAGTTCGAGGTCGAACTCGGCATGCGGGTTGCGCCAAGCCACCTTGGCGGCCTTGCCCTCGAGGTAGATCGGCTTGCTCTGGTCGAAGCTGCTCCAGCCGTGGTGGGCACGCGCCAGGGGCAGCGCACCGAGCGTGGCGGCGGCGATGAAGATGCGTCGTTGCATGAGGAGGCCCTCGTCGGTGGTGTGGCGGAGAGTTCACAGGTAGGCGATCCAGCGGCCGCAGATGATGACGCCGAGCCATAGCCCCAGCGAGACCACGGTCTGCGCGCGCGCGGTGGCGTCGAGCCGGCGCAGCCCGCCGCGCGCGTGGAACAGCGCCGCGTTGCAGCCGGCCAGCATGACCAGCGCGAGCTTGATCACGAAGGCGCGGTTGGCCAGCAGTTCGTTCGGCTGCGCGCTGAACATCGCCAGGCCGCTGAGTGCCACGACGCCGAAGCCGGCCAGCGCCAGCGTCAGCGAGGCGCGCGCCAGCGCCTCGATCGGCAGCGCGCGCGCGCCGCCCCACACGCGCAGCTCGAGCAGCGCCAGGTTGCCGATCAAGAGCGCGATGCCGACGATGTGCACCACCTCCAGCGCCGGGTAGGCCCAGGGGTGCGCGGCCAGCGCCGGGAAGCCGGTGAATCCGACACTCATCTTGCGAAGAACGCTAACACGCGCTGCCTATACTGATCCGATGCACCTGCACATCCTCGGCATCTGCGGCACCTTCATGGGCGGACTGGCGGCGCTGGCGCGCGAGGCCGGCCACCGCGTCACGGGCTGCGACGCCGCCGTCTACCCGCCGATGAGCGAGCAGCTCGCCGCGCTCGGCATCGAGCTCATCGAAGGCTACGGCGCCGAGCAGCTCGGCCTGAAGCCCGACGTCTTCGTGATCGGCAACGTGGTCAAGCGCGGCATGCCGCTGCTCGAGGCCATCCTCGACGCCGGCGCGCGCTACACGAGCGGCCCGCAGTGGCTGGCCGACCACGTGCTCTTCGGCCGCCACGTGCTGGCGGTGGCCGGCACGCACGGCAAGACCACCACGACGGCGATGCTCACCTGGATCCTCGAGCGCGCCGGCCTCGAGCCGGGCTTCCTGGTCGGCGGCGTGCCGGGCAACTTCGGCGTCTCGGCGCGCCTGGGTCGCGGCGCGCACTTCGTCATCGAGGCCGACGAGTACGACACCGCGCTCTTCGACAAGCGCAGCAAGTTCGTGCACTACCGGCCGCGCACCGCGATCCTCAACAACCTCGAGCTCGACCACGCGGACATCTTCCCCGACCTGGCCTCGATCGAGCGCCAGTTCCATCACCTCGTTCGCACCATGCCGGCAAGCGGCCGCATCGTCGTCAACGCCAGGGACGAGGCGCTCGCGCGCGTGCTCGCCATGGGCGCGTGGAGCGAGGTGCAGCGCTTCGGCACCAAGCGCGAGGAGCCGGGCGGCCTGTGCGCGCGCGGCGAGCCGCATGCCTTCGACGTGCTGCGCGGCAGCCTGAAGCTCGGCCGCGTCGACTGGGGCCTGCTCGGCGAGCACAACCAGATGAACGCGCTGGCGGCGATCGGCGCCGCCGAGCACGTGGGCGTGGCGCCCGAGGCCGCGGCGGCGGCGCTGGCCTCGTTCGCCGGCGTGCGCCGGCGCCTGGAGCTGCGCGGCGAGGTGGCCGGCGTCAAGGTCTACGACGACTTCGCGCACCACCCCACGGCGATGCGCAGCACCATCAACGGCCTGCGCCGGCGCATCGAGCGCGAGCTGGCGGTGCCGGGCGCGCCGCCGCAGCGCATCCTGGCGGTGTTCGAGCCGCGCTCCAACACCATGAAGCTCGGCACGATGAAGGCGCAGCTGCCCTGGTCGCTGGAAGAGGCCGACCTCGCCCTGTGCCTGCAGGGCGACTACGGCTGGAGTGCGCGCGAGGCGCTCGCCCCGATGGGCGCGCAGGCGGTGGTGGCCGACAGCGTGGCCGATCTCGTGGCGGCCGTCGTCAAGGTGGCCCGGCCCGGCGACCACGTGCTGTGCATGAGCAACGGCGGCTTCGGCGGCATCCACGACAAGCTGCTCGCCGCGCTCGCTGCGCGGGGCGCGCCGGCCGCGCGCTGATCGCGGCGCGGCTCGGCCCCGCTTTTCCCTCTTTCGTCGCGCCGCGCCACGCGTGGCCACGGTCTGCGCTAAGGTGCGCGCTTTGCCTGATCTGCCCGCGCTTCCCGTACATCCGCCCGCCCTGCCCACCCCGCCTCCATGACCCTCATCCCTGCCTCGAAGACCCGCCGCGCGCCGCTGCTCCTGACCGCCGTGGCGGCCACGGTGATCGCCGGCTGCGCCACCCCGCCGGCCACGCCCCCTGCGGCGGCACCCGGCGCGCCGGCCGTACCGGCCACCAGCGCGCCCCCGCGGCCGGCGTCGCCGACGGCCGCCCCCGGTGCCCCGCCGGCGTCGCCGACGGCCGCCGCCGGCGCCACCGCCCCGACGGCCCCGATCGCCCGTCCGCCCGCGCCGGCCCCCGGCACGCCGCCGCCCTTTGCCGAGGTGACCAAGGACGCCAAGAGCACCGCCGGCTTCCTGCCCGTGTGGACCAAGGACGAGCGCACCTGGATCGAGATCCCGGCCGATCGGCTGGACAAACCCTTCTTCCTCGGCGTGTCGCTGGCCAGCGGACTCGGCGAACGTTTCCTGCTGCCCGGCCTGATGATCGGCGACCGTGTCGTCACGCTGCGCCGCGTCGGCAACACGGTGCAGCTCGTCGCGCGCAACCTGCATGCGCGCGCGCCGGAAGGCACGCCGCTGGCGCGCGCGGTGGCCGAGAGCTACTCCGACAGCCTGCTCGCCGCAGCCCCGCTGGCCGCCGCGCCGCACCCGGAGCGCAAGTCGCTGCTGGTCGACGCCGGCGCGCTGCTCGGCGGCGACCTGGTCGGCGCGCAGACCTTCCTCGAACAGCTCTTCCGCCTGCCCTACTCGATCGACCGCGCCAACAGCTCCGTCGAGCGCACGCGCACCGGCGAGCAGGGCACCGCCATCGTCATGCGCACGCACTACGCGGTGCCCAAGCTGCCGGCACCGCCGTCGTTCGTGCCGGGCGGCCCACCGCCCAACCCGGCGGCGCTGCCCAACCCGCCGCGCACCCTGCCCGACGCGCGCAGCTTCTTCCTCAGCCAGAGCTACACGCTGGCGCCGCTGCCGGCGGTGCCGATGAAGCCGCGCCTGGCCGACCAGCGCGTGGGTTTCTTCACCGACGCCTTCGTCGACTTCGGCGACCACCTGGCCTCGCCCGACCGCAAGGTGCACTACGTGAGCCGCTGGCGGCTGGAGAAGAAGGACCCGGCGGCGGCGCTGAGCGAGCCCAAGGAGCCGATCCGCGTCGTGCTCGACCGCAACATCCCCGAGCGCTGGCGCGCCACCGTGCGCGCCGGCGTGCTCGAGTGGAACAAGGCCTTCGAACGCGCCGGCTTCAAGGACGCCCTGGTCGTCGAGCAGCAGCCGGCCGACGCCGACTGGCACGCCACCGAGGGCACGCGTCTGCTCGCCGTGCGCTGGTTCGCGATGGAAGGCCCGGGCGCGCTGGCCGTCGGCCCGAGCCAGAGCGACCCGCGCACCGGCGAGATCCTGCGCGGCGCGGCCATCATCCCCGACAACTGGGTGCGCTTCGACCGTGCCGGCTTCGCCGACACGATCGCGCAGGGCGCTCACGGCGCCCACGCCGCTGACGGCGCTGCAGGCGCTCCGGGCGCGGCGGCCGGCGGCGAGGCGCCGCACAACGCCTTCGGCGAGTTCGCACGCCGCTACGCCCAGTGCAGCTTCGCCGCCGACGCGCTCGAGCAGGTGGCCACCGGCCGCGAGCTGCTCATGCTGCGCGGCGACCTGCAACCCGGCAGCCCGGAGGAGCAACGCTACGTCGAGCAGGGGCTCAAGGCGGTGGTGGTGCACGAGGTCGGGCACGCGCTCGGCCTGCGCCACAACTTCAAGGCCTCCAGCGGCATCAGCCGCGGCCAGCTGCGCGACGCGCGCTTCACCGCCGAACGCGGCGTGTCCAACTCGGCGATGGACTACAACCCGCCCAACGTGCCACTGGCCGGCGAGACGGTGGCCGACTACCACATGCCGGGCCTCGGCGCCTACGACTACTGGGCCATCGAGTACGGCTACCGCGAGTTCGCGCCGGCCGACGAGCCGGCGGCGCTGGCCGCGCTGGCCGGCCGCGCCGATGGCGACGCAACGCTCGCCTACGGCCCCGACGAGGACCTCGCGCTGGCCGACCCGTCGATCAACCAGTTCGACCTCGGCGACGACCCGATGGCCTATGCCCGGCGCCAGCTGCGCCTGGCGCACGAGCTGTGGAGCCGCACCCAGTCGCGCCCGCTCGCGCCCGACGACGACCTCACGATCCACCGCCGCAACCTGCAGCGCGGCTTCAACGGCGTGTCGCGCGCGGTGCCGCTGCTCGCCAAGTACGTGGGCGGCGTCTACAGCACGCGCACGCTGGCCGGCTCGGGCAAGCCGCTGCTCGCCCCGGTGCCGCCCGAGCAGCAGCGCGCCGCGCTCGACGTGCTGCTCGGCGAGGTCTTCGCGAGCTCGAGCTTCCGCTTCGAGCCGCGCTTCCTCACCCGGCTGGGCGTCGACCAGTTCGACCGCGGCCCCGGCGGCAGCAATCGCGGCAGCCCGGACTTCAGCGTCGCCAACGCGGTGGCCGGCCTCCAGCGCAACGCGCTCGACGCGCTGATGTCCGACGCCACCGCCGCGCGGCTGGCCGACGCCGAGCTGAAGGTGGCCGACCCGAAGGCGCTGCTCAGCTACGCCGACGTGCAGGCGCGGCTGGCCGGCGCGGTGTGGTCGGAGCTGAAGACGCCGACGCCGAAGGCGCGCGCGGGCACCCAGGCCGGCGAGATCGACAGCCTGCGCCGCAACCTGCAGCGCGAGCACCTGCGCCGCCTGGCCGCCGGGCTGCTGCGCCCGGCCTCGCCGGTGGCCACCGACGTGCGCGCCGTCTACCGCCAGGTGGCGCTGCAGCTCGACGCCGATCTGCGCGCCGCGCTCGCCGGCCCGCCCGGCAAGGCCTGGTCGTCGATCGCGCGCGCCCACCTGGCCGACAGCCAGGCCGTGCTGGCCGAGGCGCTCAAGGCGCCGCTCAACAAGCAGGGGGTGTAAGCCGGCGGCGCGGGGGCGCCGATAGACTCGGATCGATGCCCCCCACCCACCTGCTGTACCTGCACGGCTTCCGCAGCTCGCCGCGTTCGTTCAAGGCCGAGCGGCTGCGCGCCTGGCTGGCGCGCGAGCGGCCCGGCGTGCACTGGTGGTGCCCGCAGCTGCCGCCCTCGCCGCTCGAGGCCATCGCGCTCGCCGAGGCGGGCACCGCCGGCTGGCCGCGCGATCGCCGGGCCGTGCTCGGCAGCTCGCTCGGCGGCTTCTACGCCACCGTGCTGGCCGAGCGCTGGGGCTGCAAGGCGGCGGTCATGAACCCGGCCGTCGACCCGGCGCGCGACCTCGCCGCCTACGTCGGCGAGCAGACGGCGTTCCACGACCCGGGCGAGCGCTTCGAGTTCCGCGCCGCCTACATCGATGAACTTCGCACGCTGACGCCGGGCCCGATCACGGACCCCGGGCGCTACTTCGCCATCATCGCCAAGGGCGACGAGCTGCTCGACTGGCGCGAGATGACGGCGCGCTACCCCGGCGCGGCGCTGCGCCTGCTCGAAGGCAGCGACCACGCGCTCGCCGACTTCGACGACCACCTTCCCTTCCTCCTCCGATTCCTCGAGCTATGCGACTGAAGAACAAGGTCTGCATCGTCACCGGCGCGGCGCAGGGCATCGGCGCGGCCACCTGCGCCAAGTTCGCCGAAGAAGGCGCCATCGTGATCGGCTGCGACCGCCGCACCGAGCTGATGGACGAGCGCTTCGAGAAACACGCCGTCGACGTGACCGACCGCGTCGACGTCGACCTGATGGTGGCGGCGGTGCTCGAGCGCCACGGCCGCATCGACGTGCTCGTCAACAACGCCGGCATCACCAAGGACGCGCGCCTGGTGAAGATGACGCTGGAGCAGTTCGACGCCGTGATCGACGTCAACCTGCGCGGCGTGTTCCACTGCGCCCAGGCGGTGGCCGGGCCGATGGTCGCGCAGGGCAGCGGCGTGATCCTCAACGCCAGCAGCGTGGTCGGCCTGTACGGCAACTTCGGCCAGACCAACTACGCGGCCAGCAAGTTCGGCGTGATCGGCTTCACCAAGACCTGGAGCCGCGAGCTGGGCCCCAAGGGCGTGCGCGTCAACGCGGTGGCGCCCGGCTTCATCGAGACGCCGATCCTCGCCACCATCCCCGACAAGGTGATGCAGCAGATGCGCGAGAAGGTGCCGCTGCAACGCCTGGGCCGGCCCGAGGAGATCGCCAACGTCTACGCCTTCCTGGCCAGCGACGAGGCGAGCTACATCAACGGCGCGGTGATCGAGGTCTCGGGCGGGATGTCGGTGTAGCGGGCGCGGCGCCGGCGACGAGCCGGCGACGAGCCAGCGACGAGCCAGCGACAATCGCCCCGATGTACGCCCTGTTCGACGACGCCGGCAAGTTCCACGCCGGCCGCGTTCTCAACGAAGCCGACGCCTCGCTGCAGATCGAGCTCGACTCGGGCAAGCGCGTCAAGGTCAAGTCGGCCAACGTGATGCTGCGCTTCGACAAGCCGGCGCCGGCCGAGCTGATGGCGCGCGCCGCGGCGCTGGCCGCGGAGATCGACCTCGACCTGGCCTGGGAGTTCGCGCCCGACAGCGACTTCGGCTTCGCCGACCTCGCGCGCGATTACTTCGACGCCGCCGCCGGCCCCGAGAAGCAGGCCGCCGCGCTGCTGCGCCTGTTCGACGCGCCGCACTACTTCCGGCGCCTGGGCCGCGGGCAGTTCCGCAAGGCGCCGGAGGAGACGGTCAAGGCGGCGCTGCTCGCCATCGAGCGCAAGAAGAAGATCGCCGAGCAGATCGCGGCCTGGGCCGACGAGCTGATCGCCGGCCGCTGCCCCGACGCCGTGCGCGAGCAGCTCTACCGCATCCTCTTCAAGCCCGACAAGCAGTCGCCCGAGTACAAGGCGGTGGTCGAGGCGGCCCGGCGCTCGCAGCGCGCGCCGCTGGACCTGCTGGCTGCGGCGGGCGCCATCGCGAGCCCCTACCAGTTCCACTGGCGGCGCTTCCTGTTCGACCAGTTCCCGCAGGGCACCGCGTTCCCGAAGCTCGAGGCGCCGCGGATCAAGGAGCAGGAGCTGCCGCTCGCGCCGGTGCAGGCCTTCTCGATCGACGACTCGGCCACCACCGAGATCGACGACGCGCTGTCGCTGCAGGGCCTGGGCAGCGGCAGCGTGGTGCTGGGCATCCACATCGCCGCGCCGGGGCTGGCCATCGCGCCCGGCTCGGCGCTCGACAAGGTGGCGCGCGAGCGGCTTTCCACCGTGTACATGCCGGGCTGGAAGATCACCATGCTGCCCGACGAGGTGGTGCAGGCCTACACGCTGACGGCGGGCCGCGAGTGCCCGGCGCTGTCGCTGTACGCCCGCTTCGACGAGGCCACGCTCGAGCTGCAGGGCGCCGAGACGCGCATCGAGCGCGTGCCGATCGTGGCCAACCTGCGCCACGACGAGCTCGACGCGGTGGTCACCGAGGCGGCGCTCGAGTCCGGCGACGCGGGCTTCGCGTTCGCGCGCGAACTGGCCTTCCTCTGGCGCCTGGCCCAGGCGCTGAAGGCGCGGCGCGAGGTCGTTCGCGGCAAGCCCGAGACCTTCAACCGGCCCGACTACACCTTCAGGCTGAGCGGCCACGCGGAGCCTGGCGGGCCGCCCGCCGGCAGCGAAACGGTGAGCATCGTGCCGCGCCGGCGCGGCGCCCCGCTCGACCTCATCGTGGCCGAGGCGATGATCCTCGCCAACAGCCACTGGGGCGGCTGGCTGGCCGAACTCGGCGTGCCGGCGATCTACCGCAGCCAAGCGAGCCTGGCCCCCGGCATCAAGGTGCGCATGGGCACCAAGCCGCTGCCGCACGCCGGCATGGGCGTGGCGCAGTACGCCTGGGCGAGTTCGCCGCTGCGCCGCATGGTCGACCTCGTCAACCAGTGGCAGATCATCGCCGCGGTGCGCCACGGCCGCACGGCGGCGCTGGCGGCGCCGTTCAAGCCCAAGGACGCGGCGCTGTTCGCGCTCATCTCGGCCTTCGACGCGGCCTACGCCGCCTACGCCGACTTCCAGCACGCCATCGAGCGCTTCTGGACGCTGCGCTGGCTGCAGCAGAACGCGATCGGCGAGCTCGAGGCGGCCCTGCTCAAGCCCGGGCTGGTGCGCGCCGAGACGCTGCCGCTGGTGTTCGCGGTGCCCGGCACCGACGCGCTGCCGCGCGGCGCGCGCGTGCGCGTGCGCGTCACCGGCATCGATCTGCTGACGCTCGACGTGCACGGCACGCTGCTGGCGCGCCTGGACAGCGCGGCCGCGGCGCCGCAGGCGGCGGCCGGCGCAGCCCCGGAGGCCGCGGCCGCCATCGGGGACGAGGAGGACGAGGAAGAAGCCCTCGCCAGCGGCCCGCTGCACCTGGCCATCGATCTCGACGAGGAGCCGGCGCCGACCGCCGGCCCGGCAGCCGCATGAAGCAGCGCGAGTTCGCCGACACCGTGATCACCGGCAGCGCCGTGCGGCGCATCGCGCGGCGCAGCCAGCGCCGCGTGCGCCTGCCGGCGGCCTGGCGGCGGCTGTCGGCCCTGCACTGGGCGCTGCTGGTGAGTGCCAGCGTGCACGCGGCGCTGCTCGGCGTGCGCTTCGTCGACCCCGAGGGCTTCAACCGCATGTTCCGCGACACGCCGCTCGAGGTGATCCTGGTCAACGCGCGCTCGACCGAGGTGCCGACGCAGGCCCAGGCCATCGCCCAGGCCAGCCTGGCCGGCGGCGGCGACGCCGAAAAGGGCCGCGCCACCTCGCCGCTGCCGCTGGCCGCCACCACCGAGCTGGGCGAGTCCAGCGAAGAGGCGCGCCAGCGCATCGAGCAGCTGCAGCAGGAGCAGCAGCAGCTGCTCGCCACGCTGCGCCGCGAGCTGGCCGCGCTGCCGCCGCCCGACCCGCGGCGCGACGCCGGCGACCCGCGCGAGCGCGAGCAGGAGGAGCACCGCCGCCAGCTGCTGCGCATGCTGGCCGAGATCGAGAAGCGCGTGAACGACGAGAACGCGCGCCCCAAGAAGCGCTACATCAGCCCGGCCACGCGCGAGGAGGTCTACGCGCTGTACTACGACGCGCTGCGCCGGCGCATCGAGGAGCGCGGCACGCGCGACTTCCCCGAGTACCGCGGCAAGAAGCTGTACGGCGAGCTGATCATGAACGTGACCGTCGACGCCGCCGGCCGCGTCGTCGAGGCCGAGGTGGTGCGCCCGTCGCGCTCGCGCGTGCTCGACGCGCAGGCGGTGGCCATCGTGCGCGCCGCCGCGCCCTTCGGCGCCTTCAGCCCGGCGATGCGCGCGCAGGCCGACCAGATCGTCGTCACCTCGCGCTTCCGCTTCACGCGCGAGGAGGGCTTCGAGACCTCGCTGTCCACGGGCGGGGGCCGATGAGCGACCGCTACGCGGTGCTGGGCAACCCGGTGGCGCACAGCCGCTCGCCCTTCATCCACGCGCGCTTCGCCGCCGCCACCGGCGAGCCCGTGGAGTACGGCCGCGTGCTGTGCCCGCTGGACGGCTTTGCCGACGCGGTGGCGGCCTTCGCGCGCGAAGGCGGGCGCGGCTGCAACGTGACGGTGCCCTTCAAGTTCGAGGCGCTGGCGCTGGCGCGCCACGCCAGTGCGCGGGCGCGGCTGGCCGGCGCGGCCAACGTGCTGCGGCGCGAACCCGACGACAGCTGGTTCGCCGACAACACCGACGGCATCGGCCTCGTGCGCGACATCGAGCAGCACGCCGGCTTCACGATCGCCGGCAGCGCGGTGCTGCTGGTGGGCGCCGGTGGCGCCGGCGCCGGCGTGCTGGGGCCGCTGATCGCGGCGCGGCCGGCGCGGCTGGTGCTCGTCAACCGCAGCCCCGACAAGGCCCGTGCGCTCGCCGAACGCCACGCCGCCTGGGCCGACCGGCACCACGTGCCGCTGCAGGCCGGCGGGCTCGACGCGCCGCTCGGCGGTTTCCAGCTCGTCGTCAACGCCAGCAGCAGCAGCCTGCTGGGCGCCGCGCCGCCGGTGGCGCCCTCGGTGTTCCGCGCCGGTGCGTTGGCGGTGGACCTGATGTACGGCCCCGCCGCCGCGCCCTTCCTCGACTGGGCGCTGCGTCACGGCGCGGCCCATGTGCGCGACGGCCTGGGCATGCTGGTCGAGCAGGCGGCCGAGGCCTTCTTCGTCTGGCGCGGCGTGCGGCCGGCCACCACGCCGGTGCTGGCCGCGCTGCGCGAGGCGGTGTCCGGCGGCGTCGACGGAGCGGCCGGGCGATGACCCGCCCGGCCTGGCTCACCCAGGGGCTTCGCTTGGCCGCGCTGCTCGCCCTCAGCGCGCTCGCACTGCAGCTCGTGTTCTTGGCGCGCATCGCGCTCATGGCCTGGGTCGACCCCGAGTCCACCAGCTTCCAGCGCAGCGAGGCCTGGCGGCTGCTGGTCGAGAAGCGCCAGATCCTGTGGAGCCAGCAGTGGGTGGACGGCGAGCGCATCTCGCCGCACCTCAAGCGCGCCGTCATCGCCTCGGAGGACGCCGGCTTCGGCGACCACGCCGGCATCGACTGGGACGCCGTCGAGGAGGCCTGGGAGCGCAACCAGCGCGCCGAGGCACGCCTGCGCCCCGGCCGGGCGCCGCCGCGGCTGCGCGGCGGCTCCACCATCACGCAGCAGCTGGCCAAGAACCTGCTGCTGTCGGGTGAACGCACGGTGGCGCGCAAGGCGCAGGAGTTCGTGCTCGCCCTGATGCTCGAGGCGCTGCTGTCCAAGCAGCGCATCCTGGAGATCTACCTGAACAGTGTGGAGTGGGGCGAAGGCCTGTTCGGCGCGCAGGCGGCGGCGCGGCACTACTTCCGCGTCGACGCAGTGCGTCTGTCGCCCGAGCAGGCGGCGCGTC
>Ga0209172_10002470_pt1 | contig 32494 bp, 29 predicted proteins | sample LarsenN4metaG_FD_184113 | JGI IMG/M metagenome (GOLD analysis project Ga0209172, IMG submission 184113) | Hot spring sediment bacterial and archeal communities from British Columbia, Canada, to study Microbial Dark Matter (Phase II) - Larsen... ... | reverse complement strand
ACGCCGGGCCGGGCGGCCTCACCAACGACGAAGCCGCCCGCAGGCGGCTTCCGGCGACGGACGACGGGCTCGACGCTCAGACCGAGAAGCTCGACCCGCAGCCGCAGGTCGTGGTCGCGTTCGGGTTCTTGATGACGAACTGCGAGCCGTTCAGGTCTTCCTTGTAGTCGATCTCGGCGCCGACGAGGTACTGCAGGCTCATCGCGTCGATCAGCAGCGTCACGCCGTTCTTGGTCATCGTCGTGTCGTCCTCGTTCACGTCCTCGTCGAACGTGAAGCCGTACTGAAAGCCCGAGCAGCCGCCGCCTTGCACGAAGACGCGCAGCTTCAGGTCGGGATTGCCCTCCTCGTCGACCAGCTGCCTGACCTTCTCGGCCGCGCTGTCGGTGAAGATCAGCGGCGCCGGAGGGGCCTCGGACGTGGTGATGGACTCGGCGACTGCGCTCATGAGGGCTCCTGGCTCGGTACGGGCGGCATCAGACTTCGTTCGATGCCGCGAGTTTAAGTGCGGGCTTCTCTTCGGTCTTCAACGTCCGGAGCTCGCCGTCGATGGTGGCGCCCTGGTGCATCTCGAGCGACTCGTACCGCACGTCGCCGCAGATGCGGGCCTTGGGCTGCAACTCGAGCAACTCGTCGGACGTGACCGGGCCCCACACGCTGCCATTGATGATCACATGGCCGGCCTTCACCTTTCCAGTGACCCGGGCTTTCTCGCTGATGACCAGCATGTTGCGCTCCTCGCCGACCGCGACGATGTCGCCGTGCACCTCGCCGTCGACGCGCAGGCCCTCGCTGAAGCGCAATTCGCCGTGGATGATCGTGCCCTCGCCGATCAGGGTGCGGATCGGCGGCTGCTTCTTGCGTCCCAACATCGTCGTTCTCCTCTCAGAGCTTCACGGTCTGCGACGCTCGCACGCCGCCTTGCTCGTCGAACACCCGAACCTGCACCGACTTGACCACCGCCTCGGGCGAATGTTCGATCACGCCCTCGACGCGGGCGTACTGGCGGAACTTCAGCGGGCGGCTGCCTTGCGGCATGGCATGACTCCAAGGACGTCCGTCGAGCGTGCCCACGAGTTGGAGATCGTAGCGCCCGCTGAAGTCGGCCGATGCGCGGCCGGAGCGCATCACGAGCAATTGATAACGGAGTTGGCCCGGCTCGCGCACCTCGGCCTTCAGGCCGCGCACGTTCAGGCCCTCGCCCGCCGCCGGCAGCAGCTGCTCGAAGAAGCCGAGGTCGCCCTTGAGCGTGAGGTTCTCGGCCTCGATCTGGCGCAGCTGCTGCGCCAGCCTCTCCTGCGCGGCGCGCTCGGCCTTGAGCAGGCTGTCGGCCGAGTTCGCGATCGACTGCGCGCGCTCGCGCTCGGCGCGCAGTTGTTCGACCTCGACACGCAGGCGGGCCAGCTCGTCGCGGTCGCCGCGATCGACCCCGGCGATGCTGCGCCCGAAGTCGAAGGCCCACAGCGCCAGCGCCGCCGAGAACCCCAGCATCACCGCGAGCACCGCCCACCGCAGCGGCCACGGCAGGTGGCTGCGCACGATCATGCGCGGGGCGCTGATCGACAGACGGCGGCGGAGCAGCTTCCAGCGCACGGTCCGGCGGTCCTCCGGAAACGAACGAGGCCGCAGTATGCGGCCCCGTGATCGTCGCGCGGTGAGAGATTGCGTCAGCGCTTGCTGAACTGCTTGCGCCGGCGCGCGCCGTGCAGGCCGACCTTCTTGCGCTCGACCTCGCGCGCGTCACGCGTCACGAAGCCGGCCTGGCTGAGCTCGGGCTTGAGTGCCGCGTCGTAGTCGATCAGCGCGCGCGTGATGCCGTGACGCACGGCGCCGGCCTGGCCGGACTCGCCGCCGCCGTGCACGTTGACCTTGATGTCGAACGCCGCGTCGTTGTTCGTGAGCAGCAGCGGCTGCTTGACGATCATGATCGAGGTCTGGCGCCCGAAGTACTGCTCGAGCGGCCGGCCGTTGACCGTGATCTGGCCATTGCCCTTCTTGATGAACACCCGGGCCACAGACGACTTGCGGCGGCCGGTGCCGTAGTTCCAGTTTCCGATCATCACCCGCTCCTCAGACTTCCAGCGCCTTGGGCTGCTGGGCGGTGTGCGGATGCGTGGCACCGGCGTACACCTTCAGCTTCTTGATCATCGCGTAGCCCAGCGGGCCCTTGGGCAGCATGCCCTTGACGGCCTTCTCGAGGGCGCGACCCGGATGGCGGGCCTGCAGGTCCTTGAACCGCGTGGCGTAGATGCCGCCGGGATAGCCCGAGTGGCGGTAGTAGATCTTGTCGGTGGCCTTGTTGCCGGTGACGCGGATCTTGTCGGCGTTGACGACGACGATGTAGTCGCCGGTGTCGACGTGAGGCGTGTAGATGGCCTTGTGCTTGCCGCGCAAACGGAGTGCCACTTCGCTGGCGACACGTCCGAGCACCTTGTCGGTGGCGTCAATCACGAACCATTCATGCTTCACTTCGGCCGGCTTGGCGCTGAAGGTCTTCATGAGCTGCTTTCGGATGGCCGGGACTCGAGGTCGCCGGCCGGGAGTCGGCATCGCCGGGCGGGTGGCCCGCCGGCCGGCGCCTGCTCGGAACTGCTCGACGGGCAGCCTCTCGCGGGCGACGTGTTCCCGTGCCGATTTCGGGAAAGCCGAGGAGTATAGCCGAGCGGCTCGGCGCATCGACGCCTCCGGCACGCTGTCCTACAGCCAGGCGCCCAAGTGGTTGCTATATTGGGGTTTCCACTAGGTACGCCGTTGGACGACACACATATGGGATATCCAGGTGACTCTCTCAGCCGGCCGCCGATCGGCCGCCACCGGCACGACCGACCGCCGCAAGCCGCCCCGTCGCCGCGCTTCGACTGGGTGCCGATCCGTTCGCTGAGCGAGCGGCATCGCGAGCGCATCCATCGGCACCTGCTGGCGCTGCCCGAGCACGACCGCTACCTGCGCTTCGGCTTCGCCGCATCGGACGCGCAATTGGAGAAGTACGTCGAATCGCTCGACTTCGGTCGCGACGAGGTCTTCGGGATCTTCAATCGGCGCCTGAGCCTGGTGGCGATGGCGCATCTCGCGTACGACCCGGCGCCGCAGCGCGAGGGCAAGCCGGCGATGGCCGAGTTCGGCGTGTCCGTGCTGCCGACGCATCGCGGCCGCGGTTTCGGTGCCCGCCTCTTCGACCGCGCCGTGCTGCACGCGCGCAATCGCGGCATCGAGACGCTGTTCATCCACGCGCTGAGCGAGAACGCCGCGATGCTGCGCATCGCGCGCAAGGCCGGTGCCGCGGTCGAGCGCGACGGCTCGGAGTCTGAGGCTTGGCTCAAGCTGCCGCCCGACACCGTGGCCTCGCACGTCGAGCAACTGGTCGAGCAGACCGCGAGCGAGATCGACTATCGCTTGAAGGTGCAGGCGCGCCTCATCGACCGCTGGAAAGACGCCGTCCATGAAGTGACTGCAAACATCGGCGGCGGCGGCTCGTCGAAAGACTGATGCGCGCGCACCGTCGCCACGCGCACCCATCCCCGGGATGATCCCACGCTGACGCGTTCAGTAACATTCACTACATTCCCCAAACGACGCGTCTGTGAGAGTGACGCACACCGAGGAGAGGTGCCCGCTTGGACATGCAGACGCTCCCGTGGATCATCGCGCTGGTCGCGATCGCGGTGCTGGTACCGGCGGTCACGCTGTGGGTGATCCGCACGCGCAAGCCGGCACCCAAGCCGCTGCCCACCGACTGGTCGCTCACCGCGCGGCCCGTGTTCAGCACCGACGAGCGGCGCGTGTACCGCCAGCTGCGCGAGGCGCTGCCGCATCACATCGTGCTGTCGAAGCTGCCACTGGTGCGCTTCTGCCAGCCGAACGACCCGCAGGAGGCGCGCTACTGGTACGAGCTGCTCGGCTCGATCCACGTGACCTTCGCCATCTGCAGCGCCAACGGCCGCGTGCTCGCCGCGATCGACCTCGACACCGACCGCGGCAACTCGCGCCGCGTGCTGCAGATCAAGCAGTCGGCGCTGGCCGCGTGCCGCGTGCGCTACCTGCGCTGCCCGGTCGACCATCTGCCCTCGGTGCCCGAGCTCCAGCTGCTGGTGCCCAGCAGCAGCGCCGCGCGCGGCCCGCAGCCGGCGCCGGTGGTGACCAACATCAACCGCGCGCGCGACAACCTCGCCTCCACGGTCGCCACGCGGCGCCGCGAGCGCGCCACCTTGTGGCAGGACTCCGGCTTCTTCCAGGACTCGTTCTTCGCGCCCGACAGCCGGCTCGACGCCTACGCCGGCAGCGACTTCTCGACGCTGTCGCCGTCGTCGTCCACGCGCGGCGAAGCCGACAGCGGGCCGACGCCGCTGCAAGGCGGCAACGACGACATCGCCGGCGTGGTCGTCGACACGCCGCGCTATTCGTCGACCACGCGGCACTGAGCCCGGCCGCCGCTCGCGTGGCGCGTAGCATGCGCGCACGATGAGCCGTCCCCCGCCCGACACGCCCACGCCCGACACGCCCCCGCTCGGCTACGCGCACCTGTCGCCCGGCGGCGTGCTCGACCTGCTCGAGGCAGTGGGGCTGCACGGCGACGGCCGCATCCTGCAGCTCAACTCGTACGAGAACCGCGTGTTCCAGGTGCGGCTCGACGACGGCTCGGCCGTGGTCGCGAAGTTCTATCGACCCGGCCGCTGGAGCGACGCGCAGATCCTCGAAGAGCACGCCTTCGCGCTCGAGCTCGCCGAGGCCGAGGTGCCGGTCGTGCCGCCGCTCGTGCTGCACGCCGCGGGCGCCGACGACGTCGCGCTGCACGGCGTGCCGACCACCCTGGCGCACGGCCGCGTCGAAGGCAGCCTCTACCGCTACGCCGTCGCGCCCAACCGCGCCGGGCGCTCGCCCGAACTCGACGACCCGCAGACCTTGCGCTGGATCGGGCGCTTCGTCGGGCGCCTCCACGCCGTCGGCGCGCGGCGGCCGTTCGTGCACCGGCGCACGCTCGACGTGGCCACCTTCGGCGACGAGGCGCGCGATGCCGTGCTCGCCAGCGGCCACCTGCCGGCCGAGACCGAGCGCCCCTGGCGCGACGCCTGCGACGCCGCGCTCGACCTCGCGCGAGCGCGCCTGGCCGCCGTCGCGCCGCACCTCGTCCGCCTGCACGGCGACTGCCATCGCGGCAACGTGCTGTGGACCGACCACGGCCCGCACTTCGTCGACCTCGACGACGCCTGCAACGGCCCCGCCATCCAGGACCTGTGGATGCTGCTGGCCGGCGACCGCGCCGCGATGCGTGCGCAGCTCGCCGAGCTGGTCGCCGGCTACGAGGACTTCCGCGACTTCGACTGGCGCGAGGCCGAGCTCGTCGAGCCGCTGCGCACCTTGCGCATGGTCCACCACTGCGCGTGGATCGCGCGCCGCTGGCACGACCCGGCCTTCCCGATCGCGTTCCCCGGCTTCGGCACGCCGGCGTACTGGTCGCAGCAGATCGCCGACCTGCGCGACCAGGCCGACACGATGAGCGAGCCGCCCGCGTTCAGCCCGCCAGCAGCGCGTTGACGCGCCGCACGTAGCCGGCCGGGTCGTCGAGCTGGCCGCCCTCGGCCAGCATCGCCTGGTCGAACAGGATGTGCGCGAGGTCGTCGAAGCGCTCGCTCGAGTCGAGCCGCTTCACGAGCGGGTGCTCCGTGTTCACTTCGAGCACCGGCAGCGCCTTCGGCACCGCCTGGCCCGCCTGCTTGAGCAGGCGCGCGAGGTGGCCGCTCATGTCGCCCTCGTCGGCCACGAGGCAGGCCGGCGAATCGACCAGGCGCGAGGTCACGCGCACGTCCTTCGCCTTGTCCTTCAGCGCGGTCTTCAGCCGCTCGAGCACGGGCGCGAAGGCCTGCGCGGCGGCCTCGGCCTGCTGCTTCTCGGCCTCGTCCTGCAGCTTGCCGAGATCGACCGCGCCGCGCGCCACGCTCTGCAGCGGCCGGCCCTCGAACTCGTACAGGTGCGCGAGCATCCACTCGTCGACGCGGTCGGCGAGCAGCAGCACCTCGATCCCCTTCTTGCGGAAGAGCTCGAGCTGCGGGCTGTTCTTCGCCGCGGCCAAGGTGTCGGCGGTGATGTAGTAGATCGCCTCCTGGCCCTCCTTCATGCGCGACACGTAGTCGGCGAAGGACACGCCCTCGTCGGCGTGCGTCGACGCGAAGCGCAGCAGCTTGGCCAGGCGCTCCTGATTCGCGTGGTCCTCGCCGACGCCCTCCTTCAGCACCGGCCCGAACTCCTTCCAGAAGCCCGCGTACTTGTCCTTCGCGTTCTCGGCCAGGTCCTCCAGCATCGACAGCACGCGCTTCGTGCAGCCCTCGCGAATGGCCTTCACGTCGCGGCTTTCCTGCAGCAGCTCGCGCGACACGTTCAGCGGCAGGTCGGCCGAGTCGACGACGCCCTTCACGAAGCGCAGGTACACCGGCATCAGCGCCTGCGCGTCGTCCATGATGAACACGCGCCGCACGTACAGCTTCACGCCGCCGCGCCGCTCGCGGTTCCACAGGTCGAACGGCGCCTTCGCCGGCAGGTACAGCAGCTGCGTGTACTCGGTGCGCCCCTCGACGCGGTGGTGCGCCCAGGCCAGCGGCGCCTCGCTGTCGTGGCTGATCGTGCGGTAGAACTCCTGATACTCGGCCTCGCTGATCTCGCCCTTGGGCCGGTGCCACAGCGCGGAGGCCTTGTTGACGGTCTCCCACTCGTCGGTGAGCACGCTCTCGGCCTTCTCGGCGATCCACTGCTCCTTGCGCATCAGGATCGGCAGCGAGATGTGGTCGCTGTACTTCGCGATCACCGACTTCACGCGCCAGGTCTTGAGGAACTCGTCCTCGCCTTCGCGCAGATGCAGGATCACGTCGGTACCGCGCGCGGCGCGCGTGATCGTCTCGACCTCGAACTGCCCGCTGCCGTCGCTGCTCCAGCGCACGCCCTCCTCGGGCTTCAGGCCGGCGCGGCGCGACTCGACATCGATGCGCCCGGCCACGATGAAGCCCGAGTAGAAGCCCACGCCGAACTGGCCGATCAGGTTGGCGTCCTTCGCCTGCTCGCCCTGCAGCTTCGCCACGAACTCGCGCGTGCCGCTGCGCGCGATCGTGCCGAGGTTGGCGATCGCCTCGTCGGCGCTCATGCCGATGCCGTTGTCGCGGATCGTCAAGGTCCTGGCCGCGGGGTCGAAGAACACGCGGATCTCCAGCGCCGGCTGGTCTTCGTACAGCTCGGGGCGGTCGAGTGCCTCGAAGCGCAGCTTGTCGCACGCGTCCGACGCGTTGGAGACCAGCTCGCGCAGGAAGATCTCCTTGTTGGAGTACAGCGAGTGCGTCACCAGGTGCAGGATCTGCTGCACCTCGGCCTGGAACGAGAGCGTCTTCCTTTCCATGGTGGGTGTGTCGACTGGACGGTGTGGATGCGAAGGGCCGGCATTATCGAGCCGCGCGCGGCCTCATGGAATGCCCGCAGGCGCGGAACGCCCCGCGCGGCACCGTCTCCAAGCGGCACTCCCCAGCGCCGCCGCGCGCCGGCATACTCCACCCCCCTGACGCAGTACCGGGGCCCTGCCCGCACGCCGCCATGACCGACCGCACGATCCTCGACTGGATGTCCGCGCCCGCGTCGGCCTCGTTGTGGTCGCTCGAAGGGCTGCGCGGCGCCGAGCCGGTGCTCGGCCTGGCGGTGGTGATGCTGGTCGCGGTCGTCGCGGCCGACCTGTTGCACCGCTGGGTGCGCCTGCCGCGCGCGTGCGGCTGGATGCTCGTCGGCGCGCTCGCCAGCCCGCTCGCGCTGCGCCTGCTCGACCGCAGCGAGCTCGACCCGTGGAAGCCGCTGATCGACCTGGCCATCGGCATGCTCGTGTTCGAGCTCGGCAGCCGCATCCGGCCGCGCTGGCTCATCGACAACCGCTGGCTCGCGCTGTCGTGCCTGCTCGAAGGCGCACTCGCCGGCCTGCTGGTGCTGTTCGCGCTCAAGCTGCTGGGCGTGCCGACCCTGTCGGCCGCCATCGCCGGCGCGGTGGCGATGTCCACCTCGCCGATCATCACCCTCGCGGTCGTGCACGAGGCGCGCCCGCGCGGCCAGGTCACCGAGCGGCTGCTGCTGATGTCGGCGGTCAACAGCGTGCTCGCCATGCTCGCCATCAAGGGCCTGCGCGTCATGGCCGTCGGCGACAGCGACGACCTGCTCGCCGTGGCCGGCAATTCGCTGTACGTGGTGTGCGGCTCGTTCCTGCTCGGCGCGGCGGCCGGCTACGCGCTGCACCGCCTCGGCCACCTGCTGCGCGGCTCGGCCGGCGCGATGCCCGTGCTGCAGATCGTGCTCATCGTGCTGGCCACCTTGCTGGCCGCGCGCTGGACCCTGTCGCCGCTGCTCGCGCTGCTGGTGGCCGGCATGATGGCGCGCCGCTGGCTCGGCCACCGGCTGACGGTCGAGCCGCACTTCGGCACCGCCGGCGCGTCGCTCACGGTGCTGCTGTTCATGAGCCTCGGCCTGCTGTTCACGTTCGACCAGCTGCTCGCCTCGCTCGGCATGGTGCTCGCCATCGTGCTGGCGCGGCTGGCCGGCAAGGCGGCGGCCGTGTACGCCACCGCGCGCGCCAGCGGCCTCGGCTGGCGGCAGGCCGGCGCGCTCACCGTGGCGCTGCAGCCGATGACGAGCCTCGCGGTGCTGCTGGCCGCCGACACCTTCGGCTGGCCGTCGCAGCTGCCGGGCCTGGAGGCCACGGTGCTGCAGGCGCTGCTGGTGGCCACCACCTTGCTGCAGCTCACCGGACCGCTGTGGACCACCCTCGCGCTGCGCCCCCTCGCACGCGAGGCCGACGAAGGAGACTCGCGCCATGTCGCTGGGTGAGTTCACCACTTCCGAGCCGCTGACCCTCGGCGTCGAGCTCGAGCTGCAGCTCGTCTCCACGCACGACTTCGACCTCTCGCCGCAGGCCGAGAACCTGCTGCGCGCGCTGAAGCAGCACACCGGCGCGTGGGACGTGAAGCCCGAGATCACCAGCAGCATGATCGAGATCGGCACGTCCATCCAGCGCGAGCACGGCCCGCTGCTGGCCGAACTGCGCGACCTGCGCGAGCAGCTCACGCGCGCCGGGCGCAAGCTCAACATCGCCATCGCGGGCGGCGGCACGCACGCCTTCCAGCACTGGAGCGAGCAGCGCATCTTCCCGACCGAGCGCTTCCGCTACATCAGCGAGCTGTACGGCTACCTCGCCAAGCAGTTCACCGTGTTCGGCCAGCACGTGCACGTCGGCTGCGAGGACGGCGACCGCGCGCTGTGGCTGCTGCACGCGCTGTCGCGCTACGTGCCGCACTTCATCGCGCTCAGCGCGTCGTCGCCGTTCGTGCAGGGCGTGGACACCGGCTTCGACTCGGCGCGCCTGAACTCGGTGTTCGCGTTCCCGCTGTCGGGCCGCGCGCCCTTCGTGCGCTCGTGGGAGGAGTTCGGCGTCTTCTTCGACAAGATGACCGCCACCGGCGTCGTGCAGTCGATGAAGGACTTCTACTGGGACATCCGCCCCAAGCCCGAGTACGGCACCATCGAGCTGCGCGTGTGCGACACGCCGCTCACCGTCGACAAGGCGGCCGCGCTCGCGTGCTACCTGCAGTGCCTGTGCCGCTGGCTGCGCGAGGAGAAGCCCTTCGAGCCGGCCGAGGACGACTACCTCGTCTACACCTTCAACCGCTTCCAGGCCTGCCGCTTCGGGCTGGCCGGCGAAATCGTCGACCCCAAGACCAAGACGCGCAGCAAGATCCGCGACGACATCCTGCGCACGCTCGCGCGCATCGACGAGCACGCGCTCGACCTGCGCGCGCTCGACGCGAGCAACCTGCTGCGCGACTCGCTGTTCGACGGCAACGACGCCACCTGGCTGCGCGCGCGGCGCGAGCTGGGCGTGCCGCTGACCGCGGTGGTCGAGCAGGCGGCCATGCGCTGGGCCGGCTGAGCGGCGTCGCGCGCGACGCGCAGGACGGTGGCTCAGTCCGCCGCGGACGGCACGAACCTCGACACCTTCGGCGGCCCGTCGCCGACGTGAAAGGCGAGCCGCCGCTCGCGCAGCGCCACGTCGCCGGCGGTGAAGCGCTCGAAGCGCCGCAGGTGCTCGGCCCACGACTCGTCGATGAAGTACTCGATGTAGCGGCCCGGCTCGCTCACGTCGTGCAGCAGCTCCCACGACAGCGCGCCCAGGCGCAGCCGCGCGCGACGGCTGTCCTGCATCACGGCGCGGAAGTCGGCGGCGCGTGCCGGGTCGATGCGGTACTCGATGGTCACCAGCACCGGCCCGGCCTCGGGGTCGAGCGGCACCGGCGTGCTCGGCGGCTGCCATGGCCGCGTGGGCGTGAGGTCGTCCTCGGCGCCGCCTTCGAGGCTGAAGCGCGACGCGGCGAGCATCGCCACCGTGCCTGCCAGCGCCGACAGCACGATGGCCGTGCGCACGTCGGTGAAGCCCGCCACCTGGCCCCACAGCGCGGCGCCCGCCGCCGCGCCGCCCATCAGCGCCATCTGGTAGATCGCCATGCCGCGCGCGCGCACCCAGTCGGGCAGCGCGAGCTGCGCCGACACGGTGATGGTGTTGGCCACGGTGATCCACGCCATGCCGGCCACCACCATCGAGGGCATCGCGATCCACACGCTGGGCGCGAACGCCACCACCACGGCCGCCGCCGCCTGCAGCAGCGAGCCGCGGCGCACCAGCGCGTCGCGCGTGACGCCGCTGCGCAGCCGCGGCAGGTACAGCGCGGCGACGATGGCGCCGGCGCCCATCGCCGCGAGCAGCAAGGTGAACGTGCCCGCGTCGCCGCCCTGCAGCCCGCGCGCCACCAGCGGCAGCAGCGCGATGAGGCCGGTGGACTGCAGGAAGAACAGCGCCACGCGCAGCATCGCCGCGCGCAGCCGCGGGCTCTGCCGCACGTACTGCAGGCCCACGCGCATGGCACCGACGAAGCGCTCGCCGGGCAGCGGGCTCGGCTCGCGCGGCGCGCGCCGCCAGCGCCAGATCACCACCGCCGCGGCGAGCGACAGCGCCGCGTTGAGCGCGAACACCCACTGGCTGCCCGCGCCGGCGATCAGCGCGCCGGCGAGGATGGGCCCGACGATGCGCGAGGCGTTCATCGACACCGCGTTGAGCCCGAGCGCGGCGGGCAGCTGCGCGCGCGGCACGATCTCGGGCACGATCGCCGCGAACACCGGCCAGCGCATCGCCAGGCCGATGCCGTTGGCGAAGGTCAGCGCCAGCAGCAGCGCCGGGCTCACGGCGCCGGCGATCACCACCGCCGCGGTGATCGACGCCACCACCGCCACCCACAGCTGCGTGAACATGAACCAGCGGCGGCGGTCGACGATGTCGGCCATCGCGCCGCTCGGCAGCCCGAGCAGGAACACCGGCAGGGTCGAGGCGGTCTGCACGAGCGCGACCATCGCCGGCGACGGCGTGAGCGAAGTCATCAGCCACGCCGCCGCGACGTCGTTCATCCACATGCACACGTTGGCCGCGAGCCACGTGAACCACAGCCGGCGGAACACCGGCTGCGCCAGCGGTTCGAGCGCGCCGCCGCCGCTCATGCGCGCAGGGCCGCGACCACCGCGTCGGCGATCGCGAGCGACGCGGTGAGCCCGGGCGACTCGATGCCGAACAGGTTCACCAGTCCGGGCACGCCGTGCACGGCCGGGCCCTGGATCACGAAGTCGGCCGCCGGCTCGCCCGGTCCCACGATCTTGGGCCGGATGCCGGCGTAGGCCGGTGCGAGCGCACCGTCGGGCAGCGCCGGCCAGTAGCGGCGGATGGCGGCGTAGAACGCGTCGGCGCGGCGCGGCTCGACGCGGTAGTCGATCGCGTCGACCCACTCGGTGTCGGGCCCGAAGCGCGCCTGGCCGGCCAGGTCGAGCGTGAGGTGCACGCCGAGCCCGGCGTGGTCGTGCATCGGGTACACGAGGCGCGAGAACGGCGCGCGGCCGGCCAGCGCGAAGTAGCTGCCCTTGCAGTAGCGCGCCACGGGCACGTGCCGCGCGTCGAGGCCGCCGATGCGCGCCGCCAGCGCCGGCGCGTGCAGCCCGGCGCTGTTGACCACGGCGCGCGCGCGCACGCGCATCGGCTGCGCGCCGCCCACGTCGAGCACGAGGCCGCCGTCCACGGCCTCGCCACGCACGAGCGGGCTTTGCAGCGCGAGCATCGCGCCGTGGTCCTCGGCCTCGCCGCGCAGCGCGAGCATCAGGCCGTGGCTGTCGACGATGCCCGTCGATGGCGACCACAGCGCCGCGCTGCACGCGAGCGCGGGCTCCATGCGCCGCGCCTCGGCGGGCTCGAGCGGCACCACGTCGGTCACGCCGTTGCGATGCGCCGCCGCCAGCAGCGCATCGAGCGCCGCGTGCTGCGACGCATCGGTGGCGACGATCAGCTTGCCGCAGCGCCGGTGCGCCACGCCGTGCGACGCGCAGAACGCGTACAGCCGCTCGCGGCCCTCGACGCACAGCCGCGCCTTCCACGAGCCGGCCGGGTAGTACAGGCCCGCGTGCACGACCTCGCTGTTGCGCGAGCTGGTCGCGCTGCCGATCGTGTCGGCCGCCTCGATCAGCACCACCTCGCGGCCGGCCAGCGCCAGCGCGCGCGCCACCGCCAGTCCGATGACGCCGGCCCCGACCACGACACAGTCGATCTCGTCCACGGGGCGGAGCATATCGGCGGTGGCGCGCGTCGCGCGTCGCGGTGGCGCGCGGCGCGACAACGCGGCGCCGGCAACCGGCCGCAGCCCGCGCTGCCGACCCCGCTTCGTCAGCGCGCCGCCAGCCGCGCGATCAGCGCGGCCGCCTCGACGGTCGCCGGCGCAGCCTCGCCCGCCGCCGCCGCCAGATGCCGCCGCGCCTCGCGCAGCACCGGCAGCGCCGACGCATCGCCGCGCGCCTGCAGCGCCGATCCGTCGCCGCGCGCCTGCAGCGCCGAACCATCGCCGCGCGCCTGCAGCGCCGAACCATCGCCGCGCGCCTGCAGCGCCGAACCATTGCCGCGCGCCTGCAGCGCGATGGCGCGCGCCAGCAGCGCCGAGCCCACGCGCTCGCTGTACTCGAAGCGGCCGGCGATCGCGCGGGCCGCCTCCAGTGCGCGCACCGCGTGCGCCTCGGCGGCTTCGGCACGGCCCGCCGCGGCCTCGATGCGCGCCAGCAGCACGTGCGTGTCGACGCGTCCCGAATGGCTGCTCTCCTTCTGCGCCTCGAAGTTGGCGAGGGTGCGCAGCGCCGCGGCGCGCGCGCGCCCGGCGTCGCCGCGCGACCACCACGCACCCGCTTCCACCAGGTCGAGCGCGCCGTACACGCCGTGCCCCGGCGGCCGGATCGGCGCGAAGCGCCGGCGCGACTCGGCCAGCGCCGCGTCGCAGGCGGCGGCATCGTCGAGCCCGCAGCGCGCCACCGCGAAGCCGAAGGCGACGAAGGCGTCGTTCTGCACGTCCGCGCGGTCCACGCTGGCGGCGCGCGCGCGCTCCAGCCACGCCAAGCCATCGCGCGCGCGGCCGACCTCGGCCAGCAGGCGTCCGTAGTTGGTGGCCATCACGTGCTCGCGCGCGAGTTCGGCCGGCGTGGCCGGCGCGAGCCAGCGCTCGAACACCTGCGCCGCGCGCGCCTGCTGGCCCACCCGCCACAGCGCGACGCCGAGGTTGTTCACCAGGGTCGAGCCGATGGCCGATCGCATCAGGCCGGCCTTGTCGAGCTCGGCGATCGCGCCCTCGAGCCCGTCGATCGCACGGTCCGTCTGCCCGAGCGCACCGCGCGCGGCGGCCAGGCTCGAGTGCAGGTTGCCGTACGGCAGCAGCCGCGCCGGCGTGGGCGTGCCGATCCACTGCAGCGCGCGCAGCGCCTCGTCCACCGCGGCCTGCGGGTCGCCGCGGTGCCGGTGGTACTGCGCGAGCACGCCGTGGCAGCCGATGCGCGTCGTGAGGTCGTCCGCGGCGGCGACCGGCAGGCGCGGCATCACCGCGTCGAGCACGCGCCGCGCGTCGTCGAGCCGGCCCGTCACGCTGAACAGGCCGGCGCGCGTGCACTCCACGCGCGCCAGCAGCGACGGCGAGCGCGCCGCCTCGGCCGACGCGCGGCTGCGCTCGAGCACGGTCGCCATCTGCGCCAGGTCCTTGTGCGCGCCGTACAGGTCGGCCAGGGCGAGCTGCAGCCGCGCGCGCAGCGCCGCATCGCCCGCGTACTGCGTGTCGATCGCCTGGTCGGCGCGCGCCAGCAGCTCGCTCGACGTGAACGGGCGGATCGACACCTCGCCGAGGACGAAGCGCAGAAACGACTCGGACGCCTCGGCGAAGGCCAGCTCGCGCAGCGCGGCGTCGCGCTCGCGCTGCGCTTCGGCGGCCAGCCGCTCGGCGCGCCGCCACTCGACGAAGGTCGTCGCCACGCCGGCGCTCGCCGCCGCGGCCACCAGGACCGCCGCCACGAGGCCCGCGCGATGCCGCCGCGCGAACTTCGCCGCGCGATAGGCCAGCGAGTCGGGCCGGGCGAGCACCGGCTCGCCGCGAAGGTGGCGCTCGATGTCGGCGATCAGCGCCTCGACGCTGCGATAGCGCTCGGCCGGCGCCTTCTTCAGCGCCTTCGCGACGATGTTGTCGAGGTCGCCGCGCAGGCGCAGCACGAGCCGCCGGTCGGCGCCGCGCGCACGCGCGGCGACGCTCATCGGCGGCACCTCGACCTCGGTGATCGCGGCCTCGAGCGCCGCCACCGATTCGCGCGCCAGCCGGTAGGGACGGCAGCCGGCGAGCAGTTCGTACAGCACGACACCGAGCGAGTACACGTCGCTGGCCACGCCGATCGGCTCGCCGCGGATCTGCTCGGGCGAGGCGTAGTCGGGCGTCATCACGCGGCCGAGGAAGCGGGTGAGCTTCGACGGCGCGGTCGCGCCGCCGGTGCCGCCGTCGGTCCGGCCCTCGAGCAGCGCGGCGACGCCGAAGTCGAGCAGCCGCACGCCACCGCCTGCGGTGACCAGGATGTTCGACGGCTTGAGGTCGCGGTGCACGACCAGCCGCGCATGCGCGTAGCTCACCGCCTCGGCCGCCTTGAGGAACAGCCGAAGGCGCTGCGGCACGGCGAGCCCGCGCGCGCGGCAGTGCTCGTCGATCGCGCTGCCGTCGACGAACTCCATCGCGAGGTAGGGCCGTCCGCCCGCCGCGACACCCGCGTCGTACAGCCGCGCGATGTTCGGGTGCTCGAGCGTCGCGAGGATGTCGCGCTCGCGCGCCATCCGCTCGGCCAGGCCCAGCGCCCAGCCGGCGCGCGGCAGCTTCAGCGCCACCGGGCGCTGCAGACCGCCACCGTCGGCGCGCTCGGCGAGCCACACGGCGGACATGCCGCCTTCGCCGAGCGCGCGCACCAGGCGGTACGGCCCGATGCGCTCGCCCTCGCGCTCTTCGGGCCATGGCGTGGCGTCGAGCCGCGCCGCCGCCACGTCGAGCGGGCGGCGCAGGAAGTCGTCGGTCTCGACGCCGGCGCGCGCGAGCAGCGCACGCAGCGCGGGCACGAGCGCACGCGCCTCGGCCGGCAGCGCGTCGAGCCAGGCCTCGCGCGCGTGCGGCGGCAGCGCGAGTGCCTGCTGCAGCAGCGTGTTCACCTGCTGCAGGTGGGCGGTGTCGGGTCTGCGGCTGGCGTCCATCGGCGCGCGGCGGGCCGGCTCCATCGCATGCGGCACGGGGCCGTCGGCGCCGCGCGCGCGGCGGCGCCGTCAGCGCCCCAGCATCTCGGCCAGCAGCAGACGCGCGCGTTCCCAGTCGCGCCGCACCGTGCGGTCGGTGACGCCGAGCGCCGCGCCGATCTCGGCATCGGTGAGTCCGGCGAAGTAGCGCATCTCGACCACCTGCACGAGGCGTGCGTCGACCCTGGCCAGCGTCTGCAGCGCTTCGTGCACGTCGAGGATCTCGTCGTCATTCGCCCCGAGGGACTGCGCCGCCTGCGTGTCGAGCGTGACGTGCTCGGCACCGCCGCCGCGCCGCTCGGCGCTGCGCCGGCGCACGAAGTCGACGACGATCGAGCGCATCGTGGTGGCCGCATAGGCCAGGAAGTGCTCCTTGCCGTTGAGCACGGGACCGCCGTCGCGCTGCATGCGCAGCCAGGCTTCGTGGATGAGCGCCGCCGTGTCGAGCAGGGTGTGACGGCCGCCCGACGCCAGCCTCGAGCGGGCGAGCCGGCGCAGTTCGTCGTAGAGCACGGGAAAGAGGGCCGGCGCCCGCACCGGAGCGTCGCCGGGCGAGGCGCCCGGTGCGACCGGGTCGACGGCTTCCATGGCGCCGAGCATAGCAACCGGACCGCGCAGCGCGCGGCTGCATCGCATGGGCCGGATGGGGCATGCGCAGCGCGTCAGCGCGACACATGCGGCAGCTCGTGCAAGGCCCGCAGCGGCAGCGCCCGGAAGGCGGCCGGCTCGGTCGGCGCCGCCTCCGCCGGCTCGGCGCGGCCGGCGGCCACCGACGGATCGGCACGCTCTCGCGGCACCGCGCGGCCACGGGCACCGGCTGCGTCGACCAGTGCCGCGATCTCGGGCAGGCGCGACTGCGCGAGCCGCACGCCGGCATCGAACAGGTAGGGCAGCGCATCGGTCTGCCACAGGCCGACGTGGCGCGTCAACGTGAGCTCCAGGTTCAGCACGCGCTGGCCGGCGGCACGCGCCGCGTCGAGCCGCGCGCGCATGAGGTTGTTGGTGAGCGCCGTCGAGGCCTGCGCGAACAGGCGCGACGGGCGGTCGATGCGGCGCGGCATCGCCCCGGCGAAGCCGAGCGCCACCACCACCTGCGCGTCGCAGGCGGCACTCACGGGCAGCGGGTCGGAGACCACGCCGTCGACGAGCCGGCGGCCGTCGACATTCACCGGCGGGAAGAGGAACGGCAGCGCCATGCTCGCGCGCACCGCCTCGGCCACCGGGCCGCGCGACAGCACCACCGGCTCGCCGCTGGCGGCATCGGTGGCGGCCACGCGCAGCGGCGTCTGCAGCTCCTCCAGGCGCAGGTCGCCGAACGCCGTGTGCACGGTGCCGGCGATGAGGCGGTCGTCGCGCAGCGAGAAGTCGGCGTCGAAGCCGGCCAGCCGCGGCAGCAGCATCTGCAGGTAGGCGCGCCAGCGCCGCTGTTCGGTGAGCTCGGGCCGCCAGAAGGCGGTGGCCGCGCGCAGGGTCTCGTCGCTGCCCGCGCCGGTGGCGATGGCCGCGCCGAACAGCGCGCCGGAACTGCAGCCGACGATGAGGTCGGGCCGAAGGCCGGCGGCTTGCAGCACCTGGGCCACACCCGCGGCGGCGATGCTGCGAACGCCCCCGCTGCCGATGACCAGCGCGAGGCGCGGCGGGCCGGGGCGCGACCCGGCGGGTCGGCGGGACTTCACGGGATCGAAGGGTCGGGGAGTCGATGGACGATGCATGAGCGACGGGGCCGGCGCGAAGGCCGCATGCACAGCAAGGCGCTGCACCCGGTACCACGCAGCGGCGCGTCGCGGCCGGACATGGGCGGGCACGGCCGCGCGCCCGGCGTGCCGGCAGCGCGCCGCGGCGCGTGTCCGCGGCCGGCGCGGCGCTGCGTGGTACCGCATGCGGGAGCACCCGCGAGCCCTGCCATCTCCACGAGGACACCAGCCATGCACCACGCCATCGACGAGCGCCTGCTCGCTCTCGTGCGCCACGAACTCGGCCTGCCCGACGAGCCGCTCGCGCACGACACGCGCATCGACGCGCTCGGCAGTTCGCTCGACTGGGTGAACCTGCTGTGTGCGCTGGAGGACTCGTTCGGGATCGTCGTCGATCCCGCCGACGAGGCCGGCGTCGGCACGGTGGCCGACCTGATGGCGCTGGTGCAGCGCGCGTCGGCGTCGGGCTGAGGCCGGTCAGCCGGCCGGCGCGTGCAGGGTCAGCCGGGCGCCGGCGCCGGGGCGGCCCTCGACCTCGATGCGCCCGCCCATCAGCATCACGCGCTCGCGGATGCTGAACAGGCCGAGGCCGGCGCCGGTCTGCGCCTCGCGCAGCGCGGCCTCGGCGTCGAAGCCGCGGCCCTGGTCGGAGACGGTGATGCGCACGCGGTCGCCGGGTTCGCGCGACAGCTCGACGCGCGCGCGATCGACGCCGGCGTGCTTGACCACGTTGAACAGCAGCTCGCGGATCGACTCGAACAGCAGCGCCCGCACGTCCTTGGCGCGCGGGTTGGCCTGCGGATCGAGCGCCAGCTCCACGGTGAAGCCGTAGCGCTGCGCCATCGAGCGCGCCAGCCAGGCCAGCGCGTCGGGCAGGTTGCCGTAGGCCAGCGCCGGCGCGTCGGCCTGCCCGGCGGCGGCGGCGCGTTCGAGCACGTCGATCTGCAGGCGCGCGCCGTACAGCAGCTGCTGCAGCTCGTCGTGCAAGGTGCGCGACAGCTGCTCGCGCGCGCGCTGCTCGGCCAGCGTCAGCTCCGAGGCCAGCCGGCCGAGCTGCGCCGTGCGGCGTTCGAGCTCGAGCGCGCGCTCGCGCAGCGCGACGTGGCTGCGGCGCAGCTCGGCTTCGGCGCGCTTGCGCTCGGTGACGTCGGTGACGAACGCGACGGTGCGCCCGCCGTCGGCCGTGGTCACGTGGTTCAGGCTCACCTCGATCGGGAAGGTGCCGCCGTCGCGGCGCTGCGCGTTCAGCTCGAGCGCCGCGCCCATCGCGCGGGCGCGCGGCCAGCGCGCGTACTCGGCACGGTGCCGCGCGTGCGCCGCGCGCCGCGACTGCGGCACCAGCTCGTCGATCGAGCGGCCGATCAGCGCGTCGGCGCTCCAGCCGAACATGCGCAGCAGCGCCGCGTTGGCCGTCACCACGCGGCCCTCGGCGTCGACCGACACGATGCCCTGGGCGGCGGTCTCCATCAGCAGGCGCATCGCCTCGGCGATCTCGCGCTGCCGGTCGCGGCTTTGCTGCAGCGCGCCTTCGGTGAGCTTGCGCGCGGTGATGTCCACCGACGACCAGACCAGGCGCTCGACGCGGCCGGCGGCATCGTGCTCCTGCCGGCAGGCGGTCTGCACCCACACGGCCGTGCCGTCGCGCGTGCCGTAGCGGTGCTCGGCGTCGGGCGGCTGCGGCGCACCCGGTGGCCGGGGCTCGCGCTGCTGCCGGTGCACCGCGCGGTCGGCGGGCTCGACCAGCGTCTCGAGCAGGCTGCCGCGCAGCTGCTCGGCCGCATGCCCGACCAGCGCGCGGAACGCCGGGTTGCAGTCCTCGATGCGGCCCTGGGCATCGGTGATGACCACCGCGCTCGGCGACAGCTCGAACACGTTGCGAAAGCGCAGCTCGCGCTCGCGCAGCGCCTGCTCGGCGCGCGCGCGTTCGGCCGCCGCCCAGGTGCGCTCGGCCGTCTCGACGGTGAGCTCGACGTCGAAGTCGGTCCACGCACGGGGCCGGTCCGCGTGCACGGTCATCCCGGCCACGAAGCGGCCGCCCTTGACCAGCGGCACGCCGATGTAGGCGGCGATGCGCAGCGCCTGGTGCGCCGCGAGCTGCCCGGCGTCGATCGCGGGACGCAGGGTGACGTCGTCGACCCGCTGCACCTGCCGCTCGCCGAGTGCGCGCAGCACCTCGGGCCCCAGCGCCGCCACCGGATGGCGACCGACGATGCTGGGCACCCCGACGACGTGGTCGCGCAGCACCACGTAGTCGTCGCCCTCGACGTGGAAGTAGGCGACGCGTTGCGCGCCGAGCTGTTCGCCGAGCAGCCGCGCCGCGACCGCCTGCACCTGCGCGGCGTCCGCCAGCGGCGACAGCGCGTCGCTGAGCGCGAGCAGGTAGGCCGCGCGCGCGCTGTCGAGCCGCGCGGCGGCGTCGGCGCGATGGCGCTCGGTGACGTCGAGCGCCACGCCGATCGCGCGGACCGGGCGGCGCTGCGCGCCCGGGCCTTCGAAGAAGACGCGGCCGCGGTCGGCCAGCCAGCGCACGCTGCCGTCGGGCCAGACGATGCGGAACTCGCACTCGTAGTGGCCGTCGCCGGCCGGGTCGAGCGCCTGCGCGACGCGCCGGTCGAAGCGCGCACGGTCGTCGGGATGGACGCGCTGCCGCAGCGCCTCGAGGCTGTGCGGCTCGTGCGGCGTGACGCCGACCAGGCGCTGGAAGTGAGGCGACCACGGCGCGCGACCGGTCACGAGATGGCCGTCCCACGTCGCGAGCGCGGAGGCGTCGACCGCCAGCGCGAGGCGGTCCTCGCTGCGCGCGAGCTGCGCGCGCAGCCGCTGCCGCTCCAGCGCGGCGGCGGCCAGGTCGCCGAGGCTCGCGAGCCACTGCACCTCGTCGAGATCGAACGCCTCGCGCATGACCGACGCGAACACGACCGTGCCGAAGTGGCGGCCGTGGGCGAGCATCGGCACGCCCACCGCCGCGCGCACGCCGAGGCGCCGCAGGTCGGCCGCGGCACGCTCGCCCGACTCGTGCAGCCGCTCCAGGATCAACGGCCGGTGCCGCGCCGCGCCGCGCTCGGACTCGAGCTCGCGCGCGTGGACCTGCCGCCACGCGTCGCGCACGGCGTCGGGCGGTCGCGCCGCGGCGACGTCGAGCGCCGCCGTGCCGTCGACCGCACCGTGCGCGTCGTGGAAGCACCACGTGGCGTCGAGCAGGGTCTGCGCTTCGGACAGCACCGGCGCGAGCGCGTCGAGCGGCTGCTCCAGCTGCAGCAGGCGTTGCGACAGCTCGTTGAGCAGGCGCAGCCGCTGCGCGACGTGCCCGGCAGCGCCCGGCGCCCGGCGGGACGCGGCAGCGTCGGCGCCGCCGCGGGGTCGCTGTGGGGTTCGCGCCATGGCTGCGCGTCAGTCCGTCGACCGCGCGGCCGCGGATGCGCCGCGGCATCGTACGCCGGGCGCCTGCCCGGCACCATCGACCATCACGGCAGGCGGGTGTTGAGCGTGGCCAGCCACAGCCACACCTGCGACGGCTCGACCGGCCGCGCCCACACCTGCTCGGCGCCCGCCGCCAGCGCCGCCTCGCGCACCCGGTCGAGCGGCTCGGCGCTGAGCACCGCGATGCAGGCCGACCGCGTGCGCTCGTCGTCGCGCAGCCGCTCGACGAGTTCGGTCCACGGCGACGCGCCCACGTCGGTGTCGATCACGATCACCTGCGGACGCATCGCGAGCGCGCTGCGCATGCCCTCGGCGGCGCTGCTGCAGCCCCAGTAGGTCCAGTCGCCGGCGGACAGCACGATCTGCTCCATGCGCATCGCGCCGAACGGGTCGGCGTCGAGGTGCAGCACGAGGCGTCGGCCGCCGCTGCCGCCGGCGCGACGGTCGACCGCCGCCTTCAGCGCTTCGCGGACCTCGGCGTCGCCGGCCGCGGGCAGCCGCAGCTCGAACGCAGCGCCCTCGCCTTCGACCGGCGGCGCGGAGAGCTCGCCGTGCAGGGCGCGCGCCAGCTCGCGGCTGATCGCCAGACCGAGGCCGAGGCCGGGCGCGTGGCGTTCGCCGGCGCGGCTGAACGGCTTGAACAGCTCGGCGCGCTGCGCGTCGCTCAGGCCGCGGCCGCTGTCGCGCACGCGCAGCACCAGCGACTCCGCCTCGCGCCACAGCAGCAGCTCGATGCGGCCGCCGTGGCGGTTGTACTTGATGGCGTTGCTCAGCAGGTTGATCACGATCTGGCGGCACGCGCGCGGATCGGCACGCACCCAGCTCGACTCGGGGCCGACGTCGAACGTGACCGACAGCGCCTTGTGCTCGGCGTCCGTGCGCAGCATGGCGACCGCCTCGAACAGCACCGGCGCGAGCTGCATCGTCACCGGCGTCACCGCGACCGTGCCGCGCTCGATGCGCACCGCGTCGAGCATGTGCTCGACGACGGCGAGCAGGTGCTGCGCCGAGCTGCGGATCAACCCGAGCCGCTGCGCATGCGCGGCCGGCAGCGCGGGCTCGGCATGGCCCGTCAGCAGATCGGCGAAGCCGACGATGGCGTTGAGCGGCGTGCGCAGCTCGTGGCTCGCGCGCACCAGCAGGTCGGACTTGGCGAGGCTCGACGCCTCGGCCAGCAGCCGCTCGCGCTCGAGCCCGCGCGTGTGCTCGCGGCCGCTCGCGTCGCGCAGCACGGCGGTGTACAGCGCGTCGCCGGCGTCGCCGCTGGCGACGATCGTCACCTCGACCGGCAGCTCGCGCCCGTCGCGGTGCAGCGCCGGCACCGCGGCGCCGCGGGCCATCAGGCGCGCGCCCGCCCCCGCGGCAGCGAAGCCGCGCACGCGTCCGTCGTGACCGTCGCGCCGAGCCGCCGGCAGCAGCTGCGACAACGGCATGCCGAGCGCTTCGTCGCGCGAGTAGCCGAGCAGCGCCACGGCGGCGCGGTTGAAGTCGACGATGGCGAGGTCCCGATCGACGGTGACGGCGGCATCGGCGGCCGTCTCGAACACCGTCGCCAGGTGCGTGGCGATGCGCGTGCCGTTCATCGGCCGGTCCTCGGCGGCGCGTGTCTCGCGCTCATCGGATCCGCCGCGTCGACGCCATCCGGGATCGTGGATTCATGACAGCAACGGAGCGACGGGGGACGGCATGCGGTACGGCGCGCAAGGGGTGCGGCGAGCCTATCGTCGGCTCGCGGGGGCCACCAGCGGAACTCACGAACGTCGAGTCAGACTCTTCTGACCGGGCACGCGCCGCTCGACAATCCTCGGCCGGCCGATAGACTCGTTACTGGAGGGCGGCGTCGCTTGCCTGGCATCGCCTCGAGCGCCCACAGGCCGCACCGAATCCACCTCACCCCCTGCGCACCGCGCGACCGCAACTCGCCGCGCGCGCCGACGACACCCGCGAATGATCGACGTCCTGATCTGCGACGACCACGCTCGTGCGCACCGCCATCGCGCGCGCGCTGGAGTTCGGCGGCGAACTCCGCGTGGTCGGCCAGGCCGCCACGCCGGAAGCGCTGCTCACGCTGCTCGAAGGCGGCACCTTGCCCGACGTGCTGCTGCTGGACCTGAACGTGGGCATCGGCGGCGTGGCCGCGGGGCTCGCGCTGATCGAGCGCGTGCTCGCGCGCTGGCCGGCCGCGAAGCTGCTGGTGCTGTCGATGCATCACGAGGCCGAGGTGATCGACCGCTCGCTGCGCGCCGGTGCGCGCGGCTTCGTCGGCAAGGGCAGCTCGATGGAGATGCTGATGCAGGGCATCGAGGCCGTGCATCGCGGGCGTCGCTACGTCGACCCGACCCTGGTCGACGCGCTCATCGCGCGCGGCGACATCGCCAGCGAGCCGTGGGACGCCGCGCTCACGCCGCGCGAGCGCGAGGTGATGGCGCGCCTGTGCGCCGGCCAGCGCCTCTACGAAATCGCGCACGCGCTCAGCGTGAGCATCAAGACCGTGGGCACGCACAAGGCCCGGCTGATGGAGAAGCTGCAGGTGCGCACGAACGCCGAGCTGATCCGGCTCGGCCACCAGCACGGGCTGCGCTGATCGCGCCGCGGGCCGCGGGCCGCGCCGATCGCGCGGCCGGTCAGTCCGGAATCTCGGGTTCGACCAGCCGCGCCAGGTGGCGCAGCGACTCCTGCCAGCCGAGGTAGCAGGCCTCGAGCGGGATGAGCGCGGGCACTCCTTCCTGCACGATGTTCAGCTCGGTGCCGACCGACACCGCCTTCAACGTGACGGTCACGGTCATCTCGCCCGGCAGGTCGGGGTCGTCGAAGCGGTCGGTGTAGCGCAGGCGCTCGCCGGGCACGAGTTCGAGGTACTCGCCGCCGAACGAGTGGCTGCGCCCGCTGGTGAAGTTGGTGAACGACATGCGGTGCCGCCCGCCGACGCGCGGATCGAGCTCGTGCACCTTGCAGGTGAAGCCGTTGGGCGGCAGCCAGCGCGCCATCGCGTCGGGGTCGAGGAAGGCGCGGTACACCTTCTCGGGACGGGCGGCGAGCACGCGATGCAGGCGGACGGTGTGGCTGGACATGGCAGGGCCTCCTCGAATCATCGCCCGCGACCGGCGGGCGTTCCGTCTGCACGACGAACGGCGTGCAGCGCAATCGACAGCGCCGGCGGCGCCGGCGGCGCCGGCGCGCCGGTGCGCCGGCGCGACGTTCTTCGTCGCGTCGACCGTATCGCGTCGACCCGCCCGGACCCGACGGGGCCGCCCGCACTCAACACGCGCTGCGGGCCGACGCGTATTCGAGCTCCTGCTCCACGCGGTCGCGGCGGCGCTCGCCGAGCTGTCGCCCGATCTCGCACAGCGTGCGCTCGAGCTGCTGCATCGGCGGCACTCCCGCGGCGAGTGCGACGCGTGCGGCCTCGGGTATCGCCGGTCGCGTGACCAGCACGAGTCCGCTGCGCAGGCGCACCGCCGGCCGCGCCGCCACGGCCTCGACCTGCGCCCGCCGCGTGCGCGTCCACGCGTCGGCCGCGAACGCCAGCGCGATGTCGTCGCTGCCGTCGCGCACCTCGATCTCGCGCCGCTCGCGCCGCCAGAACGTCAGGGTGTCGGCGATGTAGGCCGCGCGGCGCGCCAGGTCCAGCCCGAAGCGCGTGCTGTCGTGCGCCGGCGTCCACGACGGCACGCCGAGTTCGGCCGCGAGCGCGCGGGCGCGCGGCGCGCCGCCGATCGCCTCGACCAGCGCGAGCGTCATCGGCACCGAGGCCGTGATGCCGGTGGTCGTGGCCACGTCGCCGTCGACCACGTAGCGCCGGTGCGGCACGAAGGTCGCGCCGGGGCGCTCGGCCGACACCTGGCCCTGGTAGTACCAGTGGCTCACGTAGCGGCGGCCGTCGAGCAGGCCGGCCTGCGCGACCACCAGCGCACCGGCGCACACGCCGATCACGCGCGCGCCGCGTGCGGCCTGGCGGGCGAGCCAGGCGCTTACCTGCGGATCGTCGCGCGGCTCCATCGCCGGCACGATCACGTAGTCGGCGCCCGCCGGATGCGCGCGCTCGAAGCCCGCGAAGTCCATCTCGGCGTGCACGCGCAGCGCCGGGTACAGGCGCACATCGCCGGAGCGTGGCGCGACCACGAGCACCTCGGCGACGTCGGCGCGCTCGAGCACCGCGTGCGGCAGCAGCAGGTCGGTGGTCTCGGTCGCGTCGTTGAGCGCGAGCACGACGATCACCGGGCGGCCCGGGCGGCGCGGGCGCATCGCCTCGACGAACGCCTGCTTCTGCTGCTCGGCGGCCGACGGGTCGGGCGGCGGGGGCGGCGGCATCGGCGCGCCCGTGCCGCAGGCCGCGAGCGCCACGGCCGCGAAGGCGCCCGCGAGCAGCGCGCGCGTGCGGGCGCACAGGCGCGTGGCGATGTCGGTGGTGATGTCGGTGGCGATGGCGATGACGGTCGCAAAGCGGCGGCGACACGACACGACGAACATGATTCGGGACTCCTAGCAACCGCGACGCCATCACCGTAGCGGTCCGCCCGCAGCCCCGCAACGACGAGATGGCCGCAGTTCCTGCCACGGCGCGCGCGGCGCTTCAACGCGACGCTGCGTCGGCCGCGTCCGTCCCGATCGCGCGCAGCACCGCCGCACGCGCGAGCAGGCGCGTGGAGTCCAGGGTCGGCAGCGGCGACTGCAGGTCGTTCATCACCAGCGGGATCTCGGTGCAGCCCAGCACCACCGCGTCGCAGCCGGCCTCCTTCATGCGGCGGATCACGCCCACGTAGTGCTGCACGGCTTCGGGCCGCAACACGTGCCGCACGAGCTCGTCCATGACGATGCGGTGGCCCTCGTCGCGCTCCTGCGGCGTCGGCCGCGCCCAGCCCAGGCCATGGCGCTCGAAGGTCGACGGGTACACGTCGCTGTCGACCAGCCAGCGCGTGCCGAGGATGCCGATGCGCCCGAAGCCGCGCCGCCGTGCTTCGTCGGCCACCACCTCGGCGATGTGCAGCCACGGCAGCGGCGACTCGGCACGCACCAGCGGCAGCGCCTGGTGGATGGTGTTGTCGGGGCAGATCACGAACCGCGCGCCGGCCGCCTGCAGGCGCCGCACCGAGTCGAGCATCAGCTCGCCGACGGCGCGCCAGTCGCCGCGCTCGATGTGCTCGACGTAGCGCGACAGCGGCGGCGTGTGCATCGACACCTCGGGGTGCCGGTACGCGCCCAGCAGGCGCTCGCCTTCGTGGACGATGGTGCGATAGCACAGTGCCGCACCCTCGGCCGAACACGCGACGATGCCGATGGGCGCCGGCGCGCCGGACCGATCGCGGAACCTGGACATGACTCGACTCCTCTGCTCGACGGCGGCGCCGGGAGGCCACGCGTGCCGGCGCTACGATCCTGGCCTTCGCGCGCGCCGTCCGCGACGGCGACGCGCTCCGCAGGCATGAGCGTAGAGACGACACCCCCGCGCCACAACGACGAAGAAGCCGCGGCCTCTGCCAGGCACGTGGTGCTGGTCGCGTTCGACGGCGTCGAGCCGATCGACGTGGCCGGCCCGGCCAGCGTGTTCAGCAAGGCCGAGGCGCTGCGCCCGGGCAGCTACCGGCTGCACGTGGCCTCGCCGCGCGGCGGCGACGTGCCCACCAACAGCGGCCTGCGCATCGCCGGCACCTGCGCGCTGTCGGCCCTGCCCGGCGCGATCGACACGCTGATCGTCGCCGGCGGCGAGGAGCCGGGCGTGCGCGCCGCCCTCGTCGCGCAGGGCATGCGGACCTGGCTCGCCGAGGTGGCGCCGCGCGTGCGCCGCGTCGCGAGCGTGTGCACCGGCGCGTTCGCGCTCGCGGCGGCCGGGCTGCTCGACGGCCGCGCGGCCACCACGCACTGGCGCGTGCTCGGCCTGCTGCAGTCGCTGCGGCCGCAGGTGCGCGTGCAGCGCGAGCGCATCTACGTGCACGACGGCCCGGTGTGGACGTCGGCCGGCGTCACCACGGGCATCGAGCTCGCGCTCGCGCTGGTCGAGGACGACCTCGGCCACGCGGTGGCGATGGAGATCGCGCGCACCCTCGCGCTGCCGATGCTGCGCGGCGGCGAGCAGCCGCAGCTGAGTCCGGCGCTGCAGGCGCAGGCCGGCGCGAGCCGCCGTCTGCGCGAGCTCGTGGCGTGGATCGGGAGCCATCCGCAGGAGGATCTGTCGGTCGAGGCGCTGGCCGCGCGCGTGCAGATGAGCCCGCGCCACTTCGCCCGCGCCTTCGTCGCCGAGACCGGTCACACGCCGGCCCGCTTCGTCGAGCACGCGCGGGTGGCCGCGGCGGCCGAGCTGCTCCGGCGCACGCGCTGGCCGCAGGAGCGCATCGCCGGCCGCAGCGGCTTTCGCTCGGTCGACGCGCTGCAGCGCGCGTTCGTGCGGCAGCTCGGCACCACGCCGCAGGCGTATCGCGAGCAGGAGGCACGCGACGTCGGGCGGTGAGGGTTGCTGTCGGGCGGTGTGACGATCGCCGTCGGGCGCCGAGGCGGCAGGGGCGCGACCTGTCGGGCGTTCCGAAGCACTGACGACACCTCGCTCACCGTTCGGGCTGATGTCGCTCAGCCCGAACGGGCGGTGTCGCTCAGCCCGAACGGGTGGTGTCGCTGCCGCGCATGACGGCAAGCTCAACGGGCGCCGCCCTTCGTCGCGCCGTGCGCGAGAAAGCGCTCGGCCAGCAGCACCCAGTACGCGGCGCCGACCGCGACGTTGTCGTCGTTGAAGTCGTAGCCCGGGTTGTGGACCATGCAGGCGCCGTGGCTGCAGCCTTCGCCCGCGGTGCCGTTGCCGATGAGCAGGTAGCTGCCCGGCACCCGTTCGAGCATGAAGGCGAAGTCCTCGCTGCCGGTGAGGGCCGGCCCCTGCAGGGTGACGCGCTCGGGCCCCACCAGTTCGAGCGCCACCTCGCGCGCGAAGGCCGTCTCGGCCGGCGTGTTGACCAGCACCGAGTAGCCGGCGCGCCAGTCGACCGTGGCGCGCACGCCGAAGCTCTCGGCCTGCGCGGCCACCAGCGACTTGATGCGCTGCTCGAGCAGGCTGCGCACGTCGCGGTCGAGCGCGCGCACGCTCAGCTCGAGCGTCGCGCGCGCCGGGATCACGTTGTTGGCGCGGCCGGCGTGCAGCGCACCCACGGTGACCACCGCGGCCTGCTGCGGGTCGACGTTGCGCGAGACCACGGTCTGCAGCGCCATCACGATGGCGGCGGCGGCCACCACCGGGTCGGCGGCCTCGTGCGGCATCGCGCCGTGGCCGCCGGTGCCGTCGATCACGACGGTGGCGTAGTCCGACGAGGCCATCGCGGCGCCTTCGCGCAGCACGAGCCGGCCCTGCGCGATGCCGGGCATGTTGTGCATCGCGAACACCGCGTCGCACGGCCAGCGCTCGAACAGCCCGTCGTCCATCATGCGCAGCGCGCCGCCGCCGCCCTCCTCGGCCGGCTGGAAGACGAGGTGCAAGGTGCCGTCGAAGCGGCCGCGCTCGGCGAGGTGCCGGGCCGCGGCCAGCAGCATGGCGGTGTGACCGTCGTGGCCGCAGGCGTGCATGACGCCGCGATGCACGCTGGCGTGTTCCAGGCCGGTGGCCTCGTCGATCGGCAGCGCGTCCATGTCGGCGCGCAGGCCCAGGCGCCGCGGGCCGTCGCCGCGCACGAGGCGGCCGACGACGCCCGTGCCGCCGACACCGGTCACGACCTCGTAGCCCCACGCGCGCAGCCGCTCGGCCACCAGCGCCGCGGTGCGGTGCTCGTCGAACGCGAGCTCGGGGTGACGATGGATGTCGCGCCGAAGGGCGACGAACTCAGCGGCGCCGCGCTGCAGCGACTCGACCAGGGTGGACACGATCACGACCTCCGCTGCGGTGACGCCGGCTCACTGCGCCTCGAGCCGGATGCTCTTCGCGATGGCGCGAAAGCGCGCGGTCTGCGTCTCGTATTCCTTCTGCGCCTCGGCGGCCGACATCATCGGCGGCACGCGGCCGCCGAGTTCCTCGAGCTTGCGGCGGCCTTCGGCGTCGCCCATCGCCGTGGCCAGCGCCTTGTTCAGCGCCTGCACCACGGGCTCGGGCGTCTCCTTGCGCACGAAGTAGCCGGTCCAGGTGTTGAACGCGAAGTCCTTCACCGACTTGCTGTCGTTGATGCTCGGGTACTTCTCGAGGAACTTCGCCTCCGGCTTGCCCGACGGCGCCATCGTCGCGAGCACCTTGTAGAGGCCCTGGTCGACGAAGCCCGGCAAGCGCGAGTCGACGACGAAGAACGCGAGGTCGACGCGATCGCCGCCGAGGTCCTGCTGGGCCGGCGCGAAGCCCTTGTACGGCACGTGCGTCATGCGCGCGCCGATGGTCTGTGCGAAGTGCTCGCCGATCACGTGATAGAACGAACCGATGCCCACGCTCGCGTAGGTGAGCGGCTTGCCGTCGGCGTCGGCCTTGCGGGCCAGCGCGACCAGCTCGTCGATCGTGTTGGCCGGCAGGTTCTTGCGCGCCAGCACCGCCATCGGGAAGCTGCCGATCATCTGCACCATGCGCCAGTCCTCGGCCTTGTACTTCACGGCCTGCAGCGCCATCGGCGCGAGGATCAGCTCGTTGGGCGAGCCCTGGTAGAGGTAGTGGCCGTCCGCCGCCGAGCCCAGCACCTTCTGCGCCGCGATGGCGCCGGACACGCCGCCGACGTTCTCGACGATCACCTGCTGGGCCAGCGCCTGCGCGAGCGGCCGCTCGACCAGGCGCGCGATCACGTCGGACAGCCCGCCCGCGGGGTACGGCACCATGAGGTTCACGGGCTTCGTCGGGAAGCCCTGCGCCCAGCCGGCGGTGCAGGCCAGCGCGAGACAGGCGGTGAGGGCGAGGCGACGGTGGATGCGCAGGGTCATGGCGGCTCCGGCAAGAGGTGGGCGACGGGCATCGGCGGACAGTTCCGACGCAATGTAGGCAGCGCGAGACTGGCAGTCCAATGCATTGTTCGTTGAATTAGCATGCAGCGGCTGCACCGTCGCAGGAGCCCCCGCCATGACGCTCGTCCAGCTGCGCCACCTGATCGCCCTCGCCGACCACGCGTCGTTCAGCAAGGCTGCGCAGGCCGTGCACCTGAGCCAGCCGGCGCTCAGCCGCAGCATCCGCGCCCTCGAGGACGAGCTGCAGCTGCCGCTGGTCGACCGCATCGGCCGGCGCCTCGAGCTGACCGCGCAGGGCCGCGACGTGCTCGAGCGCGCGCGCCAGATCGTGTTCGACGCCGACGAGCTGCGCGCGCGCGGCCGGCGCGTGAACGCGCGCACCGCCGGCAGCTTGCGCATCGGCATGGGCTCGGGGCCCGGCGCCATGCTCATGCTGCCGCTGCTGCAGAAGGCGTGCAGCGAGCATCGCCGGCTGCACGTGGAGATCACGCGCAGCCGCACCGACCTGCTGGTGCAGTCGCTGCGCGCGCGCACGCTCGACGCGCTGGTGGTCGACGCACGCTCGCTGAAGCCGGCGCCCGACCTGCGCGCCGACTTCGTCTACGAGATGCGCGGGGCGTTCATGGTGCGGCGCGATCACCCGCTCGCACGGCGTCGCCGGCCGACCTCGTTCGACGACGTGTGCGCGTACCCGATCGCGTCGACGCCGCTGTCCGACGAGGTGGCGCGCCTGCTGGTGGAGCGCTACGGCCCGCAGGCGCACCCGGACGTGTGCGTCACCTTGCGCTGCGACGAGCTGTCCAGCCTGATCGAGCTGGCGCGCTCCACCGACGCGGTGCTGCTGGCCGTGCGCGCGTCGGCGCCCGACCTCGCGGAGCTGCGGCTGGCGCCGCCGCTCGACGCGACCGCGCGCTTCGGGCTCGTCACGCTCGCGCGGCGCACCGATGCGCCGGCGCTCGAGCTGGTGCGCACGTTGATGCAGCAGCGGCTGGTCGACTGACGCGCCGGCTGAAGCGTCGCGCCGCTGCGCTGGATGGAGCCGCATCGCGGCGCGACGCATCCGCTGTCGCGGGTCGACAAGCTCGAGATCGCCTGGCAGACCCTCGCGGCCGCCGGTCCGTCGTCGCCGCCGCCCGATTGCGCGGCGCTGACTGCGGCACGCGCGAGCCTCAGCCGTGACCGGCCGGGCAGGCCGTATCGTCCGCAGCTCGACACGCATCGCGCCGCCGGGCGGGAGATCCCATGATCAGCAGACGCAACTTCGTCGCGCTCGGCGCATCGCTCGCGGCCGGGCAGGCGGCGGGGATCGAGGCGGCCGACTGGGAGGTCGGTGCGCCCGAGGCCGGCGGCCTGCGCGCCGGCGACGTGGCGGACACGCTGCATGCCGCGGCGTCGTTGCCCGGCCTGCGTGCGCTGCTGGTCGCGCATCGCGGCGTGCTGGTGGCCGAGCGCTACTACGCCGGCGCGAGCGCCGATGACCTGCAGCCCATCAACTCCGCGACCAAGAGCGTGTGCTCGATGCTGGTCGGGCTGGCGCTGCGCGAAGGTCGCATCGCGAGCCTCGACGACACGCTCGCGCAGCTGTTGCCCGAGGCCACCGACGAGGTGCCCGACTCGCCGGCGCGATCGGTGACCTTGCGACAGATCCTCTCCGGGCGATCCGGCCTTGCCTTCGACCCCATGCACTTCGGCCGACTGGCCGCGGCGAACCCGTTGGCGCGCCATGTGCTCGGCCAGCCGGGTGTAGCCGTCATGCCACCCGGGTGGTCGTACAACGACGCCATGGTGGCGCTGATCGCGCCGATCCTCGCGCGCGCGCAGGGTGCCGACCTGGCCACGCTGGCATCGCGCGATCTCTTCGAGCCTCTCGGCATCCGGCGCTTCGAGTGGCGGCGCGGCCGCGACGGCAACCCGCTGGCGCCCGCAGGATTGGCCATGCGGCCCCGCGATCTGCTCAAGCTGCCGGCGTCGATGCTCGACGGCGGGCGCTGGCAGGGCCGTCAGCTGCTGCCGGAGTCGTGGGTCGCGCAAAGCCTGACGCCGCAGGGCCCCGCGAGCTGGCGCTCAGGGAACGTGGCGGACGTCGGCTACGGCTTCCTGTGGTTCACCGGGCGCCTGCACGGCCGGCGCGTGGCGTGGGCGTGGGGCTATGGCGGGCAGTTCGCGCTGCTCGCGCCCGAGCTGAAGCTGGCCGTGGCCACGGCCGCCACGTCGCCGCCGCCGTCCGCGCTGAAGCAACAGACCGACGCCGTGATGTCGCTGGTGGAGCGGATGGTGCAGGCGGCCGCGTAGCTGCGGCGACGCGCGGCGCTCGTGCGGCACCGCGGCGGCGTGATGGCGCCGGTCGCCGGGGAGACGCTCGCCGACGTCGGTCCGTGGGCGACAAGGTGGTCTCGACGGCAAGCCGCTGCCACGCAAGGACGGGCTGAGCAGCGCCGAGCGCGAAGAGCCGGCCACTTCGTGATGGCTCACGGGCGTCTGGCGAAGGCCGCGCCACTGACGTGTCCGCGATGAGATCAACCCCTGGTGCTGGATGCCGAGCCCGGCCACGACTCCCTGAACGCGAAGCCCCGACGTTTGCCGTCGGGGCTCGGTTTCCGATGTGCTGCGGCGATCGAGCGCCCCCTGCGTCCGACGCGCCTTCGACGCGCTTCACGCCGCAGGCCTCGTGCCCGAGCGCAGCGAACTGCATGCATCCCGCCGCCGCCGACCCCTTGCGGTCGTGGGGTGCCGCCGTGGCCGAGACAGGTCGGCAGCGAGTCGCCCGGCGGGGGGAAGGAGTGGTCGGCGCTGCGCCAGCGGCAGGACTCACGATCATCACGAGGCT
>Ga0209172_10002468_pt1 | contig 32505 bp, 28 predicted proteins | sample LarsenN4metaG_FD_184113 | JGI IMG/M metagenome (GOLD analysis project Ga0209172, IMG submission 184113) | Hot spring sediment bacterial and archeal communities from British Columbia, Canada, to study Microbial Dark Matter (Phase II) - Larsen... ... | reverse complement strand
CACCCGCGACTGGGAGCGGCTGGTGAGCTTCTTCGACTACCCGCAGGAGCACTGGATTCACCTTCGCACCACCAACATCGTGGAGTCACCCTTTAACGCGGTGCGCCTGAGAACCGACGCTTCGCGCCGCTTCAAGAAGGTCGAGAACGCCGAGGCGATGATCTGGAAGCTGCTCATGGTCGCCGAGAAATCCTGGCGCGCGCTCAACGCGCCTCATTTGATGAGGCAGGTCTACCAAGGAACACTGTTCAAGGACGGAATTGCTGTGCGCACGAAGATCGAGCCGACAAGGAAAGCCGCCTGAATCTTTTTACACACCTATTGACAACACCTCGTCCGGGCGCGATCGTATGCGACTCACCGCGCGGTGCGTAAGCGCGCCGGCAAGTACATTTTTCTTATGCGCTCCGCGCGGTGAGTCGGCGTTTGTCCATGGGTTTCAATCAGATGCGATCGGGGCGCCGACGCATGCTTTTTTTGTGCGCCTGCCATTGATGTAGATCAACGCCGGCGTGCACCGAGTTGGTATCTTGGTGCTGGAAACCCACTCCGGAGAAAATCATGAATGCCTTTCGTCGGATGTCCCTCGCATCGGCAATCACCGCACTCGTCGGCCCGGCTACGGTCTTGGCCGCCGATCCGGCGACGATCCCCTGGCAGACCATTCCCGCCAGGACGCTGACGTTGTTCTATCCCGCGCAGTCCACCTACCAATGGCTGCGCAGCCCCGAACACGCTGGAAGCGGCGCGCTTACCGGCGGAACCGCCTGCGTGGCCTGCCACAAGGATCAGGAAGAGAAGCTCGGAGAGAAGCTGGTCAAGGCGAACAAGCTCGAACCCACGCCGCCCGCAGGCAAGAACGGGACGGTTAAATTGAGCGTTCAGGTCGCGTACGACAACGAGAATGCATATTTCCGCTTTCAGTGGAAGACTAATGCCAGGCAGCCGGGCGACGCCTATCCGGTATACCGCTTCGACGGCAAGGAGTGGAAGTCCTACGGCGCGCCGCGACTGACTTCCGCCGCATACAAGGGCGAGCAACCGGCGGTCTATGAGGACCGGCTTTCCATGATGATCGATGACGGCGGCGTTCCCGGCTTCGCCGCGCAGGGATGCTGGCTCACCTGTCACAACGGCGAGCGCGATATGCCAAAACAGCCGACCACCGCCGAGGTCCAGGCCAATCCACTTTATCAGGCGATCAAGAGAAACGATGTGCGGAAGTACCTGCCTTCCACACGCACCGATGCGCTGGCTTCGTGGGACAAGGGCAAGAGCCTGGAGGAGATCGAAAAGATCAAGGCGCAAGGGGGTTTTCTCGACTTGATCCAGTGGCGTGCGCACCGCTCCAATCCGGTCGGTATGGCGGACGACGGGTACGTGCTCGAATGGCGCAATTTCGATCAAGGCGCCAATCCCTTCGCCTCGAACATGGACCCCAAAACGAAGCAGCCGCGCTTCATGTACGACGAGAAGAAGGTCGGCAGAAAGGCATTGACCGAAGCGGAAATTAACAAGACCGGCTCGGCGCTCATCCGCGAGGAGAACGCCGTCCCGTTCGATCCGAACGCGGGCTGGAAGCCGGGCGATGTGCTGCCGCAGTACTACGTGAGCCGCTCGGGCGCCAAAGGATCCGCCGCGGACAACAGGCAGGTGCAGGGTGCCTGGAAGGACGGGACCTGGACCGTGGTGTGGGCGCGGCCGCTCAATCTCAAAAATCCGGACGACAAGGCGCTCGCGGAAGGCAAGGTCTACAACTTCGGCTTCGCGGTCCACGACGACAACATCACGACACGCGGTCACCATGTGTCGTTCCCGATCACGATCGGCTTTGGCGTGAAGGCGGAGATCGTCGCGACGAGGCTCAAATGAGTTGTCCGCTACCTCGTCTTCACGCTTCACGGTTAAAATGGCGCTTTACGTGAGGGGATGAGCAGCATGGGCGGGAAGACGCGTGCGGGCTGGGTGATCGGTTTCGGTTTTATGGTCTGCTCGACGCTTGCACTTCCCGCTGCGAATGCGCAGACCGCCGAGCGCAGCGGCAAGCAGGTCGTGGACAAGGTGTGCGCGAGCTGCCATGCGACCGGTGCCAAGGGTGCGCCGAAGATCGGCGACAGGCAGGCGTGGGCGCCGCTCGCTTCGAAGGGGCTCAGCAGTCTCACCGAAAGCGCGCTCAAAGGCGTGCGCAACATGCCTGCTCACGGCGGCGATCTCGCATTGAGCGACCTCGAGATCGAGCGTGCCATCACCTACATGGTGAACCAGTCGGGCGGGCGCTGGAGCGAGCCCATCAGCGGCGTTACGCCCTCGGTCGAGAGAAAGGGCAAGCAGGTGGTCGAGGCGCGATGCGCCGACTGTCACCAGTCCGGAAAGGACGGCGCGCCGCGCATCGGCGATCAGGCGGCGTGGATACCGCGATTGAAGCGGGGCATCGACTACCTCGTGCGGTCCGCGATCAATGGTCACGGCCCGATGCCGCCGCGCGGGGGCATGGCGGATCTCACCGACACCGAAATTCGCGGCGCGATCGCCTACATGCTGAACCCCACGCTCGACTCCGAAAAGAAAGCTGCGCCGCCGGTGCCCAGGGTTCCTGCGTCGAATCGCAGGGTGGTCGGCGGAACGGAGATCTACCTGGGCGTCGTTTCAGCCGCCACGCTGCGCGCGCAGCATCCCAAGGCCGACAAGGAAAGCGCCATGCATGGCGGCATTCCGGGCGGCAAGGACTACTACCACGTCAATATCTCGCTGTTCGACGCCAAGACGCGGGCGGTCATATCCGATGCGCAGGTCGAGGTGAACGTGAGGGACGCGGTTTCGGGCGGCACGACGAAGAAGCTCGAGCAGGTCACATTCGACAAGGTTCCGAGCTATGGCGCGTACTTCAGGATGGGAGCCAGGAATACCTATACGATTACGGTGCGCATCCGCCGGCCGGGGACGGCTCAACCGATCGAAACCACCTTCCAGTACAAGACGTCCTGATCCGGCACGCGGAACGGGCGTCCGGTCAATGCTCACAAGGGGAGCGACTGCATTGAGCAGCGCATCGAAGCTTGCCGCGGGCGTTTTTTTCGCGATCGCCCTCGGTTTTGCATCGGGCCCGGCGAGCGCCCAGAACAAGGCGCGGGAAGCGGCGGCCGAAAAGCCCGCCGAGGCGCCTCAGTTCCCCAACGAAGCCTGTCTGGGATGCCATGGCAACGAGGGATTCAGCGGCGAGGGGCCGAACGGCAAGCCGCGCTCACTGCACGTCGTCAAGGACAGGTTCGAAAAGAGCGCCCACGGCTCGCGTCAGTGCGTGGAATGCCACCAGGACATCCGCGAAATTCCGCACGAGAAGGCGGTGCGCAGGGTGAGCTGCGTCACGTGTCACGAGCGGATGTGGGAATCGGCGAAGCGGGAAGGCACGACCAACGAGCACGCGCGGCTGGGCGTGGTGGCGGAAAAGATCGACGGTTACATGAAGTCGATCCATGCGCGACCGAGCCGCGCCGATCAGTCCTACACCAACGCTACCTGCTACGACTGCCACAACGCGCACTACGTCTTCCGTCCGGGCAGCCCGGGGCACACGGAGTGGCGCCAGGACCTTCCCAACGTCTGCGGGAAGTGTCACGCCGATCAGCGCAACGAGTACCTCGACTCCGTCCACGGACGCATGTTCATGGGCGGCAATCTCGCCGCGCCGGTGTGCGCGGACTGCCACTCGCCCCATGAACTGGACCGGCCGCGAAGCGACGCCATCAGGTTGCTCGTGACGCGAAACTGCGGAAGCTGTCACAGCGAGAACTTCACGACCTACCGGGGCACCTATCACGGCCAGATCACGACGCTCGGTTACACCTATACCGCGACCTGCTTCGACTGCCACGGGCATCACGGCATCCAGCGCGTGTCGCACCCCCGCTCGACCGTGCATCCGAACAACCGTCTCGACACATGCCGCAAGTGCCACGCGAACGCGACCCAGGGCTTCGTCTCCTTCCAGCCGCATGCCAATACCCGCGACTTCGAGCGCTACCCCTACATGTGGATCGCCTCGAAGTTCATGATCGCGCTGCTGACGGGGGTCTTCGCGTTCTTCTGGACGCATTCGGCTCTGTGGTTCTATCGCGAGTACCGGGATCGACGTGAAGGCAAGTCGCGTCCGCACGTGAAGCTGGACGAGCTGCCCGCGCACCTGCGAGGGAAATACTTCCGCCGCTTCAGGCTCGGCTGGCGCATCGCGCACCTCGCGCTCATCGTGAGCGTCATGCTGCTCGTGCTGACCGGCATGTCCGTCTTCTATTCCGACACCGAGTGGGCGCGCGCGATCATGCAGGCGCTCGGCGGACCGCGCGTGGCAGCCGTGATACACCGCGTGGCGGCCTTTACCTTCGCGGCGCTGTTCTTCGGCCATATCATCTACCTCGCCGCGCGCATCGTGCGCAACTGGACGGTGAAGGACTGCTTCGGTCCCAACTCGCTCGTGCCCTCGTGGAAGGACCTCGCGGACGCCGCCGCGATGTTCCGCTGGTTCTTGGGCAGGGGCCCGCGCCCGGTCTTCGACCGCTGGACGTACTGGGAGAAATTCGACTACTGGGCGGTGTTCTGGGGCATGACGATCATCGGCACGAGCGGGCTCATGCTGTGGTTCCCTGCCGCGACGGCCTCATTCCTGCCGGGGTGGGTGTTCAACGTGGCGACCCTGGTGCACGGAGAGGAGGCGTTCCTCGCGGCGGTATTCCTGTTCACCGTGCACTTTTTCAACAACCACTTCCGGCCGGACAAATATCCGCCGCCGGACATCGTCATGTTCACGGGCGCCGTGTCTCTGGAGGAATTCGCGCGCGAGCACACGCTGGAGTACAGAAGACTGCTCGAGAGCGGCGAGCTCGAGAAATACCTGGTCGATGCGCCGTCGCGTCCGATGACGCTGGGGTCGAGAATACTGGGAATTACGCTGATCGCGATCGGCCTCACGTTGCTCACCCTCGTTCTGACCGGCTTTCTGCGGGGATGACGCGGCGGGGCGCTTCGGCCGCGGCTGGCATGGCGAGCCTGCCGGTTACGGCGGCGCAGCGGATTGCAGATACCGCGTGACCGCCTCGGCCATGCGGTATCCGGACTGTATGCAATCGCCGACCGCTACACCGCCGCGATAAGAGGCGCAAAGGAACAATCCCGGCAGCTGTCGTTCCGCACTCTCCGCACGCCGGATTCGCTCGGCGTGGCCCAGCGTGTATTGCGGTATGGCGCGTGCCCAGCGCGTCACGGCGCAGAATTGCATCGCGGCGCGTGCGCCGATGAGAGCGCTCATTTCGGCGTGCACCACCCCCCCCAGCTCTTCGTCGGAGCGCGCCACCATGTCGGGGTCACGCTGCCCGCCGAGGTAGGTCGTCAGCAGCACCGTGTCTTCGGGCGCACGGCCCGCGAACATGCTCGACGAGAAGAGCGTTCCGAGAATCCGCCGCCGTTCGGCTTTGGGGGCCAGAAAACCGAACCCGTCGAGCGGATGGGTGACATCGGCCCGCCGATACGTGCTCGCCAATGTCACGACCGGCGCATACGGGATCGCATCGAGCGCCGCCGCCGCATCGGATGCCGCGCTGCGCAGCAGGGTCGCGGCACAATCCGCGGGCGTTGCAAGCACGACGGCGCGCGCGCGGCAGCGGGCAAGTCCATCGCGGCCCTGCAGGCTGACAACGAAAGAACCGTCCGCATCGCGCCGGATTGCCATCGCGCGGGTGTCACGATGCAACTCGGGCACGGCGCGTGCAAGCGCATCGGTCAGCGTCTGCATGCCGTTGTGGAAGGAAAAACTCCCGGCGACACGCTTCGATGTTTCGGCCCGGCGCCCGCGTTCGCGCGCGCCGCGGATCTGGCCGAGTATCAGGCTGCCGTAGCGCTGCTCGAGCGCGTGCAGTCGCGGAAAGGCGGCGCAGAGGGAGAGTTGCCGCGGATCGCCCGCGTAGATCCCTGCGACGAAGGGCTCGATCGCGTAATCGAGAAACTCGCGTCCCAGGCGCCTCAGGACAAACTGCGCCACCGTTTCCTCCTCGTGTGGAGGCGCGCGTCGGACGAACGGTTCACCGAGCAGGCGCAGCTTGGCGCGGGGCGAGAAGAGCGGCGATCCCAGGAAAGCGGGCGGCGACATCGGCAGTGCGACGAGTCTCCCGTTGCGCACGATGAAGCGCTTGGCTGAAATCGCGCTGGCATCGATGCGCTCGCCGCGGATGCCGAGATCGTCGAGCAATTCGTTGATGCGCGGGCTCGTATCGAGAATGCTGTTGGGGCCGCGCTCGTAGAGCACGCCCGCTTCGCGCTCGGTGCCGATCACGCCGCCCGCGCGCGACGAAGCCTCGAACACATGTACCGAGAATCCGCGGCGCCCGAGGTTGAACGCGGCGGTGAGGCCGGAAATTCCCGCGCCGATGACCGCGATATCGCAATCAGCGGTCATGGCGCACGGTTCGTATCTGCATGAGCCTGCCGGAGCGTAGCCATCAGCGAAAGGTACCGGTTCGTTTGATCTACATCAATAGGATGGCAAGTCGGCCCGGATACCCTCGCGGAATCGCAGTCGGTGGCGGTCCTGAATGAGACGTGGCACACGGGCTCTCCCTGTAGTGCTGGCGGCGCTGATCGCCATGGCGGCGCATGCGCCCGCGTCCGCGGCACAGCCGGCGCGCGGCAAGCCTTCGCCCGCGGACGATCTGCGCGCCGCGTATGCCGGCCCGCTCGAGGTCGCCGAGGGCAAGCGCGTGGCGGAAGCGTCCTGCGCGCAGTGCCACGGCATCAACGGCATCAGCACGACGAAAGGGGTGCCGCACATCGCGGGGCAGCGCGCGCCTTATCTTCATCTCGAATTGCGTGCCTACAAATCGGGTCAGCGCCCGGACAAGGGCATGCAGAACGCCGTCAAATTCCTGAGTGACGACGCGCTGGTCAACGTCGCCGCCTACTATGCGAGCCTGGATGTGCCGTCACCATCCGCGGCACCTGCAAACAAACCTGTAAGACCCGATGCGCTTGCGGCCGGCAAGGCCGCCGCGGCGGGCTGTGCCGGTTGCCACGGAGAAGGCGGGGTGACGAAGATGCCGGGCATGCCGAACCTGGCGGGCCTCGACCAGAAGTATCTCGTGGACGCCATGAAGGCCTACCAGTCCGGCGCCCGCAAGCATGACATGATGAAGTCGCTGCTGTCGGGGCTGAGCGATGCGGACATCGCCAACCTCGCGCTCTATTACGCGCTGCAGAAACCGGCACGCGCCCAGACGCCCGTGGCCGGCGACGCGGCCGCGGGCAAGGCCGCCGCGGCCGCGTGCAGCGGCTGTCACGGCGAGGCGGGCGCGAGCGCCGGCCCGCCCAATCCCAGTGTCGCGGGCCAGGACGCGCAATACCTCGTCGCGGCGCTCCAGGCCTACAAGGACGGCACGCGCAACGACGCGGCGATGAAAGCAGCGGCGGCGGCGCTCGACGAGCGCACGATGAAGAACCTCGCCGCTTTCTACGCGGCGCAGCAGCCGCAGCCGCCCAAAGTGCAAAAGCCGCTCAGCACCGCAGAATGGGCCGCGCGCTGCGACCGCTGCCACGGCGTCAACGGCAACAGCACCGATCCGAAGGTGCCGGCGATCGCGGCGCAGCGCGCCGATTACATCGAGAAGGTGCTGCACGCCTACCGCACCGGCGCGCGCAAGAGCGGCGCGATGGCGGCGATGGCGCACATGCTCACGGAAGCAGATATCGAGAATCTTGCCGCGTACTACGCGCGCCAGAAAGCGCGGGCGGTGGTCTACGTGCCGCTGCCACCGAAGTGAGACCGGACCGAATCAACCATGAAGGGAACGACCATGAGACACACGCTGATCACGATCGGCATCATCGTATTGCTCGGTTCCGCCGGCGCGGTGCAAGCCGGCGGTGACGCGCAGGCCGGCAAGGCCAAGGCTGCCTCCTGCGCGGGGTGCCACGGCGCGAACGGGGAAGGCGGTGGTCCCAATCCGCCGCTCGCCGGCATGAACGAAGCGAAATTCATCGCGGCGATGAAGGACTACAAGTCCGGCAAGCGCGCCAATCCGGTCATGAAGAACTTCGCCGCGCCGTTGAGCGATCAGGACTTCGCGAATCTCGCCGCCTACTACGCGTCGCTCAAGAAGAAATAGCGCGGAGCCAAGAGGGGCGACGATGAGCCAGGCGAGCAGCCCGGTGCCGCTGCACCGGCTCTTCCACCATTTCTCGGAGCTGCCTTCGAGCCTGCGCGTGCTCTTCACCGCGGCGCTCATGATCCTCGGGTTCGGCTACGTCTTCGGGCTGATCTACGTCTTTCATACGTACTCGGGCAAGGACGGCAACCCGCTCACGCTGACCTACCAGGACATCGTCATCGGCTACAGCGGCAGCGGCAAGCATTCGCGGCTAGAGTCGGCCCTGCGCGGCTCGATGGCCACCATGCTGCCGCCCGAGGACATCAGCATGGTGGTCTCGTGGGTGCAGCAGGGCGCCGACCGTACCCGCTACGAGCAGGTGATCCGGCCGGCGTTCGAGCGCCGCTGCATGAGCTGCCACGACGGTAGCAATCCGCATCTGCCGAATCTCAGCGGCTACGACAACCTCAAGAAAGTGACCGAGCGCGACACCGGCACCGACATATTCACTCTGGTGCGCGTGTCGCACATCCATCTCTTCGGGCTGACGTTCATCTTCTTCATCGTGGGCTACGTCTTCAGCCACGCCTACGTGCGCCCGGTATGGTTCAAGACCGCCGTGATCGTGGCGCCGTTCGCAGCGATCGTGGTGGACGTGAGCTCCTGGTATTTCACCAAGCTCTATCATCCGTTCGCCTGGCTCGTGATCATCTCCGGCGGGGTAATGGGTCTCTGCTTCGCGTTCATGTGGGCGGTGTCGATGTACCAGATGTGGTTCTCGCGCACGCCCGCCGTCATCGTTCAACGGACCGGAGATTCGGTCGACACGCCATGAGCCATTGCCATCATCCCAGCGGGACTGTGCTTCCCGGGTCGCGGCGGCCGTTTGCTCCGTGGAGTATCGCCATGAGGACGTTCGCGCTGGGCATTGCATTGTGGATCGCGCTCGCGGGATGTTCCGAGCAGCAGAAGCCCGCGGCGAAGCCCCCGGCCGGGAAACCTGCGGACATCGCCGCCGGAAAGGCGGTCGCCGCGGCGAATTGCGCGGCGTGTCACGGCCTGGACGGCAGGGGGGTCGCGCCCGGCATCCCGCATCTCGCCGCGCAGCGCGAGCGCTACCTCTTCGAGTCGCTCAAGGAGTACAGGGACGGCAAGCGCACGCATGCGGCGCTCAAGGAAATGGCGAGCCGCCTGAGCGAAACCGACACGCGCAACGTGCTCGCGTACTATGCGAGTCTGCCGCCGCTCCCTGCTGCCGCGCCGACTGACGTGAAGCTTTCGTCTCCGTATCAGGAAGGCAAGGCGCTCGCCGAGCGCTGCTTCGGCTGCCATGGCGAAGACGGCAACAGCAGGACGCCCGGCATACCGAGTCTCGCGGGGCAGCAGCCGCACTATCTCGTCAACGCCATCCGCGAATACCACCAGGGCGAGCGCCGGACCGCGTCGATGAAGGAAATGCTGCGCGACGCGAGCCGCTCGGATCTGGAAAAGCTCGCGCTCTACTTCGCGGCACAGAAGCCCGCGAAGCGTCCGCCTCCGCCTTTCGGCGATCCGGTGGCGGGCAAGCCGCTTTCAGCGATGTGCGGTGGGTGCCACGGTGCGAACGGTGTGAGCGCGGACGCCGGCACGCCGAGCCTCGCGGGACAGGACCCGCAGTATCTGCTGAACGCGATCAAGGCCTATCGCACGAGCCGCCAGCACTGGGGCATGCAGCGTTACGTCGCGGGGCTGGGGGACCGGGAGGCGGAACATCTTGCCGCTTTCTACGCCACCCAGGAGCGCGGGGCGGCGGATGTGATCCCGTCTTCGGCCAGGGAACTCGCTGAAAAGTGCAACCGTTGCCACGACGCGGACGACAAAGCCACGGTCGCGATGCCGAAGATCCGCGGCCAGGACAAGGACTATCTCATCATGGCGCTGCGCGCCTATCGCGACGATCGGCGCGAGAGCTCGGCGATGCACCGCATGAGCTCGGTCTACAGCAACGCCATCATCGAAGACATCGCCTCGTATTACGCAGCCCAGCCGGCGCAGTAGGCTCGCTTGCGCGCGGAAGCGGCCACCGCGATGACTGCGCGCGGCGGCCTGAGCGCGCGCGAAACCGGATAGAATGGCGCCCGCGACTTTTCGCGACGGGAATCTTCATGACACCAGCGGTCCGCGCGCGCCATGCTTGAGGCGATGGGTCTTACCTGCGAGCGCGGCGAGCGCACGCTGTTCGACGGCCTCGATTTCAGGCTTGAAGCGGGCACGCTGCTGCGCGTCGCCGGCGCGAACGGCAGCGGCAAGACGAGCCTGCTGCGCATCCTGTGCGGGCTCGCGCTCCCGGCGCGCGGCGAAGTGCGCTGGGAGGGCGAATCCATACGGGCGCTGCGCGAAGAGTATCACCGCGCGCTCACCTACATCGGCCATCTCCCGGCGGTGAAGGACGAGCTGACGGCGCGCGAGAACGTCGCGATCTCGTGCGCGCTCGCCGGCGCGCCGGTGGATCACGCGGCCGCCGACCTGATGCTCGAGCGCGTCGGCCTGATCCGCTACGCCGATCATCCGGCGCGCCACCTCTCGCAGGGGCAGCGGCGGCGCGTCGCCCTCGCGCGACTCGGTGCGCGCGCCTCGGCGCGGCTGTGGATCCTCGACGAGCCGTTCACCGCCCTCGATGCCACTGCGGTAGCGGTCGTCGCCGACATGATCACGCAACACGTGGCGGGCGGCGGGATCGCGGTCATCACGAGTCACCAGGAAGTGACGCTCGCCTCGGTGACCGCTCTCATCATCGATCTCGGCGGCTGAGGCGCGACGCATGCTTCCGGTGGTGCGCATCGTGATCGCCCGCGATCTTCTGCTCGCGATGCGGCGCCGTTCGGATGTGGCGAATGCGCTGCTCTTTTTCATCGTGGTGGCGAGCCTCTTTCCGCTCGGCGTGGGCCCCGAGCCCAATCTCCTGCGCACCATCGCCCCCGGCGTGATCTGGGTCGCCGCGCTGCTCGCCTCGATGCTCGCGCTCGGGCGCATGTTCGCCGCCGACTACGCCGACGGCGCGCTCGAGCAGATGGTGCTCGGCGCGGCGCCGCTCGGCGCGATCGTGACCGGCAAGGCGATCGCACACTGGCTCGTCACCGGTGTCCCGCTCATGGTCCTCGCGCCGCTCATTGCGATACAATTCGACCTCCCGGCGGATGCGCTCGTCGTGCTCGTGGCATCGCTCGCAATCGGCACCCCGGCGCTGACGCTGATCGGCGCGATCGGCGCGGCGCTGACCCTCGGCGTGCGCGGTTCCGGCGTGCTGACCTCGCTGCTGGTCCTTCCTCTCTACGTACCGGTCCTGATCCTCGGCACCGGCGCGGTCGATGCCGCAGCGGGCGGGGTCGCGGTGGAGGCGCACCTCATGCTGCTCGCCGCGTTTCTCATCTTCGCGGCCGCGTTTGCGCCGTGGGCGACGGCGGCGGCGCTGCGGATTTCGCTCGATTAGGCCGCGGGATTGATGCAGATCAACCGTCAGGGGGCAAATTGCCTTAACATGGCCCGGATTCTCATGATTGCTGCTGATGGCCCATCCCGGTGAAGTTGCCCAAGGTCCGCGCCCGACGTGGGGCCGGATAAACTGGTTCAAGTACTCGTCGCCGCAGAGCTTTTTTCCGGTGGCGGGCGATGCGATTCCCTGGTTTGCCGCTGCTGCGGCGCTGCTCTGTGCGGCCGGCCTCTACGTGGGCTTCTTCGTCGCGCCGACCGACCAGCAGCAGGGCGAGTCCTACCGCATCATCTTCATCCACGTGCCCGCCGCGTGGATGTCGATGTTCATCTATCTCGTGATGGCGTTCTGGGCGGGCGTCGGTCTCGTATTGAATACGCGCCTTTCGCACATGATGGCGAACGCGCTGGCGCCGACCGGTGCCCTTTTCACCTTCCTCGCGCTGTGGACCGGCGCGCTGTGGGGCAAGCCCACGTGGGGTACGTGGTGGGTGTGGGACGCGCGGCTCACCTCCGAGCTGATCCTGCTCTTCATCTATTTCGGATACATGGCGCTGGGTGCTGCGATCGACGACCCGCGCCGCGCGGACCGCGCCGCCGCACTCTTCGCGCTGGTCGGCGTCATCAACATCCCCATCATCTATTTCTCCGTTCAGTGGTGGAACACGCTGCATCAGGGCGCCTCCGTGAGTCTCACGCGCGCGCCCACGATGGCGGCGACGATGTTCCTCGGGATGATCCTGATGGCGCTCGGGTTCTGGATGTACAGCATCGCCGCGTCGTTCTACCGCGTGCGCAGCATCATCCTCGAGCGCGAGCGCAACGCCGACTGGGTGACGGATTACATGAGGCAGCACGCGTGAACTGGGGAAGCGTCGATGCGTTCTTCGCGATGGGCGGCTATGCGCTCCACGTGTGGGGCTCGTATGTTGTCACCTTCGCGCTGCTGGCGATCGAGGTCATCGTGCTGAGAGCGAAAAGACGCAGCGTGCTCCGACAACTGCGTCAGGGCGCGCGGGAGCGGGAGTTGCTGCCATGAAACCCCGGCACCGCAGGCTCGCACTGGTGGCGGGGGGCATCGCCGCGCTCGGCGTCGCGGCGGCGCTCGTCTTCAACGCGCTCCAGAGCAATCTCGTCTTCTTCTTCACGCCGACGCAGGTCGCCGCGAAGGAAGCGCCGCTCGATCGCACCTTCCGCATCGGCGGGCTCGTCGAGACGGGCAGCGTCAAGCGCCAGCCCGACGGGCGCACCGTGCATTTCGTCGTGACCGATACGGCGCAGCGCATACCGGTCGTCTATCAGGGACTGCTCCCGGATCTCTTCCGCGAAGGCAAGGGCGTCGTGACGCAGGGCCGGCTCGATCCGGGCGGCGTGTTCCACGCAACCGAGGTGCTCGCCAAGCACGACGAGAATTACATGCCGGTCGAGGCCGACCACGCCGTCAAGAATGCGCAGGCCGCGCAAAAGGCAGCGGGCACCGTGGTCAGCCCGCGTTGATCGGATAGCGAGATGATTCCCGAAGTCGGACAGTTCGCGCTGGTTCTCGCGCTCTGCGTCGCGATCACGCAGGCGATCCTGCCGCTCGCGGGTGCCGCGCGCGGCAACGCCGAGTGGATGGCGCTCGCCCGTCCCGCCGCGCTCGCCCAGTTCGGGCTCGTCGCGATCGCGTTCGGCTGCCTGACGTACGCGTTCATCGCGAACGATTTCTCGGTGCTCTACGTGGCGCAGCACTCCAACTCCAGGCTGCCGCTGTTCTATCGCATCGCCGGGGTGTGGGGCGGGCACGAGGGCTCGCTGCTCCTGTGGATGCTCATGCTCGCGCTGTGGAGCGTCGCCGTTGCCGCATTCTCGCGCCGGCTCCCGGAGGAGTTCGTCGCGCGCGTGCTCGGCGTCATGGGGCTCGTGAGCATCGGCTTTCTCGCGTTCATGCTCTTCACCTCGAACCCGTTCGATCGCCTGTTTCCGACGCCGCCCGACGGACGCGACCTCAATCCGCTCCTGCAGGATCCGGGGATGGTGATCCATCCGCCGATGCTCTACATGGGTTACGTCGGGTTCTCCGTCTCGTTCGCCTTCGCGATCGCGGCGCTGCTGCACGGACGGCTGGATGCAGCGTGGGCGCGCTGGTCGCGCCCATGGACCACCGCGGCGTGGTGCTTTCTCACGCTCGGCATCATGCTCGGGAGTGCCTGGGCGTACTACGAACTGGGGTGGGGCGGCTGGTGGTTCTGGGATCCGGTGGAGAACGCCTCCTTCATGCCATGGCTCGTCGGCACCGCGCTCATCCACTCGCTCGCGGTCACCGAAAAGCGCGGCGCCTTCAAGGCGTGGACCGTGCTTCTCGCGATCCTCGCCTTCGCGCTGAGCCTCCTCGGCACGTTCCTCGTGCGTTCGGGCGTGCTCACCTCGGTGCATGCATTCGCGACCGACCCCAAGCGCGGCATCTTCATCCTCGCCTTCCTCACCCTCGTGATCGGCGCATCGTTCCTGCTCTTCGCGTGGCGCGCGCCGCGGGTCGGCATCGGCGGCGCATTCGCACCGGTGTCGCGCGAGGGTTCGCTCCTCCTGAACAACGTGCTCCTCGTCGTCGCGGCAGGCTCGGTGCTGCTCGGGACGCTCTATCCCCTCGCGCTCGATGCGCTCAACCTCGGCAAGATCTCGGTGGGGCCGCCGTACTTCGAGGCGGTGTTCGTTCCGCTCATGGCGCCGGTGATCTTCCTGATGGGCGTGGGACCCATCATGCGCTGGAAGAACATGCCGCTGCCGGAAATCGCGAAACTTCTGCGCTGGGCGTTTGGGGTCAGCATCGCGAGCGCGGCGTTCCTGCCGGTCGTATTCGGGCAGTGGTCGTTCCTCGTCGCGCTGGGGTTCCTGCTTGCCGTGTGGGTCGCGGCCACCTGCGCGGTGAGCCTGTGGCGGCGCGCGCGCGGTCAGGGCGATGCGGCCGGCTTTTGGGCCCGGTTGCGTTCAAGCTCGCGCAGCTACTACGGCATGCTGCTCGCCCACTTCGGCATCGCGGTATTCGTCTTCGGCGTGACACTGGTGAAGGGCTATGAAGCGAAGAGCGACGTGCGCATGGCGCCCGGCGACACGACAACGCTCGCCGGTTACACCTTCCGCTTCGAAGGCACGAACGAGGTGAAGGGGCCGAACTACGTCTCGGCGCGCGGGACCCTGCGCGTCTCGCGCGATGGCCGCGAGATCACGGTGCTGCACCCGGAAAAGCGGCTCTATACGGTGCAGCAGCAGCAGATGACGGAAGCGTCGATTCACACGCGGCCGACGCGCGATCTCTACGTCTCGCTCGGCGATCCGCTGCCCGGGACAGTGGACACCTGGCTCGTCCACCTCCAGTGGAAGCCGTTCATCGCCTGGCTGTGGACCGGGTGTCTCCTGATGGCGCTCGGCGGCGCGCTCGCGGCGTCCGACCGGCGCTACCGCGTCGGCGCGCGTGCCGGCGAGGCGCGCGCAGCACCGGCGAAGCCGCGCGTCGCCACTGCGGGTTGATCTCCAGCGATGTCTGAAACGACCGCCCCCGCGCTCCTGCGCTTCGGCCTGCCGCTCGGCATTTTTCTGCTGCTCGTGGTGCTGCTCGCGATCGGCCTCAAGCTGAATCCGCGCGAGGTGCCGTCGCCGCTCATCGACAAGCCGGCACCCGCCTTCACGCTGCCGCAGCTCCACGCGCCGGAGCGTGCGTTCTCCCCCGACGCCATGAAGGGGCAGGTGTGGATCCTCAACGTCTGGGCGTCGTGGTGCGCGGCGTGCCTCGAGGAGCATCCCGTGTTCATCGACCTCGCGAAGCGAAAGCTGGTGCCGCTCGTGGGGCTCAACTACAAGGACCAGCGTGACGACGCGCTGAAGTGGCTGAGGCGCCATGGCGATCCCTACACGCTGTCGGTCGTCGATCAGAACGGGCGCGTCGGCATCGATTACGGCGTCTACGGCGTCCCCGAGACTTATGTGATCGACAAGCAGGGCGTGATCCGCTACAAGCGCATCGGTCCGGTCACGCCGAAGATCCTCGAGACGAAGATTCTCCCGCTCGTGAGCGAGCTCAACCGTGGGTAAGTTTCGCATCTTTCCTGGACTCCGGCTTTCGCCGGAGAGACGAGAGGGGGCGTCATTCCGGCGCAGGGCGGAATCCACCACGCCGTCATTCCGGCGCAGGCCGGAGTCCACCACGCCGTCATTCCGGCGCAAGCCGGAGTCCACCACGCCGTCATTCCGGCGCAAGCCGGAATCCACCATGCCGTCATTGCGGCGCAGGGCGGAGTCCACCACGCCGTCATTGCGGCGCAGGGCGGAGTCCACCACGCCGTCATTGCGGCGCAGGGCGGAGTCCACCACGCCGTCATTCCGGCGCAAGCCGGAGTCCACCACGCCGTCATTGCGGCACAGGGCGGAGTCCACCACGCCGTCATTCCGGCGCAAGCCGGAATCCACCACGCCGTCATTCCGGCGCAAGCCGGAATCCAGAGGGCGAGCGCTCCTGGTTGCGCTGGCGTTGTGCGTTCTCCCCGCGTCATCCTTGCCGAGCGAAGCGCCACCCGCCGCCGACGATCCGGCGCTCGAGCAGCGCATGTCGGAAATCGCCGCCGAATTGCGCTGCCTCGTCTGCCAGAACCAGACGATCGTCGATTCCAATGCGCCGCTCGCGGTGGATCTCCGCAACCAGATACGCGAGCAGCTCAGACAGGGCCGCAGCGCCGAAGACATCCGCAACTACATGGTCGAGCGCTACGGGGATTTCGTGCTCTATCGCCCGCCGCTCAAGGCGACCACCATGTTGCTGTGGATCGGACCGCTGCTCCTCTTCGTCATGGGGCTCGTCGTGATGCTGCGCAAGATCCGCCAGCGCCGCGCAGCCGCCGCGCCGCTCACCGAAGAAGAGCATCGGGCGGCGACGCGCCTCCTCGGGGAGACCGAGCGATGACGGCGTTCTGGATCGTCGCGACGCTCCTCATCGCGGGAACGCTTCTGCTGTTGCTGCGCCCCCTCGTGCGCCGGCACACCCGGGCCGCGAGCGTCTCGCGCAAAGCGACCAACATCGCCGTCTATCGCGACCAGTTGCGGGAGCTCGAGCAGGATTACGCCGCCGGTACCGTGAACCGCGAAGGCTACGAGGAAACCCGGCGCGAGATCGAGCGGCGGCTCCTCGAGGACGTGCGCGACGCGGATGAAACCCCGCACTCCGGCGCCGCGGGCCGCAATGCCGCGGTGGTGATCGGCGCAGCGGTTCCCGTCATCGCGTTCGCGCTCTATTTCGCGGTCGGCAGCTTCGAGTCGCTTCTTCCCGGAAGACCGGGAGCCGGCGCGGAGCAGGCCTCGCACAGCATCAGCGAAGAGCAGATCCGCGAGCTGACGGGACGGCTCGCCGCGCGCCTCGAACAGGAGCCCGACAACATCGAAGGCTGGGTCATGCTCGGGCGCTCCTACGCCGCGCTCGGTGAATTCGACAAGGCGGCGCGCGCCTACGGGACGGCGGTCGCGCGCGCGGGCAACGATGCCGCGCTCCTCGCGGACTACGCCGACGCGCTCGCCATGGCGCAGGGGCGCAGCCTGCAGGGCGAGCCGGAAAAGATCGTCCAGCGCGCGCTCGCCATCGATCCGCAGAACGTGAAGGCGCTCGCGCTCGCCGGTACCGCCGCGTTCGACCGCAAGGATTATGCGATTGCGGTCAAGTACTGGGAGCGCATCCTCGAGGTCGCGCCCGAGAATTCCGAATTCGCCCAGTCGGTGCGTTCCAGCATTGCCGAGGCACAGCATCTCGCGCAGCAGGCGGGCGCCACGCCGGCAGCAGGGACTGGTGCGAAAAAGCCCGCCGAGCCTGCATCGACTTCCGCCGCGAAAGCGGTGAGCGGGGTGGTTCAGGTCGCGCCCGCGCTCGCGAGCCGCGTCTCTCCGGGCGACACGGTTTTCGTGTATGCGCGGGCGGTGGAAGGGCCGCGCATGCCGCTCGCGATCGTGCGCGCGCAGGCGAAGGATCTGCCGCTCAAGTTCACGCTGGACGATCGCAGCGCGATGACCGAGGCGATGAAGCTCTCCGCGCAGGAGCGCGTCGTCGTCGGCGCGCGCATCTCGAAGGGCGGCAACGCCACCCCGCAACCTGGAGATCTGGAAGGCGTCAGTGGGCCCGTCGTGGTCGGCGCTTCCGGTGTCACCGTCGTCATCGACGCAGAGACCAAGTAAGTCCGGTGCTTGCGCACCCCTTCGCCGGTTCTTATGATGCAAAAATGACGCATCCGGAAAATTGCGCGCGCTTGCATGCGACTCGCCAGCTTTGAGGCGATCGTTGCCGCTCTCGATGCGGCTGGCGTGCGTTATCTGATCGCGGGCGGGCTGGCGGTAAACGCGCACGGCTATCTGCGTTTCACCAAGGATGTCGATTTCGTGGTTCAGCTCGTTCCGGGAAACATCGAGCATGCCTTTGCAGCGCTTGCATCCCTGGGTTATCGGCCGAGCGTGCCGGTCACATCCGCCCAATTCGCGGATCAAACGCTTCGGGAGAGCTGGATCCGGGAGAAGGGCATGCAGGTGCTGCAGTTCTGGAGCGAAGCGCATCGCGAAACGCCGATCGACATGTTCGTTCGCGAGCCTTTCGACTTCGATGAGGAATTTGGCCGCGCCCTGATCAAGCCGCTGGGGCCGACTCCGGTCCGCTTCGTGTCGATCGCTGCGCTCATCAGGATGAAGGAGGCGGCGGGCAGGCCTCAGGACAGAATCGATATCGAGCTGCTTCGCACCAAACTGGACGACCATGCGCACGGGAAACGCTGATACCGAAGCGATCGACTGGAGGCTCACGACGTGGGAAGGGGCGCGGCAGGAGCAGCTGCGACGATGGTCGTCGCTGACCCTGGAAGAAATCGTGCGGGCGCAGGAGGAAATGCAGGATCTCGCTGACCGGCTGTCGGAGGCGGTGCCCTCCACGGATCGTGCAAGCGCATCCCCTGACGCGGAACCCTCCCGCTCCGCCGCCGATGAGCTTCTCGAGCGGCTGATCGCCGAGGAAGATCGCGTTGCGCGCGCGCTGATCGATGAGTGCGCGGGGCGCGGCGAAGCGATGCTCGACCGGCTCGAGGCTCTGCTGCGCGACGAGCGCTTCTGGGGCGACGATGTCACGAGCGGCGAGTGGTGGCTGCGGCTCCATGCCGTGATGATCCTCGGCCTGATTCCGGGCGAGCGCGCGGGCCGGTTGCTGCTCGCTTTCATGCGCCGCATCGGCGAAGTCAACGACGGGAACCTCCAGGACTGGCTCGCGGGCTACTGGCCGGCGCTCTTTCGCAACAAGCCCGACACGGTGCTGCCCGGGCTCCGCGCGTTGTCCGAGGACCGCAATCTCGACTGGTACATACGAACCTTTGCGCTGGATTCCGCCATTTCCGTCGCGGGGCGAAGCGGCGAGTCAGGGCTCGCGCAGGCGCTCGCCTGGAGCGCGGGAATCGCAGCGGACGAGTCCGAGGACTGGGATATGCGGCTTTGCGCCGGCAACACGCTGCTGGATTTTCCGCGTGATGCCTTCCGGCCCTTGCTGGAAGATCTCGCCGGCAGACAGCCTGCTCTGGGCGCGCATTTCAGAAAAGAGGATATAGACAAAGCCTACTCGGCGGGGGTGGATAAACCCGACTGGACACGCTTCGAGGATCCGTGGGCGTTCTATGCCCCGTCCGCCATCGAACTCCGCCAGCAACGCTGGCGGGAAGCGGATGCCAGGAGGGAGAGTGTGCGGAGGGCGGACGCGGCCCCCGCCGACGCGCTGCCGGACGAAGACCCGCACATGCTTCCGTACGTGCGCGAGACGCCCAGGATCGGACGAAACGATCCCTGCCCGTGTGGCAGCGGCAAGAAGTACAAGAAGTGCTGCCTGGGCCGCGAATAGCGCCCGTGGGAAGGGTCTGTCAGGAAATTCCTGACAGCAATCTTTCCTTCCGCCCGACATAATCCGATACTGCTGTAGCCGCGACTGAGGCTTGCCGCAGGCGCCTTGTCGGTGGCAGGCGCGGCTTGGGAGGCGGGCGGGGGAGGGGCTTGGACAAGTTCGATCGCATCTATCAGCTTCACCGGATTTTCAGCGCGCGGCGCACGCCGATCTCGCGGGAAGACCTTGCCCGATCGCTGGAACTCAAGGGGGATACCTATTCGAGCTTGTATCGGCTGATCCGTGGGATGAAGGATTATCTCAACGCGCCGATCGAGTGGAGCGAGGAGCAACGCGGCTACTACTACAGGCGCGATCCCAACGAGGGGCCGTACGAGCTGCCCGGTTTGTGGTTCAACGCAAGGGAATTGCAGGCACTCCTGGTCTTCGACCGCCTTTTCGAGAGCCTTGAGCCGGGACTCCTCGGCGAGCACCTCGCACCCCTGTCGCGGCGCGTGACCGAGCTCCTCGAGCACAAGCGGCTCGGCCTCTCGGAGGCCGCGCGCCGCGTCCGCGTGATCGGCATGGCATCCCGTCCGGCGGGCGAATGGTTCCACCTGCTCGCTAGCGCGACTTTGCAGCGGCGCAAGCTCCACATCGTCTATCACGGCCGCGCGCGCGACCGGGTGACCGAGCGCACGGTATCCCCGCAGCGGCTGGTCCACTACCGCGACAACTGGCACCTCGACGGGTACTGCGAGCTGCGGGAGGGCCTGCGCACCTTTGCGGTCGATCGCGTGCGCAGCGCCCGGGAACTGGAGGAGGCGGCGGATACGATTTCCGACCGGGAGCTGGACGAGTATTTCGCCAGTGCCTACGGGATTTTCTCGGGGAAGGCGAACAAGACTGCGATCCTGCGCTTCAGCCGCGAGCGCGCCCGGTGGGTCGCGGACGAGCGCTGGCACCCGCGGCAGGCCGGTCAATTCCTCACCGATGGCCGCTACGAGTTGCGCATACCGTATCGCGACGATCGGGAGCTCGTCATGGACATCCTGCGCCATGGCGCAGAGGTGGAGGTGGTGGAGCCCGTCGCGCTTCGCGCCGCCGTGATGGATCGGTTGAAATCCGCGCTGATGCAATATGGCGCTTGAGGTGCGTTCGCTATCACCAATTGATAGTGCGTAGTTCTATATTGAGCGGGGAGGAATTTACATGAACGAAATCGTCGTCGCTGCGTTGGCCTTCGCCGCGGGTGCCGCTGCGGCGTGGGTGTGGCGCGGGTCGCTCGCCCGGGCGGCGCTTTCTCCGCTCGCGCAGCAGCTCTCCGAAAAGACCGCCGAAGTGGAAGTACTGCGCGCCGAGCAGCGGCGCCTGGCCGAGGCGTTGCGTGCCGAGGCCGAGAAGCGCGCGGCCGCGGAGACCGCCGCTTCCCGGGTCGCGGCGCTCGAGGCGGAGCTTCGGGACCGCGTGCAGGCGCTCGCCGCGCGCGATGCCCGGCTCGCCGAGCTGGAGACGCGCATCGCCGAGGAGCGCAAGGCCGCGGAAGAGAAGCTCGCGCTCGTGAAGCAGGCGGAAGCGGCGCTGCTCGACGCCTTCAAGTCGCTCTCCGCCGATGCGCTCAAGAGCAACAACCAGGCGTTTCTCGATCTCGCGAAAACCAGGCTCGCGGAATTCCAGGAAGCCGCGAAGGGCGATCTCGAAGCGCGCCATAAGGCGGTGGACGATCTCGTCCGCCCCATCAGGGAATCGCTGGAGAAGGTGGACGGCAAGCTCGGCGAGATCGAAAAGGCGCGCATCTCCGCCTATTCCGCGCTGAACGAGCAGCTGAAGGGACTCGTCGAGACGCATCTTCCGATGCTGCGCAACGAGACCGCGAGCCTCGTCAAGGCGCTGCGCCAGCCCACCGTGCGCGGGCGCTGGGGCGAGATCCAGTTGAAACGCGTGGTCGAGATGGCAGGCATGGTGGACCATTGCGATTTCGTCGAGCAGGAGAGCGTCGCGACCGAGAGCGGGCGCCTGCGCCCCGATCTCATCGTGCGGCTACCCGGCGGCAAGACCATCGTCGTGGACGCGAAGGCGCCCGTCAGCGCCTATCTCAACGCGGTCGAGGCGTCGGACGAAGCGACCCAGCAGGCGCAACTGCTCGACCACGCGCGCCAGGTCCGCGATCACATGGTCGCTCTGGGACGCAAGAACTACTGGGAACAGTTCGACGCGACGCCCGAGTTCGTCGTGCTGTTCCTGCCCGGCGAGATGTTCTTCAGCGCCGCGCTGCAGCAGGACCCGGGCTTGATCGAGTTCGGGGTCAACGAGAAAGTCATTCCCGCGACACCGACCACACTCATCGCGCTCCTGCGCGCGGTGGCCTATGGCTGGCGCCAGGAAGCGCTCGCGAGGAACGCGCAGGAAGTCGCCGACCTCGGCAAACAGCTCTACGAACGCATCGCCTCGCTCGGCAGGCACTGGGCCGATGTCGGCAAGCGGCTCGAGCAGGCGGTGGATGCGTACAACGATTCGGTCGGGACGCTGGAGACGCGCGTCCTTGTCTCCGCACGGAAGCTGAGCGAGCTCAAGGCCGCGCCCGAGGGCGTCGAAATCCAGGTGGTCGAGCCGGTCGAGCGCACGGTGCGGGTGCTGCAGGCACCATCGTCGGTGACCCCGTTGTCGGAAGGAAAGATCGTTTCATGAAACTGTGGACCCGATACGGAAGCGCGGACTCAGGCAAACCGCTGCCCGCGGACAGCGCCACGGAATCAGGTCGCGAGCAGGGGTATGCCGGCGCGCGTCGCCGCTGCGCACAAGTCCTCGTCGAACGCCGCGAAACAGAACGGCATGCGACCGCGAAACGCCTCGAAGGTCGATTCGGCCGCGGCAAGATGCAGACTGTCGTAGCCGCGCAGGCGATAGCGCCCGGCGGCATCTGCGGCGCGGCGAATCAGAGGCTCGGTCGCTTCGAGAATCTCCCAAGCCTTCCACTGAAGATCGAGATTCTTCCGCAAGCCCGCGAAGAGCGTGTCGTCTCCCCACGCGTGGGCCGCTCGGGCAAAGGCGGCGCAAGCCTCGACGTAGGCGATCGCATGCGTGACAGTCAACCGCGCGGCGGAGACCGCCCGCCGGATCCGGTCCGAGTGGGCTTCCTCCACGAAGAGCTTCACCAGGGCGGAGGTATCCAGATAGAGGATCATCCGCGCTGTTCGCTTACGATCTGCGCCAGCGTTTTTTCGCCTTCTTCGATCCGGATCAGCGGCTTCGGCAGCCTCGGCTTCTCGCCGCTGCCGGGACGCACCCAAGGAAGGCTGCGGAAGCGGGCGATCAGCTCGGCTTCGCTCGGGGCGGCGCGGCGGCGTGAGCGCGGCGGCACCAGCCGCGCGACCTCCTTGCCGCGCGAGGTGACGACCACTTCCTCGCCGGCTGCGACCTTGCGCAGGTATCCGGAGAGCCGGCTTTTCAGTTCGCGGACGGTGACCTCCATGGCGCACTCCCGATGTGACTACATTGTGAATTGTAGTCACGGGCGGGCGCCGCCGGCAAGGCGCGCCGAAAATGTTGCGAAGGGCGCGTCTGTCGAGGAATTGCGGAGAGCATGAACTACGGCGACTTTTTCAGGCGGGCATTCGGCAGGGAGTCAGAAAGAGACTTTCAGCCGTTCGACTATCAGCGGCGACTTGCTGCCGACCCGTGGCCGGATTTGCTTGACGTGCCGACCGGCATGGGTAAAACCGCGGCGGTTGTCCTCGCATGGCTGTGGAAGCGTGGCTGGCGATGCGGCGCCCGCGAAGGGGTGCCGGACGCGGATACCCCGCGCCGGCTCGTTTACTGCCTGCCGATGCGGGTGCTGGTCGAGCAGACGTACAAGAATGTAGAAGGCTGGCTGAATAGCCTTCAGATCGTTGGTGTACCCGGAGAGCGCAAGGTCTCCGTACACCTTCTCATGGGCGGCTCCGAGGGAGTGGAAAAGGCCACTTGGGCCGAATACCCCGAAGAGGACATGATCCTAATCGGGACGCAGGACATGCTGTTGTCGCGTGCACTGATGCGCGGCTATGGCATGAGCCGCTATCAATGGCCCGTACACTTCGCGTGGCTGCACAACGACGCGTTCTGGGTCTTCGACGAAGTGCAATTAATGGGACCAGGACTACCCACGAGCGCACAGCTTGAAGCGTTCCGCCGAGAATTGCCGTTGGCGGCGGCCAGCCGGAGCCTTTGGGTGTCGGCGACGCTCAGCCGGGACTGGATCGGAACGGTGGATTTGAATGCGCAGGCACTGACCCTTCTTCAGCTTTCGCCCGAAGAGAGACAGGACCGGGAAGTCCGTAAGCTGCGCGAATCGGTTAAGCGCCTTAAGCGCGTAAGTTTCACCATGCAATCGACGTCCAAAAAAGACATCGCGAGCTACGCGGCCACATTGGGAGAGCACGTGCGCCACGTGCACCAGCCCGGTAACACGACCCTCGTTATCCTGAACACCGTCGAGCGAGCGCAGGCGGTTTACCGTGCCTTGCGCTCCGATGCGCCCACGGGCAAACGACAGAAAGTCTCCCAATCATCCAATTCGCAGAATATCGAGATCGTGCTGGTGCACTCCCGGTTCCGCGGGCCGGATCGTCGCGCGCAAGAGGCCAAGCTTTCCGCGGCGGTGCCCGATGGCGGCAGGATCGTGGTTGCTACGCAGGCCATCGAGGCGGGCGTGGACATGACCAGTGGAACGCTCCTCACTGAGCTTGCACCTTGGTCATCGCTTGTGCAGCGCTTCGGCCGTTGCAACCGGTATGGCGAGTGCAATGAAAACGGAGGCGCGGATGTCTTTTGGATCGATGTGCCTGACGATAAGGACGCCAGCCGGCCCTATGAGCCAGCGGCGCTGGCGACAGCGCGCGATAAACTGCACAAACTAAAAAGTGCCAGCCCAGCCGATCTGCCGCCGAGCGACGAGCAGGCGCCGCTGCAACCGGTTATCAGGCGCAAGGACTTCCTGGACTTGTTCAATACTGATCCCGACCTGTCCGGCTTCGACGTGGACATTGCGCCATATGTCCGCGATACCGACGATGCCGACGTGCTGTTGTTCTGGCGCAACTTTGGGCCCGATCCGAACGATCCGCGGCAACCGGCACCTGAACGCGACGAACTGTGCCGCGCTGGACTGAGTGCGGCGCGCGTTCTGCTGGATCGGCTGGAGATGCCGCAGGCCTGGCGTTGGGATCCGCTTTCCCGTCGCTGGCAGGTCCATGGAAAAAGCGACCGCCTGCGTCCGGGGATGACGCTGATGCTTGGGGCTGAAGCGGGTGGATATCGTCCCGATCTCGGACTTGGGCCGGAGGAAAAAGCACGGGTGGAGCCAGTAACGGCGAAGGAGGCTATCGGTGCCGAGCCAGAAAGCTATAACAACGATCCTCGCAGCCTGCTACAACGAGAAGTCGGGCTGCCTCGCCATCTCGCCGACGTTGAGAGCGAGGCGCGAATGCTCTGTGAAGTATTGCCGACCTTGCCTGCTCCTGCGGTCATCCAGGCTGCGCGCTGGCACGATTTCGGCAAAGCTCACGAAGCGTTCGACAATATGCTGCGTGAGGCACACCGCAGAGGCACTGACAAAGAGCTGGCCGAAGGTCTTTGGGCCAAGGCGGGACGCGAACCGGGTCGGCACGCGCCGCGTGCCCGCTACTTCGTTCGCATAGGCGACAGCGAGATTGAACGCAAGCACTTCCGTCACGAGTTGGCCTCGTCGCTCGCGTGGTTGGAAACAAGGGCTTACGCGAACGACGAGCAGACGGACCTGATCGCCTATCTAATCGCTGCCCACCACGGCAAGGTGCGCCTATCGCTGCGTGCGATGCCCGAAGAAACGGAAGCGCCCGAAGGCCGGCTCTTCGCACGCGGCATCTGGGAAGGTGATCTGCTGCCGGAGGTAAGCTTTACCGACGGCGAGAAGGTGGCGGCCTGCAGGCTCCGGCTCGATCTGATGAAGCTCGGTGAAGGTCCGTGCGGCCCGTCATGGACCACACGCACGCGCCGTTTATTGAACGGACTAGGGCCATTCCAGCTCGCGTGGTGCGAAGCCCTGGTGCGTGTCGCTGACTGGCGCGCCTCTCGGAAAGAGCAGCAATGACGACACGATATGAGCATGCTTTGGCGGGTTGCACGCCCACGCCACTTGCGTCCTATCTTAAGGCGCTGGCCGTGCTCCGTCTCGTCGCCGAACAAGCCGGAGATCCAGAGGCTGCTGGTTGTTGGCGCAGCGATACGTTTAGACTCCGCACGCAACTAAACAAGGACGAAATCCGTAGTTATTTTCTGGAACGCTATCAGCCGATGGTGGTTCTCTCTCCTTGGAATGGCCGTGCGGGCTTTCTCGAAGGAGAGGACGCAGAGGAATCCACACGAAAGGGGCCGCAGCTAATTGCCCAGCTTGTTGAAAGCAAAGGTGCGCGATTCTCCGACTACCGTCAGCTGATCGCGCGAGTTAAGTCGTTGCCGGAGATTATCGAACTCAATGGTGCTAGAGCCAAGCTCAAGGAAATAGATCAACGTAAGAAGCGCCGTGAGCACGTTGATGAAGTTGAGCGCAAGGTGCTTGCTGCGAAGACCAAAGAATTGAAGACGAGTTTGTTGGTAAGTCTGCGCAGCCGAATGCCCGACCGATTTGTGGATTGGATCGATGCTTGTCTAATAGTCGGTGGTGATAGACCGTTAACGACGCCCTTGTTGGGCTCCGGTGGTAACGAAGGTTCAATGGACCTTTCGATAAATCATGTGGCCTTGCTTTTGCGCCTGATCAATCCAGACTCGGATGCTCCAGCGCCGGAGGCACAGCTGCTTTTGGACCAGGCTTTGTTCGATGTCCCGGCATCACTTTGGTCGGACGTAAATCTGGGACAGCTTTCTCCCGGTACCGTTGGAGGTCCAAACATGGGCACGGGCTTTTCGGGGCCTCTTTTGGAGAATCCATGGTCGGCAGTGCTCGCTCTAGAGGGTGCGGTATTGTTCAATGCCAGCGCCTCTAAGCGGCTAGATTCGACTAGTGACCCCGCGTTGAGCTTCCCCTTTCTAGTGGACGCCATTCTTGCGGGAGCAGGGGGTGTAGCGTGGGACGAAAGTGCAAGGCCGGAGATTTGGCTGCCACTTTGGAAAGGCTTTTCGACGTATAACGAGATTCAGTCGCTCATCCGCGAAAGCCGAATGGCGGTAGGAAGGCGTAAGGCGACATCCGCGTTGGACGCTGCCAGGGCAGTAGCCACACTGGGTGTGGATCGTGGCATTTCTATCTTTCAGCGTTATGGAATCTTCGAAAGACGCGGTCAAGGATACTACGTAACAACACCAATCGGTCGTTTCGCGGTCCCTACGAAGCGAAACAGACTGGCTGACCTAATTTCCGACTTGGATAACCACGGTTGGCTAAAGCAAGTTCATATTGCTGCTCAATCAAAAGAAGTATCAACTGCATTGCGCGCCGCAGTCGCCCAGTTCGACGCCGCCGTCATTGCCATGACTCAGCAAGCAGATAGGGCAGCTGTCGAGAAGGTGCTGAGGCAATTGGGTTGCATTGAGTCGCTGTGCGCGAGTAGCCCGAAAATTCGCGAGGCGTTCGGACCGGTTCCGACGCTTTCCTATGAGTGGGTGCGTCGCGCCGATGACGGTACCCCCGAGTTTCGGATTGCACTCGCCCTCGCGGGGCTCAGCCTGCGTGGAGAGCGTGACGGCAAGAACGTATATCTCGGGATACGACCACACCTCGCCCCGGTAACTTTCGATGCGTTCGATTGGGACAGCAATGCCTACTTGGCATGCTGGAGCGCGGGCACACTAGAGCACAACCTCGCGACAGTTTTTCATCGGCGCCGGATCGAGGCTGCGCACATGAATGCCGAAGGGGAATTGCTGCGAAGTCGTACCGGCGCCAAGCTGAAAGACGTTCAGTGCTTTCTTGCCGAAGGGACCAACGACCGTCGTATTACGGAGCTTCTGTGGGCCTTGGCATGCACGAAACTGGACGAATTTGTGGCGCCGAAATCCCAAGACACGGCGGCGCCAACGCCCGCCTATGCGTTGCTCAAGCCACTCTTTACGTCGGAATCCGCCTTGCGGCATCTCGACTGGTTACAGCCGGACTGCACTCTGCGCCTGCCGGCGCAAATCCCCGCACGCTTGGCCGCTGACGATACCGCGACAGCGCTTGAACTTGCCTGGCGGCGTTTGCGTGCCCTCGGTGTGAAGCTGCCGGGGATGGAGCCACCCACCGCCGTAGGCATCCGCGGCCCTCGCCTACTAGCGGCACTCATGATCCCGCTCACGTTCGCGGAAACCGGTCGACTACTACGTTGGCTCAATCTCGAGCCTGAGCCTGACTTACCCGAAGAAGTTGTCGATAAATCCTCCTGAGGAGACGCACGATGCCACTGGATTTCAATGCCCTCGCCAATGTTCCTCGACTGCTGCTGGAAGCACAGCTCAAGCCCATTCAGGGCACGCGCTTCCAGCCGACTGGTTTTCCCAACCTTGGAGCCGCGACTTACGACGGCCCGGATGGCAAGCGCATGCTGCTAGTGGAATCGGCTCAGAGCATGGCGAATCGACTGGAAACCGTGTGCTGGGACAAGACGACCGACGATTGGGTTGCACCGTTAAAGGGTTTGCCAGTTATCAAGGTGCTCGACAAACAGGGGCGGTCGATCACCAATACAGTACTCGAAGCCCACCGTACGAACTCCCCCTACATCCTCGAAGGCAAGGACACGGCGGTGCTCGATCAGCTTAAGAAGGAATTGGCTGATATGGAGGAGGGGCCGGTAGATATCCGCAAGCTGGCATCGGTGCTGTTGCGCCTCGACACCAACGCGTTGCTGCACGGCGTCTTTCTGGCTAAGTCGGATCTTGCTGGCGGTCGTCTGAGGCTTCCTCGCGCGCTGTCGGCCTTCATTGAAGCCCAAGATGTGCGAGAGGCGCAAAGCGGTGGCGTTAAGAATGATCACGTAAGACCAGGAAAGGGTGGCGAGGGTCAGACAAGCAAGGAGGGCTTCGGTAATGTTCCGTTTTCACGCTCTGAATTTACCTCGCCGCGGATTACGGCCTACTTCAACCTCGACCTTGCCCAGATTCGGGGCTATGGTTTGGGCGAAAGCGTGACACGGCTTCTGATTGCGACGGCGCTGTTCAAGATTCGCTCGTTTCTGGAAGGCGGTCTGCGGCTCCGCACCGCTTGTGACTTGGAATGCGACACACTGACCGTGACACGTCCGCAAGGATTCGTCGTGCCGGAGCGTGTCGCGCTAGAGACCGGGCTTCCTGCTCTTATTACCAAGGTCGCCGAAGAGAAGCGGTGGCTCGCACCGGAGAAACGGGTGACGACGGTTCGGTGGGAGGCGTCCGCGAAGACTTCGAAGAAGAACAAGGAAGCCGTGGACGGAACCGAGTAGTCGCTATGTTAACCATCGCCCTCACGTTTCCCGCCGGCCGCTACCATGCCAACCCGTGGGGGCGGCATGTCAACGAAGCGGACGTGGCCTGGCCACCTGACCCGTGGCGCCTTACCCGTGCATTGATTGCGACCTGGCATCGCAAGCTTGATCCACAGCGATATCCGCGTGAGCGACTGGAATCGCTGCTCGGTCGCATCGCCGAAGCGCAACCGCCGCAGATTCGCCTGCCGGAGGATGTAATTCATGCCCATACGAGGCATTACATGCCGGCCAAGGGAGATAAGCGCACGCTGATCTTCGACGCCTTCGCGCGGTTGGCACCTGACGATCCGATCGTCATGGCTTGGCCAGGCGTGTATTTTCCAGCCGATGAACAGGAACTGCTCGATGCGTTGCTCCGAGTCATGGGCTACTTTGGACGCGCAGAGTCTTGGGTCCATGCCGAACGGATGGAATGGAAGAACGGCTACAACTGTCTTCCGGCCGAAGAGGAGGTGGACGGCGACACCGGCGAGGTTGGCGAGATCGTACGCCTGTTGGCGCCGCGAGCGCCCGCGCATTACGCCGCGTTCCGTGCCGAACAAATCGCTGCGCACAAAAAGCTTCCGAAGAAGCTTAATCAGACGTTGCCGGAAAACTGGCTCGAGGCCGTAAGTCTGGATACCGGCGACCTACAGGCTGCCGGCTGGAGCCTGCCACCCGCGGCACGAGCCGTGAGTTATCGCCGGCCATTGAATGCGCTAAAGACAGTGGCGACTCGCGCTACGTCGCAGAGTCGTGTCCGAAAGGCCGTTTCTATAGTGACCACCGCCCGCTTCGCGCTCTACGGCAGACCGTTGCCGAGGATCGAGGATGCTGTGCGCATTGGCGAGGCATTGCGACTCGCCGTGATGGGCTGCGCGAAGCGCGTACTTGGGTCTGACGGCGTTCCGCACGAGATGTCGGGCCACGAGCTGGGAGAGGACAATCGGCACGCGCATGCGTTCTGGATACCCGATCCGGATGAACGTGGCGAGATATCCCACCTGATCGTGTATGCGCCGGGAGGTTTTGGGGAGGACGCTATTCGCGTCCTGACCTCGATGAAGACACTGCGACGCGACGAAGGCGAGCCACTGCGCGTGATGCTGGAAGGGCTAGGCCAGTCGGCGTTGTTCGAGAAGCTGACGCCGCTCGTCGGCGAATCCACCGTTTGGCGCAGCGTGACGCCGTATCTTCACCCTTGGCATCTCAAAAAGCCGCAGATGCGCTCGCCTGAATTACTCGGACAAGCGATCCTCGATCAGCTCCGCCGCGAATGGCACGCTCGTGACGACGATTTACCGGAAATCATCGAAGTTCGCGAGTTGCCCGATGTCTGGTTCGCAGGTCGTAGGCTGCGCCCTGTCCACTTTCATCGCTTCCGCCGCAAACGCGGACTCAGTCAACCCGACACGCTCGGTCGCCTGCTCGAAATCCGTTTCGCTGCGCCGGTTCGCGGCCCCATCGCGCTCGGCTTCGCGTGTCACTTCGGCCTCGGGCTATTTGCACCAGCAGCAGAAAGATAAGAAAGGTCTGACCGGGGAACTTTGAGGGAGGATGAATTGGACGGCACGCCACTCGATAGTTGCGAGCCGCAGTTCGCGGAAACGATGAAGCTGCGGTTCGAGCGTTTCGATCTGGGAAAGACGCGCCGGCTCGACGCGCCGGACCTCAAATTTCACCACCCGAAGCAGAACGCGGCCGTGTGATCGTGCAAGTCCATGCCGGCGGCGCCGAGATCGCGCGCATCGATCATCCGATCGAGGTGCTCGCCTACGACCAGTGGGCGGGAACACGCGCGCTTCCCGAGCTTCTGGCGGCGTTCTCGCTCCCCAACAATCCCGCGGTCGATCGGCTGATCTTCCAGGCGGGCGAGCTGCTGTCAAAGAGCGGCGGCCGGGTGATGAACGGCTACCAATCGAAAAACCGCGAGGATGTGTGGGCGCAGATCGCGGCGATCTACAGCGCGGTGGCAGGCGCACGACTTCACTACAGCGAGCCGCCTGCGTCCTTCGGCGCCGACGGCCAGAAGATCAGGACGCCGGACCGCATTCTGTCGGGCGGCGTGGCGACCTGTCTCGATCTCACCATGCTCATCGCCTCCTGCCTCGAACAGGCCGGACTGAATCCCCTGGCGCTGGTGAAGAAGGGACACGCCTGGGCGGGTTGCTGGCTCATCAACACGACCTTCCCGTCGCCGATCTACGACGACAGCCAGGCGGTGCGCAAGCGCGTTGCAAGCGGCGAGCTCGTCGTATTCGAAACGACGGTTCTCGCGCGCCGTCAGGCGGTCTCCCTGCGTGCGGCGCACGAGGCGGGGCTGGAACACCTGCGGCGCGAGGAGGAGTTTCTCTTTGCGCTCGACATAAAGCGCGCGCGCATCGAGCAGATCCGTCCGCTGCCGATCCGCGGCGAAGGAATTGCGCAGGAAGAGCGACTGTCAGAGGCCGCACAGCCGCCGGCGATCGAGCCGCCGCCTGCCTTGCCACCCCTGGATGGAGAGGCGATTCTGCTCGACGAGGACGTTGTTGCCGGAACTGGTAATTTGATACAGGTCGGAAATTGAAAATTGATACACCGTGTTTTAGGAGAATAGCCGCTTTTTCGCGGATGCGGAGGAGCGGTGATCGAATGGGAGCGGTGTATGGAGATGGGAATTCTGAGGCGCCAAGGGTTGTCGTTGCGGGAGATTGCGGTGGAGGCTGGGGTAGCAGTGAACACGGTGCGCACGCATCTGGCCGAAGGTGGGAAGCCGCGGTATGGGCCGCGCGGGCCGCAGGGCTCGAAGCTTGATCCGTATAAGGGGTATCTCGCCTCGCGGGTTGAGGCGGCGCGCCCGGATTGGATTCCGGCGACGGTGCTCGCGCGCGAGATCCGGGAGCAGGGATTCACGGGGTGCGAGCGTCTGGTGAGCCGGTATGTGAGAACGCTCAAGCCGGTGATGGTTGAGGAGCCGCTGGTGCGTTTTGAGACCGCGCCGGGGCAGCAGCTGCAGGTGGACTGGATTGAGTTCAGGCGCGAGCGGCTGGCGGCGTTCGTGGCGACATTGGGGCACAGCCGGGCGAGCTACGTCGAGTATGTGCTCGATGAGCGCATCGAGACGTTGATTGCCTGCCACATCGGGGCGTTCGAGTTCTTCGGCGGCGTGGCGCGTGAGGTGCTCTACGACAACATGAAGACGGTGGTGATCGAGCGCGATGGGTTCGGGCCGGGGTTGCACCGCTTTCATCCGAGTCTGTGGGATGTGGCGAAGCACTACCAGTTCCGGCCACGGCTGTGCCGGCCGTATCGGGCAAGGACGAAGGGCAAGGTGGAGCGCTTCAACCGGTATCTGCGTTACAGCTTTCATGTGCCCCTGGTCACGCGGCTGCGCCAGGCGGGGCTCACCCTGGATCGGGAGACGGCGAACGTGGAGGTGCGCCGCTGGCTGCGGGAGGTGGCGAACGCCCGGGTGCATGGACATACCGATCGGGTACCGGCCGAAGTCCTGGTGGAGGAACGTGCGGGGCTGCAACCGCTGCCGGCGCCGTATCGGGGCAATGTCACGGCAGCGCGTCCCCGGCGGGCAGGCGCCGAGGCTTCCATGCTAATGGTCAAGGGGTATACGCCGGTG